>CEOG01005466.1_pt1 | contig 41785 bp, 36 predicted proteins | sample 530301 | NCBI WGS metagenome assembly CEOG01 (sample SAMEA2619903, study PRJEB7988) | marine metagenome | biome: marine biome (ENVO:00000447); feature: surface water layer (ENVO:00002042); material: "saline water (ENVO:00002010), including plankton (ENVO:xxxxxxxx)" | depth 5 m | reverse complement strand
CGCCGGCATTTCTGCGGTAGCCCGCCACGACGAGCTGCCCGTGGAGAGCGACAGTGTCGATGTCGTTATCGCACATCACTGTCTGGACTTCACCGAGCGTCCGCATGAGGTGCTGCGCGAATTGCACCGGGTGCTGACCCCCCATGGCCAGTTGCTGTTGCTCGGGTTCAACCCGCTCGCTCCCGGTTGCGGCGCGCGCCGGCTGCTGGGCCTCACGGGGCACCCGCTGTGGCAGGGCCTGTCGCCCGTGAGTGCGCCCCGACTGCTCGACTGGCTGCGCTTGCTGGGGCTGGAGACACAGTCACTAAGCTACCTGCATCCACTGCCGGTCATTGGCCAGGGACGCCTTGCCCGCTACGCTCGGCACGCCAACCAGTGGAGCCAGGCAGCAAGCCTGCCCCTTGGCGAACTGTACCTCATGCGCGCTATCAAGCAGGTGGGCGGGCGCGTTTTGCCGGTGCGCCGAGGGCGCCCCAGTGCGCGCTTGATCGGCCTGGCAGTACCCAATCCCGCCGCTGCACCTCGCGGGGACCACGCGGCATGAAGCAGGTTGATATCTTTACCGATGGCGCCTGCCGCGGGAACCCGGGGCCCGGTGGTTGGGGCGCACTGCTGCGCTTTGCCGGTCGCGAGCGTCACCTGTACGGTGGAGCGCGTGAAACGACCAATAATCGCATGGAACTGCAGGCTGCCATTGAGGCGCTGCGTGCCCTTAAGGAGCCCTGCGAGGTCAACTTGACGACGGATTCCGTGTACGTGCGCGACGGCATTACCAAATGGCTGCCGAACTGGAAACAGAAGGGCTGGAAAACCGCCGCCCGGCAGCCAGTGAAGAACGTTGACCTGTGGCAGGCACTGGATGAGCAGAACCAGCGTCATCGCATCCACTGGCACTGGGTGAAGGGACATAGCGGTCACCCGGAAAACGACATTGCTGACCTGCTCGCCAATCGCGGCATCGACGAGCTGCAAAACGCCGCCGACGGCAGCGCAATGCGCCTGGCTGACCGATGAACACACAATAACGGAAGCATACTGTGAGACTGATCGTACTCGACACCGAGACTACCGGGCTGGAAGTGAGCCAGGGGCATAGAATTATCGAGGTTGGCTGTGTTGAACTGGTCAATCGGCGCCTGACCGGTAACCACTTTCACCGTTACATAAACCCCGAGCGTGATATTGACCAGGGCGCCATTGAAGTGCACGGCATCACCCCCGAGTTTCTCGCAGACAAGCCCGTCTTCGCGCAGATAGCCGCTGACTTTCTCGAGTTCGTGCGCGGCGCCGAGCTGATTATCCACAATGCGCCCTTCGACATCGGCTTTCTCGATGCAGAGCTGCGCCGGGTGGATGAGCGACATCCCGGGCTGGAACAGCTGTGCAGGGTGACCGACACCCTGGTCATGGCGCGCAAGCGACATCCCGGGCAGCGCAACAATCTCGATGCCCTGTGCGGTCGCTACACGGTAGACAATTCCCAACGCGACCTGCACGGTGCGCTGCTGGACGCCGAGATCCTCGCCGACGTCTACCTGGCGATGACCGGTGGACAAACCACCTTCCAGCTCGCTGACCACGGCCCGGGGGAGGAGGGCGGTGGCAAGCGCGAGGGCATCCAGCGTCTCCCCGCTGATCGTAAACCGCTGCCGGTCATTCTCGCCAGCGCCGATGAGCTCGCCGCCCACGAGGCGCAGCTGGAGGCCATTGAGCGCAGCAGCGGCGGCCGTGCGCTATGGCGGGAGGTATTCCCCGCATGAGTGTCGAATTCCATAACCAGGCGCCACAGTCTGTCGAGGAAGCCCTGCATCTGGTGTTCCAGGCAGGCCAGCTGGTGAGCGACATGCGCGCCGAGCCACTGATGCCCAGGACCGATTTGCAGCAGCAGGGCTGGGTGGTTGTGCGCGAGCAGTTTCTTGGCTACTGGCACGGTCAGCCCTGTTTCGCAGTGGAGATCGACAGCAGCGCAGAGCCGGACCCGATGCGCTTCGTGCGCGGCAGCCTTTACCAGCTGCTGGGCCGGGTTGACGACGGACTCTTCGCGCTGGCCGGACGCGCGTCCCAGTTGCTTGCCTGGGAGCGCGATCACCAGTACTGCGGCCGCTGCGGGTCGGCAATGACGCTGGATGTGCGCGAGCGCGCCATGCGCTGCCACTCCTGCGCGACTATCGTGTATCCTCGTATCAACCCCTGTGTCATCACCCTGGTCACCCGGGGCGAAGAGCTGTTGCTGGCGCGCAACGCGAATTTCCCGGGTCAGATGTACAGCACGCTGGCCGGGTTCATTGAAGCCGGTGAGAGCGCAGAGGCGACGCTGCACCGGGAGGTCCGTGAAGAGGTGGGCGTGGAGATCACCAGGTTGCGCTACTTCGGCTCACAGTCCTGGCCGTTCCCCAGCCAGCTGATGCTGGGCTTTTTCGCCGAGTATGCGAGCGGCGATATCGTCTGCGAGCCCGGCGAAATCGCCGACGCACGCTGGTTTCATTACAGTGCGCTGCCCCAGGTGCCACCACCCAGCTCCATTGCCGGGCAGCTTATCCGTCACTACATCAGTGAATTGACACGGGAGTAAACCCTTGGAATACCTTTACGAGTATGGCCTTTTCCTGGCCCAGGCGCTGACCTTTGTGGTCGCGGCACTATTGCTGGTTGCCGGCGTGGTTGCCCTGGGCCAGCGGCACAAGGCGCGTGCTGAAGGGCACATCGAAATCCGTAAAGTGAACGAAAAATACCGCGATATCGCCGACGCCATGCGCGCCGCGATGACCGACCCCGCGGCGCAAAAACTGGCGGAGAAAGCTCGCCAGAAAGCGAAAAAGGCAGAGGCCAAGGCGGCGAAGAAGCGCGCAAAAAAACAAGAATCCACTGGAGGAGAGTCACGTAACAAGCTGTTTATACTGGACTTTGAGGGTGACATAAAGGCCAGCGCCTGCGACCAGTTGCGGGAGGAAATCTCCGCTGTTCTGCCGCATGTTCGCGAGGGGGACGAGATCCTGTTGCGGCTGGAAAGCCCCGGCGGGATGGTCCATGGCTACGGCCTTGCGGCGAGCCAATTGCAACGTATCACCGCTGCGGGTGCCCAGTTGACGGTGGCGGTGGACAAGGTGGCGGCCAGTGGCGGGTACATGATGGCCTGCGTTGCCCAGCGCATCATCGCTGCGCCGTTTGCGGTCCTCGGATCCATTGGTGTTCTGGCGCAGCTGCCCAATTTCCATCGCCTGTTGAAGAAACACGATATCGACTTCGAGCTGCTCACCGCGGGGGAGTACAAGCGCACACTGACGCTGTTTGGCGAGAATACCGACAAGGGGCGAGAAAAGTTTATCGACGATCTGGAAAGAACGCACAGCCTGTTCAAGGATTTTGTGACGGAGAACCGGCCGGGGCTGGATATCGAGCAAGTGGCTACGGGGGAGGTCTGGTACGGGCGTGAGGCCGTCGCCATTGGGCTGATCGATGACGTTCAGACCAGCGATGCTTATGTTCAGTCACTGTTGGAGGACCGCGATGTGTTCGAAGTGTCCTGGGTTGAGCGCAAGAACTGGCAAGACAAACTGGGGGTGGCGGCGCAGGGCGCCATCGAGCGCGCCCTCCTGAAACTCTGGCAGCACAATCGCGGGCCCCACGTCTAGAGGCCGTCGTGCCCGCGTCAGTAACCCACGTAGCGGTTGTAATCCAGCACTCCCGCGGCCAGCCCGTCCTGTTCCCGGAACAGCGTATGCAGGCGGTCGCTGACTGCCCAGAACCAGGGTGAGTTGCGTCGTACGCCGTAGCGCTCGCGCAACAGCCTGAGGTCTTCCTGCGTGCGCAGGGCGAGGATATCCTCAACGAACAGTGGCACCTGCTTTTCATGCACCTGGAAGAACTGGTTGGGGTGTGCGCCGATCAGGCCGGCAACAACCGTGATCGCGTCCTCCTCGGGCAGACGCCGCTCTTCCTCCCGGAACAGTTGAGCGATGTTGCTATAACCGGCATCGTGCAACAGGGTATAGGCCTCGTCGCGCCCCGGGCCAATGACATTGACGAAGCTCACCGCCGGCAAGAAGCTGTTGTGACGGCCGCGAGCCCTGACCAGCTTGTCGAAGGCGTCGACCATTGCCGGGGTGGCGCTGCGCCGATAGTCGAAGGCGGCAGCCTCGGCGCCATGCAGGCGCGTCCGCATCCAGCCCAGGAATTCCGCCTTCGGATCCGCGGAGTTAAAGACCAGCGGCGTTTCCCGCTGCATGGCGTCGCTGAGCACAAAGGGGTGTTCACGCGCAGACTCCGGGGCGTCCCGGTACCAGTGCTGCCACAGCGCCTGACGCTGGCTCGCCGGCAGGAACATCAGGAAGTTGAGTTCCCCCTCCATGCGCAGGAAGTCCATGTACAAACGCGACTCCAGTTGATGTGACGCCGCACCGTAGACGTCGAAATTGGCAACCAGCAGATAGTGGATGCGCTCCAGTAGCGAATAAGTGATGAACCACGCCGTCTTGGGCGTTTCCCCGACGAACCCCTTGACTACGGAGGCGGTGTCTACGTGCCGTGCAATGGTCAGTGCGGCGTTGGGGTTGCTGCCGTCACCGTCCCAGATGATTTCCAGGCCCGGACGTCGACCCTGCTCCACATACTGGCGCTCCAGGTACTCGGCCTTGGCGCGCATGTAGCGGTCATGCCCGCGAGCGTAGCGCCGCCATTGCAGCAAATCGATAACGGTCCCTGTTCGGGCAGCCGGCAGGCGCAGGTTCCGCGCCTCACGTTCAAGGAACGCGCCGTCCAGTTCCGGGTCGAGTTCGTCGGGGTCCATGAACATGACCCAGAAGCGGTCATCGATGACGTTCAGCGCAATCTGTCCGCGGCATACCGGCCCCTTGATGAAATTCATGATGGTGAATTCGGCTTCCTCGAGCAGGAAGCGATAGCGGGACCTGACCGGCAGTGCCGCAAAGGTTTTAAACGGGTTTCCTGCGGTCTTGTCATCGTAGCCGGGCAGGGTGGCAACGGAAAAGTCCGGGGCGAGGAAGAGTGACCGATACCACTCTCTGCGTTGCGCATCAAAACGGTAGGGCTGGTGGCTCTTGGCCGCTACCGTGATGGGCAGGCTTTGCAGGCGGTAAAAGAAGATGGTGCGACCGGGGTCGTCGAAGGGGCGGCGGGTCGCGAGCAGGTCAATTGGTTCGCCCGGTGGGCTCGCTGACCGCACCAGTCTGAACCAGCGCGGTTGCTCCTGCTGCTCCAGGTATAGTGTGGCAAGGAACAGGTGCTCGTAGACGTAGCGGGCCATGAGCCGTGACTTGTTGTCCTTGCCGTTCAGGAATTTCTCCCAGGCGGCAATCTCCCCCTGCAGGGTGGGCGTCAGTGGCGCCGGCGCCGTTGCGGGCGCACCCGCGTCCAGCCAGCTCACCAATGTGGCATGCTCGTCCGGCTGCAGCGCCGGCAGCCCGTAGGGCATGCCCCACAGCGGGTAGTCCTCGGCAAACTGGTCGAATTCGTCGGCTTGCACGCACTGTTGATCGCGATGCAGTCGGAAATCGAAGCCTTTGGGCATCGGGCCGCTCGGCGGAAGGGGATTTGTCTGTTTCAGGTCCAGCATGCGCCGCAGCACACCCTGTGAGGGGTCGGCACTGTCCAGCACCGGGTAAAAGCCTTTTTTACGCCATGCAGCTTCCCCCTGTGCGTCATCAAACAGCCGGGTCAGGTCACCGGCCAGCAGGCGTGTGGAATCGTACACCAGCGTCTGGTTGGCGCCGCGCACAAGCCCCTCGTGGGCTTCCAGCTTCAACTGGCAGGGTGCGTCATAGCAGGCATGGCACACCACACAGCGCTGCTCGATAATCCGCTGTGCGCGGTTGGCCAGTGCGTCCTCCGCGGCTGCCGTCGCGGGCAGCACAACAAGACTGAGCAGGGCGAGCAGTTTATTGCGCAGGTTCACAGTCGCCTCGCTGTATGATGGCGCGGTTGACCAGCGCGTCCTGGTCACCGTTGTCGTCCGCCAGCACCGCGGCGCCGACATCCTGGTTAAGCACACTGCAGGGGTCCTGCTCAGGCTCCATGGTCAACCAGTACAGCACCGCGATAATCAGCAGTCCTGCAACCAGGGACAACAGGGACAGGTACCAGGGATTTTTGAGCATAAGCGTGCGAACTCAGGGTTGGTTCCGGACGATCATAGCACGCATACTACAGCCCCTTCCGCAGCAGACTGCCGGTTCATTATGGAGTTGACCCTTATTGTCTACAGCCTCGACCTGGTCGGTGTCGGGGTGTTCGCCATCAGCGGCGCCCTGGCGGCCGCAGAAAAGCGCCTTGATATTCTCGGGTTCCTGCTTTTTGGCACGGTCACGGGTATCGGCGGGGGCACGCTGCGTGACCTGCTGCTGCACACGGGAGAGGTGTTCTGGATAGGCGATACGGCTTACCTGTGGATGTGCGTCGCGGCGGGAGTAGCCACCTGGTTTCTCGCGCACCGCTTTGTATCCCTGCGCCGTGTGTTGCTCTGGGCGGATGCCCTGGGGCTGGCGCTGTTCTCCGTGCTGGGCACCCAGAAAGCGCTGGCCTTTGATGCGCCGTTGCTGGTTGCCATCGGGATGGGCATGATGACCGCGACCTTTGGGTCACTGATCCGCGACGGACTGCTCGGTCGCCCGCCGGTGTTGCTGGAGCCGGATATCTACGTAACTGCTGCTGCATTGGGTGCGGTGAGCTATGTCGTCCTGAATGCTCAGCCCTGGGGGCAGCAGATCGCGTTGCCGGCTGCGGTCGCGGCGGCCTTCGCGCTGCGTGCCGCGGCGATTCTCTTTGACCTGCGTTTGCCGAAGTACCAGCCGAAGGCCCCCGATTAGGCCGTTTAACCCTTGCCGGTGGGCTTGTTGGGGCCCGCCTGGGAGTCCTTCTCCACGTATTCGATGATCTTGCTGGCGATATCGATACCGGTGGCCTTCTCAATGCCCTCCAGGCCCGGAGACGAGTTGACCTCAATGACCAGGGGGCCATGATTCGAGCGCAGGATGTCCACGCCGGCGAGATCCAGCCCCATCACCCGCGCCGCCTTGACCGCCAGTCGGCGTTCTTCCGGGCGCAGCTTGATCACCTCTGCGGTGCCTCCACGATGCAGGTTGGACCGGTATTCCCCCTTCACCGCCTTGCGCTGCATGGCGGCGATCACTTTGTCGCCCACCACGAAACAGCGGATGTCCGAGCCGCCTGCCTCGCGGATGAATTCCTGTACCAGGAAGTCCGAGCCGATACCGCGAAAGGCATTGATCAATGCTTCTGCCGCTTTTTTGGTTTCCGCCAGCAGTACGCCATTGCCGTGCGTGCTTTCAGTCAGCTTCAGGATCAGCGGGGCACCGCCGACCGATTCGATGAGCTTGTCGGTGGCGCGCGCCGAGTGCGCGTAGCTGGTGACCGGCTGGCCGATACCGCGCCGCGCAAGCAGCTGGTGCGCGCGAAGTTTGTCGCGTGAGCGGGCGATGGCGATGGATTCATTCAGTGAATACACGTGCCCCACCTCGAACTGGCGCAGCACCGCGCAGCCGTAGGAGGTGATGCTGGCGCCAATGCGCGGGATGACAGCTTCGAAATCCAGTGCTTCGACCCGTTCAGCGGAGTGCTGGTAGATGACCGTCGGGTCGTTGGCGGTGATGTTCATATAGCACTTCAGAACATCAATGACACTGACATCGTGGCCGCGCGCCGCTGCCGCTTCTACCAGGCGACGTGTGGAGTAAAGCCTGCGATTGCGCGACAGGATGCCAATTTTCATAGGGTGCCCTTGTGAGCCAGAGGAATGTGTTACCGGCCTCTATGATAGCTGGTCTGGGGCGACTTTGCGCGCTTACGGGGCACCATCGGCCTCAATGAAGGCCTCCAGCACCTGCTCCACATAGCGGCAGTCCTCGGCGGTCATCGTGGGGTGACAGGGCAGCATGATGCCGAATTCCATGATCTGGTCACAGTTGGCCAGTCCCGCGGGGTGCACACGGAAATCCCGGCCCTGCAGCATGGGCTGTCGGGTAATGTTGCCGGAAAAGATCACGCGGGAGAATATACCGTTGTCTTCGAGGTGTATTTGCAGTGCCTTGCGGCGCCAGCCGGTCTCCGGGCGAATCTGCAGTGGAAAGCATATCCAGGTGGTTTCTGTTTCGGGTAGCGTCGTGGGGACGATGAACTTGTCGGCGTAACGCTCGAAAAACCGGTAGTAGCCCTGGAAACGCTCGTTGCGCAAGCGCCAAAGCTCGTCGATGCGGTCCATCTGGCCGATGCCGAAGGCCGCGCCCGCTTCATTGGGTATGAATCCGTAGGCCAGGTCCTCAAAAATGAACAGGGAATCGTAATCCAGGTTGTCCAGCTTCTCCAGAAAGCGTCCGTCGCTTTCACTGACTTTGGTGCCGAACATATACTTTTCCGATGAGCGGCCCCAGGCGCGCAAGCTGAGAGCGGCATCCAGATAGCGGTCATCATCAAAAAACACCATGCCGCCGTTACCCAATGCGGTGATGATGTGGAAGATGGAGAAACTGGTGATCGAGATGTCCGCGCGCGTGGCGGTTTTGCGTCCACGCAGGCTGCCGCCCAGCGTGTCGGCAGAATCGTGCACCAGCAGCAGGCCGTGCCGGTCCGCGATGCTACGCAGGATATCCCAGTCGCAAATGCCGCCGATCAGGTCCGGAACCAGCAGCGCGCGGGTGTTCTCGGTAACCACGTCCTCCACACGATCCACCAGAATCTGGTAGTCGTCCAGCCCGACATCGATGAAGACAGGCTTGTAGCCCGCCTGGTAAATGCTGGCCACATCGGTAGAGAAGGTGAGGGCAGGGGTGATGACTTCGGAGCCTGCGGGCAGGTTGAGCAGGCGCATGGCGATCATCAGGGCCGACGAACCGGAGTTGACCATAACGCCGTGTCGCTTGCCCATAAAGTCCGCGACGCGGCGTTCGAACTCACACACGCGATTGCCAGGCACAAGGCCCATGGGATCGGCCAGCACTGCGTTCACATTGCTTATTTCCGCCTCGCCATACATCGCACCACCGTAGCGCACGACACGTGGGGGGAGTTTGGTCTTGTCCATGTTGATGTCCTCAGTCGTTATCGGTTTCAGTAGCCTGCTTTCGTGTCCACCAGCCCCTGCATAGGCTCGCCCCGGGCAAACGCCAGCACGTTGGCAATGAACGGTGCGAGCAGCCTCTGGGCCATGTCGGGTCCGCTCCAGGAGATATGGGCGCTCAGCCTGATCTTTGGGTGGGTGTAAATCCAGTGGCCGGCGGGCAGTGGCTCAGGGTCGACCACATCAAGAGACGCACGGGCCAGTTGGCCTGAATCCAGCGCAACCCTCAATGCATCCTGATCGACCAGCGTGGCACGAGACACGTTGATCAAATGGGCGCCGGGCTTCATCCTCGCCAGCGCCCGGGCGTCTATCAGGCCGCGGCTCGCAGGCGTAGAGGGCAGAGCAAGTACCAGATGGTCCGCCGTCTGCAACAACTCGGTCAGGCCTTCCACAAGCTGTACCCCGGGCAGGGGGCTCTCGCGGTAGGAGCGCACCTTGGCGACCACCTGCATGTCGAAGGCCAGCGCGCGTCTGGCGACGGCCTCGCCAATCGCGCCGAGGCCGACAAGCCCGAGGGTCTTGCGCTCCAGGCAGCCGAGATCTGCCATGTACCAGGTTTCCGGTGGCTCACTGATCCAGCGTGCTGGCAGCTGTTTTTCGTGGCAGAGCATCATCGCGAGCACCCACTCGGCCATTGGCGTGGCTGTGGCGCCACGGGAGCAGGTGAGCACGGCATCACCAACCATGGACAAAGGAAAATTATCAATGCCAGTCCCGAGCACGTGAATCCAGCGCAGCCCCTGACAGGAGCTGAGCAGGGACGGGAGGTCGCCACCGCCGGTCGCGGTACACAGCAGTACATCGGCGGCAAGGGACTGTTGCGCGAGGCAGGCATCACTGGGCACTATAAGCGTCTTGATCCCGTGCCCGAGGCCCTGAAGTTGCTCAGCCAGGCCGGGGATGTTGGGTTGCAGTGCGATGCGCATGGCGAGTTCTCCGGTTTACTTGCCTGTCATGAAGGCGTGTGAGGCGTCGGTGTCGGCCTCCCTGCAATGACCTTTTATATCCGGCTCAGCCAGACGAAGCCAGTGCTGGCGCAATGCCCGCCACAGAAAACAATCAACGGTTCAGGTCACCGGTCCCGGTGCGAAGAAACAGGAGAGTGTTGATGACCAGTATCGAGCAATTGCAGGCCATTGAAGCCATACGAGCGCTGAAGGCGCGCTACTTTCGTGCACTGGACAGCAAGGACTGGCAGGCCTTTGAAGCCGTTTTTGCTCCGGATCTTGTTGCCGACTTTCGCGCCGCGACAGGCAGCTATGACGAAAGCCTGTTGACGCACGGTGCTGCGGCCTACGTGGCGGGTCTCGCGCCGGTACTGGAGCAGGTGGTCACCGTGCATCATGGACATACTCCGGAGATCACCATTGAATCGCCGACAACAGCCGCAGGCGTCTGGGCGATGGAAGACAAGTTGTGGCCGGCGCCGGGCTCAGCACTGCCCTTTACCTGGTTGCACGGTTACGGGCACTACCACGAACGTTACGTCAAACTGGCTGGGCAGTGGCACATTCAGGAAATACGGCTGAGTCGCTTGCGCGTGGACACGGGCTAGGGCTGTTTTGTCCGCTGGGTTATAGCGGGTTGCAGCGCGAATCGGCCCAGCAGGGCCGCATGATCCGAAAGGTCTCGCCAGTGACCATCGCGCAAGCGCTGGCAGCCGATAGGTTGTACACCGCGGTAATAGATCCGGTCGACCGGAAACACCGGAGCCCACACCGGGAAGGTGCGCGCATGCCCGCCGTGCAGGGTCAGGAAGACTTCCTCTAGACCCAGATGGGATTGCAGGTATTGTGCTCCGCGCTGGCGCCAGTCGTTGAAATCTCCGGCCAGGATCAGAGGCTCGTCATGCGGCACGTGCGCCTCTATCCGGCGCACCAGCGTTGCCAATTGTGAGCGCCTTTCGCGCTCGAACAGGCCAAGGTGTACACACAGTGTGTGCAGGCGGGTGCCAGAATCCGGCAGTTCCAGAATACTGTGCAGAATGCTGCGGCTGGAGCGGGGAAACAGCGAAACATCGATGTTTTCTGAGGTCACTATGGGGAAGCGGCTGAGGAGGGCGTTTCCGTGGTCCCCCTTGCGGTATATGGCATTGCGCGCGTAGGCATAGTGCGGCCAGACCCGGTCCGCCAGGTATTCAAAATGTGGTTCCTCCGGGTAGCTGAAACGCTTCTGTCGTCGTGGGCTGGCGTGTGCCCAGCCGTGTACCTCCTGCAGAAAAACCACGTCAGCGCCTGACTCCACGATACGTTCTCGAATGCCTTCGAGAACGAAGCGCCGGTTGCCGCTGCAAAACCCCTTGTGGATATTGTAGGTCAGCACTTTCACCTCCTGCTTGGCAGGGGGCAGGTCGTTTCGCATCGGCTGGTCCAAGGTCACAGGTATCTGATTACAACGAAAGAATGCCGCGTCAAATCGCGAGTTGCTCAACGGGCGAGACAACGCTACCACACTTCTTCATTTTGAACAGTCCATGGAACTCTCTGTAACAGGTCACACGGATTGCTGCGGACGACAATCTCGTCTGCATCCGTCAGGTTGCAGGCAGAAATGCCTCACCGGCCCTGCAAAACGCGGCAAATCCGTTATCCGTAAAAGAATCCACAACTGCGTATAATATATATTATGTTAAATAGAAGATTAAGGCACACAGTTATGCACAGGCCGGCGCGGACTCTGGCACCCTGCCTTGCCGGGGTGTGTTCACGGAGGCCCGCTGTCAGGAGTGATCACGAGCCGTTACGCTGACAGAGCGAGATCGCTGTCCGCTCTCAGGTCGCTGAGATACACTGACGCCCTGACACTTGTGCCATGCTGCAACCACCGGGGAGGAATACGTACTGGATATCTGGGTTGATGCCGATGCCTGTCCGGGCATGGCGAAGGACATTCTTTTTCGGGCGGCCCGTCGCACCGGCCTGCGTTTGACTCTGGTGGCAAACCATCCGCTACAGGTTCCCACAGACGCCAATATCCGCTCGCTGCAGGTGAGTTCCGGTTTCGACGTGGCTGACGATGAAATCGTCAGGCTGGCACAAGCGGACGACCTTGTTATTACCGCTGATATCCCGCTCGCGGCCGAGGTTATAGCCAAGGGCGCCCTGGTGCTGACACCACGCGGTGAACGCTACACGAAGGACAATATTCAACCGAAGCTGAATATGCGGGATTTCATGGATACATTGCGTGCCAGCGGGATTCAGTCGGGTGGGCCGCCCGCGTTAAACAATCAGGACAAACAGCGCTTTGCCAACCAGCTTGACCAGATACTCGCAGCAACGCGACGTTAGCCGCAGAGGCTTGCGCGCCGGCCCAGACGACACTCGCCTGGCGAAGCCCTGGATGCACGCTGCGGAACACGTGGCGGAAGCCCTCGGCGTCGATCCGTCCAGGGGACTGGCTGCAGACGAACTGCAGTCTAGACGGCAGCATTTCGGCCCCAATGTCTTCCGCGAGAGCAAGCCTCGCCCTGCCCTGTCGATTCTGCTGGCGCAGCTGCGGAGCGTTGTTGTGTTGCTGCTGTTCGCAGCCACCGGGATGGCACTGTTCATGGGCGACACGATGGAAGCGATGGCCATCGCGGTCGTCATCGCGCTCAATACTGCGCTGGGCTTTACCACGGAATGGCGGGCAACGCGATCTATGGAGTCGCTGCGACGTATCGCCCGTACGGAGACCACGGTACTGCGTAGCGGTCGTGCGGAGCGCATACCGGCGGCTGCCCTGGTGCCCGGTGACGTTGTGCTGCTGGAAGCCGGCGATGTGATACCGGCGGACCTTCGGTTACATGAAGCGGCGCGGATGCAGGCGGATGAGTCTGTGCTTACCGGCGAGTCACTTCCGGTACGCAAACAGGTCGACGCTGTTGCGGCGGAGGCTTCCTTGCTGGAACGGCCGAATATTGCCTTCGGCGGCACCGCCCTCACCCGCGGTAGCGGCAGCGGCCTCGTGGTTGCGACGGGAATGGCTACCGAGTTCGGCCGTATCTTCGACCAGGTGAGCACGGCGCAGCCGCCCCGGACCCCACTGGAAAAACGTCTTGACGCGCTGGGCAAGCGACTGGTGTGGCTGGTGCTGGTGATGGCTGTGATGCTGGCATTGATTGGCGTGCTTGCCGGTCGTGAACTCGCCCTCGCCATCGAGGTGTCGATCGCCCTGTCCGTCGCTGCGATTCCTGAGGGTCTGCCGATCGTCGCGACCATCGCGCTGGCTCGTGGCATGTGGCGGATGGCCCGACGTAACGCGCTGATTACCCGTCTGTCCGCCGTCGAAACACTCGGCGCGACCAGCGTTATTCTCACCGACAAGACCGGCACCCTCACCGAGAACCGCATGACGGTAACCCGCGTGCTGCTGGCCGATGCGGATGTCTCGTTGCAGGACGAAGGAGACGCCGCTGGGGATACCGGCGTTACTCGCCGCCTGCTGGAGCGCGCCGCGCTGTGCTGCAATGCATCCCTTGGCAGTGAGACTCGGGACGAGCACCAGGCGACGGGCGATCCCACGGAACTGGCCCTGCTGGCGGCCGCTGCCCGACTGGGACTGCATCGCCCTGCTCTGCTGACGGCGATGCCCGAGCTTCGTGAGGAACCCTTCAGTGCTGAAGACAAGCGCATGGCCACGATCCACAGTGATGCGGACGGATTTTTCGCCGCCGTCAAAGGTGCGCCAGAGAGCCTGCTGCCACTGTGTCGAGCGGAACGGCAGGGCGAAGCTGAGTGTGAACTCGATGACAGGAGCCGCCAACACTGGCTGCAGCGTGCACAAGATCTGGCAGCCACGGGGCTGCGCACGCTGGCTGTAGCCGAGCGACGTCTCGGGTCTGACCAGGACTCACCGTACAGTGACCTGGTGCTGCTCGGTCTTGTTGGTATGGAAGACCCGCCACGCAAGGGCGTAAAGCAGGCAATCGAGCAGTGCCACGCCGCAGGGGTCAATGTGGTCATGATCACGGGAGACCACGCGGCGACCGCCGCGCGCATTGCGCTGGACACCGGCATTGTCGCTGAGGGTCAGCCTCCCCGGGTTGTGGACGGCGAGGCGTTGCAGCAGATCTTCGAAAGCGAGGCGACGGAGGAACTGCTGGACGTGCGCGTGTTCGCGCGTGTCACACCGGAACAGAAGCTCAAGCTCATTGATTTGCACCAGCGCGCAGACCGGGTCGTCGCCATGACGGGCGATGGAGTGAATGATGCGCCCGCGCTCAAGAAAGCCGATATCGGCGTGGCGATGGGCATTCGGGGCACAGCTATTGCGCGGGAATCCGCTGCCATGGTGTTGCAGGACGACGAGTTTCGCACGATTGTCGCTGCCATTGCGCAGGGGCGGGCAATCTTCAGCAATATCCGCAAATTCGTTGTTTACCTGATGTCCTGCAATATCAGCGAAGTGCTTGTGGTCGTGCTGGCGACGGTCGCGGGTGCGCCACTGCCCCTGTTGCCGCTGCAGATCCTGTTCTTGAACCTGGTGACGGATGTGTTTCCGGCCCTAGCACTGGGTGTAGGGGCAGGTGCGCCGGGCGCTATGGAATGCCCACCGCGGTCTCCCGGTGAGCGTGTGCTGATGCGCCAGCACTGGGTGCTCATCGGCCTGTATGCCGCACTGATTGGCACGGTGGTATTGGGCGCGATGGCGGTCGGCCGCCTGGTACTCGGTTTCGACGCCAGCAAGGCGGTGACGGTCTCATTCCTGACCCTGGCCCTGGCGCAGATGTGGCACGTATTTAATATCCGCGAGCACAGCGGGCGCTGGCTGCGCAACGAAATCACCGGCAACCCCTGGATCTGGGCAGCACTCGGGCTGTGCAGTGCTCTTATCGCGGCTGCGGTGTACTTCCCTCCCCTTGCCGCGGTCCTGTCTCTTGTCCATCCCGGCGCGGATGGCTGGCTGCTGGTTGCGCTGGCCAGTGTGCTACCGTTGTTGCTGGCCCCTGCCCTGCGCCGGCTGGCGCGGCGCTTCGCGCCACCGTGAGGCTGATCCTTTCACCCTGCCCCGTTATGCATCGATGCCGGGGTGCGAGTAGGAGGGCAGTATCGGGTCCTCAATGCGTTGGCGCCCGTCGAGTGAGTAGACCGGTAGCGAATGCTGCAGCGGAAAATGCAGGCTGTAAGCAGTGAGTCCCGTGCGCTCAGCGGCCGGCAGGTGGCAGAGCGCGAGCCCGGTTTCCGCGATGTATTCTATGCGCTCAGTCGGATAGCTTTCCGGAATGTATTCACTGGCCCCCGGTGTGCGGATGGCGGTGCTCGGGCTCAGTGTGTTCACGGCAATATTGTCAGCCAGAAGTTCTGCCGCCAGACCCTGGGTCATGCGGTGCACCGCGGCCTTGATGGACGCATAGACAGTGCCTCCCCCATGGGTGGCAAACACATCATAGGGGCGGGTCGGTGGCAGCGCAGTTACCGACCCCAGCGTGACGATCCAGCCAGCGCCACGTTTGCGCATTTCGGGTACTGCGTGCTGGATCAGCCGAAACGGCGCGCGCAGATAGTGATGGAAGGTACGTTCGAAGGTTGCCGGGTCCATCGTCGCCGTGGGGGCGTACTCGGCTTTGCCGCCACTGTGGATCAGGATATCCAGCCCGCCGGTGAGTGCAACCGTGCGGCTTACCAGGTTCTCGAGGTCCGCGTCACTTTCGAGATCCGCCTGCAGTGGATGGGCGACGCCACCCTGCCCTTCAATCAGTGCCACGCTCTCACGCAGTGTGCCTGCATAGGTGCCCGCACTGTCGAGACTGCGCGCCGTCAGCACGACCGTCGCGCCCTCGGCAGCAAGGCGCTGGGCAAGCGCACGACCGATGCCCCGGCTGGCACCCGTAACCAGCGCAACTTTACCTTCCAGCAGTGTTCCCATGTCAATCGCCTCCTGAACAAACTGTGTCTGTGGACTCTATTCCGGGACCCTTCAGACCCCCTCACCCTGCGGCACAAGCTCACGCGCCAGTACGCTGCTGCCAAACGGGCTGAAAGCGTGAGACAAATCGGTGTCGATGGCCTGGGCACCCGACTCGGGGTCAAACCAGCGATCAATATGAGCCCAGTGGTGTGGGTGCACCATGTAGGGCCCCAACAGATCATCGACAGTGCGGAATTCCTGTTCCCATACCCAGGTCCATGGAGCACATTCAGCCTGCTGCCAGGCTACCGGCACAGCCCGGCTCAGGCGCCAGTTGCGTATTTCGCGAATGTGCTGCGGCATGGCGAGCAGGTCCCGTTCAAACGCCTCTGCAGTAGCGACATCGCGGCCGGATTGCAGTCGAAAGAATGCCGTGCGTTTAATCCCGCCAGCCAGACTGCTTTCCCGCAGACCGGCACCAACGTTTTCCAGCGCCAGTGCATGCACGGCACTGCAGGTGCGCGAGAGCTCAGGGAGAATCTGGCTTCGCCACACGTCACTTTCCTGCGCCCGCGCCGCTGTACTCGCATCCGGGTACAGCAAGTCCAGCGTCAGGTGCCCCGCTGCGTACTCGGGGGCGAGGTTTTTGCCCAGCTCGCTTGACGCAAGACCCGGAAGTTGCGGCAGCCACAGGGAGAGCGCCTGTTGCAGTGCATCTGCGTCGCCGTCGCAAACCTGCAACTGTGCTGTCTCGCGGTAGCCACTGCTGGTTGCCACGGCGACCTCGGGTGCAGGCAGCGTGAGGTCGGCCGCGTCCGGCTCCATCAGGTAGGTCCGCTTGCGGGACAGGCACTGTTGGTCGACAGCGATCCAGAAATCCGCGACTTCTGCCGTTCCCGACTGCGCGCGCATTCCCCACCAGGCCGCCGGGTCGGCAACGGTCCAGCGCAGCCAGAGTGTCACCGGGGCTTCGGTGATGGCTACCGGTGGCGACACCTGCAGAGACTGAAGGCTCATGCCGCGCGCCTCCGCGTCCTCGCGGTAGTGTGTCCGAAACAGAGCCTCGACAGCAGACAGATGCTGCGCTTTCACGACAATTTCATCTTGTACGGTGATCATGGGGCGGACTTCATTGCTTGTTATTGTGAACCCGCACGCTATCCGCCGTGGCTGCTGCCGTCAACGTCACGGCACGCAAATACGTATAGAATCACAAGGAGCCATACCAGCCCGGCGGCTTGTCTGGTCGCTGCAGCACTGGTTCAATGCAGGTGTCAGCAGGCGCTCACCCGGGCGGCAGTGAAAAATAATCGGGAATCCACGGAGTTTGCACGACCATGACCCACAACGCACTTCGTCAGCAATCCATTTACGACATACTGCGCCGTAGCGCCGCGCGCAACCCGCAAAAACTGGCCATTCGCCAGCACCATGTTAGCTGGACTTATGATGAGTTCCACCACCTTTGCCGTGCGGCGGCGGCTGGTCTGGTGGCACGTGGTATCCAGCCTGGCGACCGTGTGGCAATTCTGTCGCGCAATTCCAATGCGTTTGCCGTCGCCCGCTTCGCGATTGCCGCAGCCGGAGCTGTGCTGGTGCCTGTCAACTTCATGCTCAATGCGCAGGAGGCGGCCTATATCGTCGAGCACAGCGAAGCCCGCTTGTTGCTTGTCGGGCCAACGGAGGTGGACAAAGCGCGAGCGGTTGCCGCTCTCTGCCCTCGCCTGGAAGCGCTACTGTGGCTGAATCTGGACAATCCGCCACCGGAAGGCATGGACGCTTTTTCCAAGTTGCTGCAGGTGGAGCCGCTGTCCCGGCCGGTAGCGGTTGATGAGCGCACCCCCGCACAAATCATTTACACGAGTGGTACGGAGTCGGCGCCGAAGGGCGCGGTGCTCAGTCATGCCGCCGTGTTGTGGCAGTACGGCAGTATTCTCGCCGACGCCGAGGTCGCCGGCCATGACCGGCTGCTTCACGCCCTGCCGCTGTTTCACTGCGCACAGCTGGACTGCTTTCTCGGCCCATCATTGCAGGCTGGTGGCACCAACATCATTACCGATGACAACAGCGCCGACAACCTGTTGCAATTACTGCAGGAGGAGCGCATCACGTCGTTTTTCGCACCACCAACCGTGTGGATATCACTGCTGCGGGCGCCTGGTTTTGACAGTGCCGACCTCAGCGCCTTGCGCAAGGGCTACTACGGGGCCTCGATCATGCCGGTGGAGGTGCTTAAGGAAATACAGGCCCGGCTGCCACAACTCCGGTTGTGGAACCTCTACGGTCAAACCGAGATTGCCCCGACGGCCACGATCCTCAAGCCGGAAGACCAACTGCGCAAAGCCGGCTCAGCCGGCAAGCCGGTGCTGCATGTGGAAACACGGCTGGTGGATGACGCGGGGAATGACGTTGAGGTCGGCGCCATCGGAGAAGTGGTGCACCGTTCGCCGCAGCTCCTTACTGAATACTTCAAGAACCCGGAAAAGACCGCCGAGGCCTTTGCCGGCGGCTGGTTCCACAGCGGCGATCTGGGAACTTTCGACGAGGAAGGCTACCTGACCATCGTGGATCGCAAGAAGGACATGATAAAAACCGGTGGTGAGAATGTTTCCGGTCGCGAGGTTGAAGAGACCATTTACCAGCTGCCATGGGTGGCGGAGGTTGCCGTGATCGGGCTGCCCCACCCGACCTGGGTGGAGGCTGTTGCGGCCGTGGTGGTGGCCAAGGCAGATGCTGATAGCGCCGTCGATGAACAGGCGGTTATCGAGCACTGTCATGCTCGTCTGGCGGGGTTCAAAGTCCCCAAGCGGGTGATTATTGCTTCCGATCTTCCGCGTAATCCTTCGGGAAAAATACTCAAGCGCACGCTGCGTGAGACGCATGCATCGGCCTTTGCCCCCGGCTGATACCGCGCGCTTTACCCGGGAACGGCAAGACCCATGCTGGCGAGAATCTCCGCCGGTAACGCGGGTGTCGAGAGTGTACTGAGGTGCTGAGCGCGACCCGCAGCCATCTGCTGTGTCACCTCGGGGTGGGTGGACACCCAGAATGCCCCGGCGACAACCTGGGGGAAAATACGCTGCGCCGCCTCCATGCCTGAGATACCGTCCGAGTGGAGCATCGCGTCCATCAGCGCCCGGTGCTGCACACTGCCCTCGTCCTGCCCGCCGCCGCCATCGGCAAATATGCGGGTTGCCACCGGTCCGGGAAGAATTGCCGAGACGTGGATCGGCGCGCCTTTCAGCTGCATCTCCAGGAACAGGCATTCGCTGTAGGAGATCATGGCGTGCTTGCTGAGAATGTACGACGTCTGCAGCGGCATCATCCCCAGTCCGCCGATCGAGCAGGTGTTGGCGATCCAGGCGCGCCTGCCGCTGGCAAGCATGCCGGGCGCAAAGGCGCGTACGCCATGAATCGCGCCATGGATATTGATCTGCAGGGTTTTCTCCCACTGCTCGCTGCTGAGCTCCCAACTGAAACCAACCGTTTCCACCCCGGCATTGTTGAACAGCATCGTGACGCTGCCGAAGCGCTTATGAACCGCCTTCGCGAGCGCATCAATGGATTCTGGACTGGCAACGTCCACGGGCATTGCCGTCGCATCACCCCCGGCCTGGCAGATCGCATCCACCACGCTCTCTGCACGATCTGCCGCGATATCGGCAACCACCACCTGCATGCCGGCCGCTGCGGCACAGTGGGCCAGGCCTTCACCGATACCGGAACCGGCTCCGGTAATAACGGCGACGTTGCCCCTCAGGGCCGCTAGCGGATCAGACATGCTTGATTCCCGCGTGAGATTGCTCGAGATCGGCTACGTTCAGTACCTTCTTGCCGCGGTTGTGGCCTTCCTGCAGGATGCGGTGGACGTTGGCGACAGCCTCCAACGGGTACTGCTCAATCGGCGGCAGCCTGATATCCCCATTGACCAGCAGTTGCGCGATTTTGGTCAGTGTTGCGGCACAGTCGGTGTCGTCCATGGTCGAAAATACCCGCTTGACGCCACGTTCGGCGGCCATCGCGGCCGCTGCCGGAATATCCCCGTCATCGACAAGGGTGGGGATGCTGACGAAGGTGCCACCCGGTTTTACCAGGTCGAGGCCGCCGGGCAGGGTGCTGGCACCCACAGCGTCCATCAGGTAGTCGAGGCCACCCGGCGCCCATTCCGCGATTGCCTCGGGAATGCTTTCCCTGCGGTAATCAATGACCCGTTCTGCGCCCAGCCCCTGTACATACTCCAGGTTCGGTGTTGAACAGGTCGCCGCCACCCGAGCGCCCGCCCAGCGCGCAAACTGCACGGCGAAACTGCCCAGACCACCTGCTCCACCGTGGATCAGTGCCCATTGTCCCGGCGCCAGACCACCCCGATCAAACAGGCCCTGCCACGCAGTCAATGCGGCAACAGGCAGTGCTGCAGCCTCTGCAAATCCCAGACCCTCGGGAATGTGCGCCACCCGATCAGCGTCGGCGAGCGTGTATTCGGCATAGCTGCCCTGACCACCCTGTCCGTGGTTTGTGGGGGTGAACACGCGGTCTCCCACGGCGAACCCACGCACCCCTTCTCCTATCGCCGCCACACGCCCGGCCGCGTCAAAGCCAATGATGTAAGGAAATACATAAGGCCTGTATTGCGCCAGGTGCCCTTCCCGGTTTTTCCAGTCGGCCGGATTGACACCGGCGCAGGCAACCTGAATCAGTAATTGACCGGCGGCAGGTGTGGGTGTCGGGACTTCGGCGCGGTGGAAAACCTCTGGACCACCGGTTTCTTCTATTACCATGGCATACATGTCAGTCTCCTTTTTGTCCGTCGGCGATGGGCACATTCGGGGATCGCCTGATTGCTCTCCCCGGCATGCTGTCCATGCGCAATACTCCCTCATCGATGACGGGAACGCCGTTAACCAGCACGTAGTGCATGCCAGCGGACGGCTGTCGCGGATTGGCGAAGGTCGCCCTGTCCTGCACCGTATTCAAGTCGAAGATGGCGATATCTGCGTCCATACCCACCTGCAGTCTGCCTTTCCTGCGCATCTGCGGCACAGATGACTGCAGGATCGTTGCTGGTATCAGCGACGTCTTGCGCAGGGCCTCCATCAGGCTTAGCGATCCGCTTTCGCGCACCCATTCAGCCAGCAGACGGGTGAAGGTTCCGGCGCTTCTGGGGTGGGCGTAAGCAGTTTCCGGAAGCGGCCATTCGTCGTCGGGAATCAACGCGCCCGTGTTCGTGTCGATCCAGGGCATGCTGTCGCTGGCGATCGCCCCGCCGGGGAGGAGTACCGAGGTGTCCAAGACACCGCGCTCCGCCGGTAAATCGAGGAAATGTTTTACAATAATTGCGCCGGGCTGCTCAGCGCGCAGGGCTTTGAAGCTTTCCTCATTGAGCCTCTGGCCGTTGTATTCAATGTCTTGTGCCTTCACGCCCTTGGCCGCCATTGCATCCGGGCTGAACAGCGCCGAACCGATGGTGGTGCTGGCGGCGCCATAGGTATAGGCCTCTGTCGTTATGGGGATCCCGGAAGCACGCGCTGACTGGATCATCCCGGCGGTCACATCGACGGCCCGCACACTGCTGCTGTTCAGGTGGCAGATGTGCGCCGGGTTTCCAGTGCTGGCCGCCAGGGCGATAACCTGCCCGACGCACTCGGCCGAGCTGTCGGGATCCTGGGGATTGTCGCAGGAGATGTGGGTGAAGGTGGGTACGTCGTGGCGAGCAGCCAGACTGTGTACGGCCAGGAGTTCGCGAAACCCTCCTCCGGGCGCGTAGCCCCCGTTTATCCCGATGCCGAGAGCCCCTTCTTGCAACCCCTGTTCTAGATAGGCAATGATGCTGTGCACCTGTTCACCCGATGCGGGTTCGCTGACCCAGCGCTTGCGGGCAAAGGCATCGCGGAACCACTGCACCTCCGCGCGGGGCGTCAGTCCTTCGAACTCCGCGATACGAGCGAAGGTCCAGGCTGCAGACGTGCCGTAATTCAATGCCCTGCCCGCCTGCGCTTGCGACTGATACCATTCGTCGACGGGCAGCACGCCGGATTCGAGTTCCAGTGTGGTAGTCACGCCATCGTAGGCGTGCATTCTGTCTGCAACCAGCGATTGTCCGTGTGAATGCAGGTCGATAAATCCGGGAGCAACGATCAAGCCGGTGGCGTCGATAACGCGCTCACCGGCCAGCTGTGCCTCGCTGATCTCGACGATCTCCGCGCCCGTGATCCCCAGGTTGCGGACCGCATCCAGCCCGCTCTCCGGATCGACGACGCGGCCACCGGCAATCACCAGATCATAGTGCGCTGTCTCGGCGGCCAGCGGACGGCTCGCCAGAGCGGAGCAGACCAGGACCGTCAGCAGTGCGAAGCCGAGAATGCCAGCATGGGCCCTTGCCCCGATGTGCGCGTGCTTCATGATTCCCCCAGGTAATTCGTGTTATTGGGTTCCCGTGCAGCGTGCTGGCCGCAATCGACAACCGCGCTAATTTAGCATACAACAGACACCACAGGTTGGTGACTACGGAGCGCGCGGCTGGCCGGACGCCCCGTGGTTTGTGTTGCACAATACATTGCGGAAAGAACAGGGTGGACACGGGTATGGCAGATCGCACGGAGGAGACGGCAGCCAGCCGCTGGGCGCGGTTTACGCCCATACGCACTGGCGATGAGTATGTGCAGAGCCTGCGTGGCCGCGATGTGAACGTCTACCTGCTGGGGGAGCGGATCGCAGAGCCCGTGGACCACCCGATTATCCGCCCCTCGATCAACGCCCTTTGTGCCACTTACGACCTCGCTCTGGAGGAGCCTGAGCTGGCAACGGCGCACTCTTCCTTGATAGACGCCCGGGTCAATCGCTTCCTGCACATTGTCGAATCGCCGCAGGATCTGGTGATGAAAAACCGCATGCAGCGACGTCTGGGGCAGATCACGGGCACCTGCTTCCAGCGCTGTGCCGGCCTGGATACGATCAGCGTCCTGCATTCCATCACCTGGGACATCGACCGCGAGCATGGCACGCAATACCACCAGCGCTATCTCGACTTCATGCGCGAAGCCCAGCGCCACAATGTAATCATTGGCGCCGGCATGACGGACCCCAAAGGGGACCGCAGCAAGCGTCCTCACCAGCAATCTGATCCTGATCTGTTTTTGCATGTTACGGACCGCACTGAACAGGGCCTGTTCGTCACCGGTGCCAAAGCCCACATGACCGGTGGCCTGAACAGTCACTGGATCTGCGTCATGCCCACCATGAACATGGGTGAGGCTGATCGTGACTATGCGGTAGTCGGCATGGTGCCCGGTGATGCCGAGGGACTCACCTATATCTACGGGCGCCAGAGCTGTGACACGCGCGCACTGGAGGCAGGCGATATCGACAAAGGCAACGCGCGCTTCGGCGGACAGGAAACCCTGGTGGTTTTCGACAACGTGTTCATACCCTGGGAGCATGTGCTCATGGACGGCGAGTACGAGTTCGCCCAGCCGATGGTGTCACGCTTTACCGCCTACCATCGTGCCAGTTACGTCTGCAAAACCGGCCTCGGCGATGTCATGGTCGGCGCGGCGGCGTCCATCGCCGAGTACAACGGAGCCGACTCCGCCAGCCACATCAAGGACAAACTGGTGGAGATGACGCATCTCAACGAAACCATCTATTCGTCGGCCATAGCCTCATCCCACGAGGCGACGCGACTGGACTCGGGTATCTGGATGAACGACGAGATGCTGGCCAATGTGTGCAAGCACAATGTCACACGGTTCCCCTACGAAATCGCCCGCTTTGCCCAGGATCTCGCCGGCGGCTTGATGGTGACCCTGCCGTCACAGGCGGACTTCGATCACGAGGAAGCCGGGCCGCTGTTGCACAAGTATTTCCAGGGGCGCGCCGACATTCCAGTAGAGAACCGCACCCGCATGCTGCGCCTGATCGAGAACATGACGCTGGGCCGCAATGCCGTGGGCTACCTCACAGAATCGCTGCACGGCGCAGGCTCACCCCAGGCCCAGCGTATTCAGATTCTGCGCGGCATGGATATGCCCCGCAAGAAACGCTATGCGCAGGACCTCGCCGGTATCGAAATTATCGCAACGGACGCGGATGGCGGGGACGAATGACTAGCCAAGTTTAAGGCCGACAACGGCAATCTGGTCGCCATCAAGTTTCTTCACCACGAACTCAACCCTGTCCAGGGAGACGCGGTCACCAACGACCGCCTTGTGATGAAACTGCCGGTTAATAAACTCGCCCACTGTGAGCGCCTGCAGCGCCTCCGGTACGGCAACACCGTACATCAGGGAAATATCGGCCAGGCGCGCACCGGGCTTGAGGACAAAGTCGCCATAAAACGCCGAGGCTTTTTCCGAGCTGCGTGTATCTACCGGCGTGAACAGGCGTGCCAGTGCCGGTGCTGCACCATCATTCCCCAGGACCATGACATGGTCTTCCAGCTCGATATCATGCTCACGAGGGTTATCCAGCAATACACCCTTGCGAACAACCCCCACCAGCTGTGCGCCGCCAGACAGCGGCAAGCGGCCTGCCCGCATGTGAATCGCAGGGCTTCCAGCCACCGCCCGATACACCAGAACCTCTTTTTCCTGTTCGTCGGGTATTCTCAGGACCAGATGCTCCGGGTCGACAAGCACCGGTGGCACCTCGATGCCCAACCAGCGGGCAATGGGCGCGATTGTCCACCCCTGGAGCACCAGCGAAACAAGCACCACGAAGAAAGCCAGCTCAAAGAAAATATCCGCGCGCTCCAGCCCCGCGAGGGAAGGAAACAGTGCAAGAATAATCGGCACCGCGCCGCGCAGGCCGCACCAGCTGATGAACACCTGCTCGCGCCAGGGAAAATGGAACGGCAGCAAGGCCAGGGCCACGGCCAGGGGTCGCGCGATAAAAATCAGCGCCAATGCAATACCAAGAGCCGGGAATACCAGTGGCAGCAGGCTGCTGGGTGTGACCAGCAGTCCGAGCATGAGAAACATGCCAATCTGCGCCAGCCAGGCGATGCCGTCGTGGAAGCGGCGGATATCCTTGGCGTGGGGCAGCGATGCGTTACCGATGAGAATGCCCACCAGATAGATGGCCAGAAAGCCGCTACCGCCCCACAGGTTGGCTATACCGAAAACGCTGATGCCGCCGGCGAGCGCCAGCAGCGGATACATGGACACGGGGAGTGACAGACGCTTCAGCAGCTTCACAAGCACATACCCGCCGGCGAAGCCAATGGCGAGCCCCAGGCCCATCTGCTCGGCAAAGGCAGCCAGGATGCGCATTCCGGGGTTCTCTGCCTGCAGTGACAGCAGTTCCACCAGTGTGATCGTCAGAAAGATCGCCATGGGGTCGTTACTGCCGGATTCCACCTCAAGTGTCGCACTGGTGCGCTCCTTGAGTTGCAAGCCCGCCGAGCGCAGAAGCCCGAACACGGCTGCGGCATCGGTGGAGCCGACAATGGCGCCAATCAAGAGAGACTCGAGCCAGCCTAGCCCCAAAATGTAATGTGTCACCAGTCCGGTGATGCCGGCCGTCAGCACGACACCAATCGTCGCCAGTGACAGTGCCGGCCCCAGGCTGACCCTGAAGGTATCGCGACGCGCGCCCTGCCCCCCATCGAAAATGATAATGGCGAGGGCAAGACTCCCGAACAGGAAGGCCTGGCTGACATCGTCGAAACGCAGGCCGCCCACCCCCTCCTCACCGGCGAGCATGCCCAGCACAAGGAATACAAGCAGCACCGGGGCACCCACCCGGCGGGACAGTCCGCTGGCGATGACGCACAGGAGTGCAAGCAGGGCACCCCAGAAAATCATGCTGTTGGTCAGTTCGATCGGGTTCACGCGCTCAAGAGGCCCTGGTCGGTGGCGGCAAACTGTATGTTACACCAGTCCGGTAGCGCGGGGATGGGAACACACGGGAATCAGCGCTGTCACAGACAACAGCCAGTGCACTGTTACAATGGGATTGGATGCAACCCGGCGTGGGGTTACACTGCGGACTCAGTCTACAGGAGACACCAATTTTGCCTACCATACCGGCTTTCAGAGCGACGTACTTTCGCGCCCTATTTCTGGGCACAGTGGCCCTGCTGGTGGCAGGGCTGCCGGGGGTTGCGGGTGCCGCCATCGCCTATACGGACAGCCAGCGGGAAACCATCGTTGAGTTGATCGAGCAGTTGGAGGAGCGCCATTACGCCAAGCTGATCTACGACGACAACCTGTCTTCCCTGCACCTCGACAACTACATAGAAAGCCTGGACGGGGGCAAGATGTTCTTTACCCAGGCGGATCTGGCCGATTTTGAGCGCTACCGCACAGTCATGGATGAAGATCTCCACGAGGGTAACCTGCAGATCGGTTTCGACATCTTCAACCGCTTCCAGCAGCGTTTGCAGGAGCGCCTCGGCGGCATTGTGGAGACACTCGACGAGCGCGTGGCGGCGATGGATTTCACAGTGGACGAAGCCTACGAGCTGGATGGCGAAGAGCGCCCCTGGGCGCGCACTGAGGAGGAGCTTGACGATCGCTGGCGGCGCCATCTCAAGAATCAGGTATTAAGCCTGCGCCTTGCGGAGAAAGAGGCGGAGGACATTGTGCCGACACTGGAGAAGCGCTACCGCAACCAGCTCAAGCGGATTGAACAGTACAACGCCCAGGATGTTTTCCAGGTCTATGCCAACGCCCTCACGGAGCTGTACGACCCGCATACCAACTACCTGTCTCCCCGTCGTTCGGAAAACTTCAATATCAACATGAGTCTGTCGCTCGAGGGCATCGGCGCAGTGCTGCAAATGGAGGACGAATACACCAAGGTCGCCCGGCTGGTCGCGGCTGGCCCGGCGGACAAGCAGGGAGAGCTGCAACCGTCCGACCGGATCGTGGGCGTAGCGCAGGGCGAGGATGGCCCTTTTGAAGACGTGATCGGCTGGCGCCTCGACGAAGTGGTCGAGCTGATACGCGGCCCCAAAGATTCTACAGTTCGCCTGCAGGTGATTCCCGCCAAGGCGGTTTCCACGGACGCGCGCAAGGAAATCACCATCGTCCGCAACCAGGTCAAGCTGGAGGAACAGTCGGCACAGAAGAAAGTCCTCGAAGTGCCCAGCGGAGACCACACCGCAAAGATCGGAGTGATTGACATTCCCGCGTTTTATATCGACTTCGAAGCCATGCGGCGCGGTGACGAGGATTACAAGAGTACCACCCGCGATGTGCGCAAACTGTTGACCGAACTGGAGGCAGAGGGTGTTGAAGGCATCGTGATTGACCTGCGCCACAACGGCGGCGGCTCACTGCAGGAAGCCAACGAGTTGACCGGGTTGTTTATTGAGTACGGTCCGACGGTGCAGATTCGCCACTCCTCGCGACGGGTGTGGCGTGACGGGAAACGCGTGCGAGGCCCCTATTACGACGGCCCGCTCGTGGTCCTTATCAATCGCCTGAGCGCCTCCGCCTCGGAAATCTTCGCGGGCGCCATACAGGACTACCAGCGCGGCATAATTGTCGGGGATCGCTCTTTCGGCAAGGGAACGGTGCAGACCATGGTGCCGCTCACGGAAGGGCAGCTGAAACTCACCGAATCGAAGTTCTATCGTATCTCAGGAGACAGTACGCAGCATCGCGGGGTCGTGCCTGACGTGGTCTTCCCGTCCCTGTTCGACCCGGACGAGATTGGCGAGAGTGCACTGGACCACGCTCTCAACTGGGACCAGATCAATCCGGTCAAACATCGTCGCTATGGCGACATCAGCGCAGTTGTACCGGAGCTGACCCAGCTGTTCCGTGAGCGCAGCGTAAGCAACCCGGATTTCGTCTATCTTGAGGAGCAGGTTCACCTGGCTGAAGAGGCGCGCGCCGTCAAGGCATTGCCGCTCAATGAAAAGGCGCGTATTGCCATGCGCGAGGCGCAGGAAAACAAGGCCCTGGCGATTGAGAATCGCCGCCGCGCAGCCCTCGGCGAAGAACTGCTGACCTCGCTGGATGATGAGTTTGCCGAGACCGATGAAGACGCCGTCGAGCCCGTTGACGAGAGCGCTGCGGAGGATCCTGAACACCCCGACGTGCTGCTCACCGAGGCGGGCAACATCCTTGTGGATGCGCTGCTCCTGCGCCAACAGCAGGTGGCACAGCACAGCGCGAGTCGCACAGGCGACAAATAATAAATGATGCAGCCTGCGGCGAAAGGCCGCGGGTCATTTCGCCCGCCGTCCAGGGCCGGACGGTGTGCTTCAAGCTTGCGAGAGACAGGCACTGGCTAATGACAATGGATTGGATTGAAGGGTTGGGGAATGTACTGCCGGTGACCCGTCTGGGCGACGATCTGTGCGTGGTGGACATGTCGCCCGCTGCGTTGCGCATGCATGGTATTACCCTGGAGGAAGCGCGTGGCAAAACGCTGTCTGAACTCGCCCACCGTGAGTCGATGACAAACGTGTTGCCCAGTGTCTGGCGGCGCAATACCACGCTGATCAAGGACCCGGTTGGCGGCCTGCTGGAAGACGCGGCACGTCTGTATGGCAATGCCACGGCCTGGGTTTGGCTGCTGACTCCATCCGGCCGTATGTTTCGCGCCATTCTCAACGTCATCAAACTGCAGACCGGCTTCCTCACTTATCTGGCCAACGTGGAGGACCCGTTTACCCGCAGCCTGGTACGTGCGGAACCTGACGGCACCATCGTCGGCTCCCTTGGCGCGCGCTGGACATTGGAAACCATGCGGGTTTTTGAGGATTTCATCGCAGGTGACAGTCTGCAGGAAATGGCACGCAGCCACGGACTGACCACCAGCCGTGTCAGAGGGATTCTTGACGACCTGGCGGACCAGACCGGTTACGCAACGGCCGGTGCCCTGCGCGCAGCTATCTACCGCAACTACGCTGACGAGATGGTTCCTGCCAGGCAGACGATTTTTCCCGTGGTGACAGACACCGTGCCCGGTTTTCCGAGCTACGACCAGTCTCCGGTTTAGGGGCCACTATGCCGCTACCCTTCTCACAAGCCTGCGAAAACAACAAGGCGCCTATTCTGGCCGAGTTGCTGCCAATTTTTGTCGATGCTGGACTGGTGCTCGAGGTTGGGTCGGGGACCGGGCAGCATGCAGCGCACTTTGCTGCCGCCCTGCCCCACCTTCGCTGGCAACCGACAGATCACCCGGACAGCGTGCACAACTGTCGAGAGCGTTTGCAGGTCGCGGCGCTCCCCAATGTCGCTGAACCGCTGGCGCTGGATGTTGCCGAGTCCCTGTGGCCCGTAACATACGCCGACATGGCCTTTTCGGCCAATACGGCCCACATCATGTGCTGGAAAGAAGTCGAGTCAATGTTCCGCGGGCTGGGCCGGGTGCTGCGTGCGCACGGCGTTTTCTGTCTGTATGGCCCCTTCAGGTATGCCGGGCGCTACACCAGTGCCAGTAACGCCGCGTTCGATGCCGCCTTGCAGGCCCGCGCCGCGCACATGGGGCTGCGGGATATTGACGACTTGCTGGTGCTGGCCCGCGACACCGGCTTTGAGCTGGAAGCAGACAGGGCAATGCCGGCGAATAACCAGCTGCTGGTGTGGCGCAGGTACTAGCCGCGCGGCGGGGATACTGTTTATCCCGTGGTCTGCGGCGTATCGGGCCCGAACCAGCCCAGCTCCGACTGCAGGTCCACCACCGAGCCGATGATAATCAGCGTGTGCGCCACGGGCCGGGACCTCGCGACGATCTCGCTGATGCTGCCCAGGGTGCCGTTGATGACACGTTGCTCGGGCAGGGTCGCCCGCTCGATCACGGCCACGGGTGTGGCAGGATCGCGCCCGTGGGCGACCAGCTCGCTGCAAATCACCTCCAGGCCGGCAAGACCCATGTAGAACACCAGGGTCTCGTTGGGTGACAGGAACTCTTCCCAGCGGTGCTCAAGCCGGTTGTCTTTCAGGTAGCCGGCCACAAACCGCACTGACTGCGCATGTTCTCGGTGGGTCAGGGGAATGCCGGCGTAGCTTGCAGCGCCGCTGGCCGCCGTAATCCCGGGCACCACCTGGAATGGGATCTGATGCCGCGCCAGCAGTTCGATCTCCTCGCCGCCGCGGCCAAAGATAAATGGATCCCCACCCTTCAAGCGCGCGACGCGATGGCCCTCCCGGGCCAGATCCAGCAGGCGCTGGTTGATCCGGGTTTGCGGCACGCTGTGATCGGAGCGCTGTTTGCCCACATAAATGCGCTCGGCATCCCGCCGAGCCAGGTCGGTGATCGCCGGATTCACCAGCCTGTCGTAGAGCACGACATCCGCCGACTGCAGTAGTCGCAGGGCCTTGAAGGTCATCAGGTCCGGGTCTCCCGGCCCTGCGCCTATCAGGTAGACCTCTCCCTGATTCAGGCTTTTGGGGTTTCTCTGTTGTTGCGCCAGCAGTGCCGTCAGGCTGCTTTTCGCTTTCTCCGTGTTGCCGTTGAGCACTTGCCCCGCGATCGGACCATCAATGACCTGCTCCCAGAAGCGCCGCCGGTGCTCGACATCGGGTAGAGCACGCGCCACGGTATCGCGCAAATCCCGCGCGAACGCCGCCAGGCGACCGTAGGCGGCGGGTACCATGGCCTCTATGCGCCGCCGCAGTTGCCTCGCCAGCACCGGGCTGGCACCGTTACTGCCTATGGCGATGACCAGCGGGGATCGGTCGACTATCGCCGGAAAGATGAAGCTGCACAGCTCAGGTGAGTCGACCACGTTGACGAGCAGTCCCGCAGCTGTCGCATCGGCAGAGACAACTGCGTTGAGTGTCCGGTTCGGGGTGGCCACCACCACCAGCCGCGCGCCTGCAAGCTGTTCCACACCCCGGTAAGGCTCGGGCAGCCAGCGGTGCCGGAAGTGCCCTGGAGTCGGGTCCTGCAGCCCCAGGAGCTGCAGAAGTTCCTCGCCGGCTTCCGGCGCCACGATCGTGATGCAGGCGCCGGCGGCCTGCAGCAGCCGCGCTTTGCGGGTGGCCACCTGACCGCCTCCGATCAACACAACCGGTGCGCCCTGCAGCTTCAGGAACAGTGGCAGTGATTCGATGGCAGGTACCCCCCCGGCCGTATGGCGTTTCAGAGTTGTGTCAGACCGCCCATGTAGGGCTGCAAGACGGCCGGTATGCCGATGCTGCCGTCAGCCTGCTGATAGTTTTCCAGTAGCGCCACCAGGGTGCGGCCCACGGCCAGCCCGGAGCCATTCAGGGTGTGCAGCAGTTCCGGCTTGCCGGTTTCCGGGTTGCGCCAGCGGGCCTGCATGCGGCGCGCCTGGAAGTCTCCGAAGCTGCTGCAGGAGGAAATTTCCCGGTAGGTGTCCTGTGCCGGCAGCCACACCTCAAGGTCGTAGGTGCGCCGTGCAGAGAACCCGGTGTCGCCAGCGCACAGCGCCATTTTGCGGTAGGGAAGCTCAAGCAACTGCAGCACGCGCTCGGCATGGCCGGTCAGCGCCTCCAGCGCTGCGGCGGATTGGGCGGGTCGGACCAGCTGCACCAGCTCGACCTTCTCGAACTGGTGCTGACGAATCATGCCGCGGGTGTCACGCCCATAGCTGCCCGCCTCGCTGCGGAAACAGGGAGTGTGACAGACGAAGCGAACGCCCTCTTCGCCCAGTTCGCTGGCCTCAAAGATGCGGTCGCGGGCAATGTTGGTGACCGGTACTTCCGCTGTGGGTATCAGAAAATAGTCCTGCTCGCCCTGCAGTTTGAACAGATCTTCCTCGAACTTCGGCAGTTGCCCCGTGCCGCGCAGGGAATCCCGGTTCACGATGTAGGGCACATAGACCTCGCGGTACCCGTGCTCACCGGTATGCAGGTTGAGCATGAACTGGATCAGCGCCCGATGCAGGCGCGCAAGGGGCCCGTACATGACGGTGAAACGGGAGCCGGTAATCTTGCCCGCCGTTTCCGCATCCAGCTGCTGCAGTGCCTCGCCCAGTTCCACGTGGTCCCTGACCGGAAAATCAAATGTCCGCGGTACGCCCACACGCGCCACCTCGACATTGTCCTCTTCACGTTCGCCATCCGGCACCTCGGGCGCCAGCAGGTTGGGCACGCCCAACATGAAATCCTCAAGCCTGCCCTGCACAGCCTTCGCCTGTTCAGTGAGGTCATCCAAGCGGGACGCTATCTTGTCCAGCGTCAGGTTGACCTGCGCCTTGGCCTCGTCGACGCTCATGCCCTGTCCGACCAGCTGACCGATGGTCTTGGATGCGCGCTTGCGCTCGGCCAGCAGGGCCTGGCTATCCATGTCTGCCTGCTTGCGTTCTGCATCCAGCGCCTCGAATGCGTCGACGTCGAAACGAAAACCACGTCGCGCAAGCTGCGCCGCGATCGCCTGCGGGTCCTGTCGCACCGCCTTGATATCCAGCATCGTTCTGTTCCTGTTGTCTGTTGTCTCGGGTTGCTAGAGCAGGGCCCGGGTCAGGGTGATTGCGAGGCCGGCGCCGAGAACGCAGAACGTGACGCTGGCCAAGACATAACCCAGTGCCTGCAGCGCCTGTCCAGATTCCCAGAGCGCAAAGGCCTCCAGGGAAAAGGTCGAGAAGGTGGTAAATGCCCCGAGGAACCCCACCATGAGCAGGCCTCTCCAGTCCGGGTGCAGAACCTGCCTCTCCAGCAGGGCAAACACGACACCGATGGCGCAGGAGCCTATGAGGTTGACCAGCAGCGTGCCCAGCGGAAAACCGCCCTGCCACTGTGCCTGGGTCCACTGTGAGAGCAGATAGCGCGAGACCGAGCCCGCTGCGCCCCCCATTGCAACGAAGACCAGGTACTTCATGGAATAACCCGCAGGGTGCAGTTGCCAGTGCGCATTGTACTGATTTTAGCGGCAGTGGGCAGCATCCGGGGCACCGCTGCCCCAGGTGTCACGACTTTTTCGGGTAACGTTGCCGGCTACTGCTTTCGTCCAGGCTGCGCAGGTACTCGAGTTTTTCGGCGATCTTCTGCTCCAGGCCCCGGGCAACGGGAAAGTAATAACGCCGGGACTGCAGTGCTTCGGGGAAATAGCTTTCCCCCGCCGCGTAGGCCCCCTCCTCGTCGTGTGCGTAGCGGTAATCCTCACCGTGTCCCTCGGCCTTCATCAGGGCGGTCGGTGCATTGCGCAGGTGCAACGGAACCTCCAGACTGCCTTGATTCTGCACCTCTGCGAGGGCTGCCTTGTATGCGCTGTACACCGCGTTGCTTTTCGGCGCGCAGGCGAGATAGATCACCGCCTGTGCCAGCGCGAGTTCCCCTTCCGGGCTGCCCAACCGCTCCTGTACCTGCCAGGCATCGAGACACAGGCTGAGTGCGCGCGGGTCGGCGTTACCGATGTCTTCGCTGGCCATGCGTACGATGCGGCGTGCCAGATACAGGGGGTCACACCCCCCATCCAGCATGCGGCACAGCCAGTAAACGGCGGCGTCCGGCGCGGAACCGCGCACGGCTTTGTGCAGCGCACTGATCTGGTCATAGAACAGGTCACCGCCCTTGTCGAAGCGCCTCAGTGAGGCCTGCAAGACTTCCTCAAGCGTGCCGGCCGTGATCGTGCGACAACCGTGCTCCTCACTGGCAAGATCTGCCGCCAGTTCCAACAGATTAAGTGCGCGGCGGGCATCACCGTCAGCCTGCTCGGCGATCCGTCGCAGGCTGGCGCTGTCGATGTCAGTTGCCGGCACTAACGCCGCAACCCCGCGCTGCAGTACCTGCTGCAGGTCTTCGGCGCCCAGAGATCGCAGCTTGTAGACACGCGCCCGCGACAACAGCGCGTTATTCAGTTCGAAGGATGGATTTTCAGTAGTGGCGCCAACAAAGATCACGGTGCCGTCTTCCACATGAGGTAGAAAGGCGTCCTGCTGACTCTTGTTGAACCGGTGCACCTCATCCACAAAGAGGACGGTGTCGCGCCCCGCGGCGCGGTGCTGGCGTGCCTGGCTGATTGCCTCACGTATCTCGCGCACACCGGCCAGCACGGCTGAAAGCTGCAGAAAATGCGCCTCGGCGGCGCCCGCGACAATGCGTGCGAGGGTGGTCTTGCCGACACCGGGCGGCCCCCAGAAAATCATCGAGTGTAGCTGGCGTCGTTCTATCGCCTGACGCAGCGGTTTACCCGGGCCGAGCAGGTGCGCCTGCCCGGCAAAGGTATCCAGCGTGTCTGGCCGCAGGCGAGCCGCCAGGGGCTGGTAGCCCGGTTCGCCTCCGGCGCTGAACAGATCATCAGCCAAGGGCTACTCTGCCTGATAGAACAGGTCTGCACCGGGCGGCGGTGCGAAGTCGAACTCGGCAGGTGTCATCGCCGTTTGGGTGTCCAGCGCACTGAAGGTGATGACCACGCGTTGGTTGAGGTTATCCCGCACTTCCATACCGAGAATGCTGTCACCTGAGAGCGAGAGAGCCAGTTCCTGGAATCCGCTGCCTGCCCCCCTGGGTACAAGCACAAAGCGCTGCTGTTCGTCCCGGTGCACGGTGTAATCCCGGCGCAGCGCCTCACTGTCGCCACCCAGCACCTGTAGCGGTGTCATCGCTTCGCTGCCTGCCACCGGGCGACGCGTCACCGTTTCCAGATCGCGGTCGTGGTGCCACAGATAATCGCGGTTGGCGATAATCAACTGACTGTCAGGGGCGCGTATTTCCCAGGCGAAGTAGCCAGGCCGAAGCAGCCGAAAACGGCCCTCCGACTCGCTGACGACCTCACCGTCGGTAGCGTATTGCCGTTGCTGGAACTCCCCCTGCAGGCGCTCGATCGGTTGCAGGGCCTGAAGCAGATCGTCAACCGCTTCCGCGCGCAGCTGCAGGGGTGCCAACAGCAAGAGCAGCGCGCAGAGACGCAACAATGTCAGTGAATAGGTCACTCCGTCAGTCCTGTGCAAAGAGGTTAGATGAACCGGCTCACTCCGCCGGCGGCGGTGCGAGCACTTCGCGCTGCCCATTGCTGCCCATTTCGCTGACCACACCGGCCTGCTCCATGGTTTCGATAAGGCGCGCGGCCCGGTTATAACCGATACGCAGCTTGCGCTGTACCGATGATATCGAGGCCCGCCGACTCTGGGTCACGTAGTGCACGGCCTCATCATACAGGTTGTCGCTCTCTGGATCTTCGTCACCATTGCTGGCCTGGAGTTCCCCTGCGGTCACCGGGGTACTGCTGCCCTCATCCAGCAAGCCCTCAATGTAACGCGGCTCTCCGCGGCGCTTCCAGTCCGCGACCACGCGATGCACTTCTTCATCGGAACAGAACGCGCCGTGCACGCGCGTGGGCAGGCCGGACCCCGGAGGCAGGTACAGCATGTCGCCGTGTCCCAGCAACTGCTCTGCCCCACCCTGGTCAAGAATGGTGCGCGAGTCGATCTTCGAGGACACCTGGAAGGCAATGCGGGTGGGAATATTGGCCTTGATAAGCCCGGTAATGACATCCACAGAGGGTCGCTGCGTGGCCAGGATCAGGTGGATACCAGCGGCGCGCGCCTTCTGTGCGATCCGCGCAATAAGCTCTTCCACTTTTTTGCCCACGATCATCATCATGTCGGCGAATTCGTCGATCACAACCACGATCGAAGGCAGGCGCTCCAGCGGCGGAGCCTCCTGCTCCTCGTCGGTGAGCGCCATGATCGGGTCGGGTTTCCACAGCGGGTCCGTGATCGGGGTGCCCTCGCGCTCTGCGTCTGCCAGCTTGCGGTTGTAGCCCGCCAGGTTACGCACGCCCAGATGTGCCATCAGCTTATAGCGCCGCTCCATTTCTGCCACGCACCAGCGCAGCCCGTTGGCTGCGTCCTTCATGTCGGTGATCACTGGCGTCAGAAGGTGTGGAATCCCGTCGTACACCGACAGTTCAAGCATTTTCGGGTCGACCATGATCAACCGCACATCGGCTGGAGTCGATTTATAGAGCAAACTGAGGAGCATGGCGTTGACCCCAACGGACTTGCCAGACCCTGTGGTACCTGCCACCAGCAGGTGTGGCATTTTGCCGAGGTCAGCCACCACGGGTTCGCCGGAAATATCATGCCCCAGCGCCAGTGTCAGCGGCGAGCGTGACTGGTCGAAGGCACGTGAGGACAGCACCTCGCGGAAATTCACGATCTCCCGGTCTTCGTTGGGGATCTCGATCCCGACCACCGATTTGCCGGGAATCACCTCCACCACCCGTACGCTGATAACGGCCAGTGAGCGCGCCAGATCCTTGGCCAGATTCGAGATCCGTGACACCTTGATACCCGCCGCGGGCTGGATCTCAAAACGGGTGATCACCGGGCCGGGATATACGGCCACCACCTCTGCACTGATGCCGAAGTCCGCCAGCTTGAGTTCCAGCAAGCGCGACATGGCGGCCAGAGCCTCCTCGGAAAAGCCTTTTGTCGGGTCCTTGGTTTCCGCATCGAGCAGGCCCAGTGCAGGCAATTCGCCCGTTACCGGCGCATCGAACAATGGCTGCTGTTTTTCCTTCTCTGCGCGGTCGCTCTTTTCAGGGCGCGGCTTCAGGGGCTTGATCTTCGGGGGTTTGCGCTGCTTGCTGCGCTCAACATGTTCATCGATTACCGCCTTGCGCGCTTCCAGCGCCTTCTCACGCTGACGGCGGTCACGCACCCGGTCTAGCGTTGCGAGAGACCAGTGGCGGATACGTCGGGCCCCGTTGAGCGTCCAGCGGCCAAGGCGCTCCATGAGACGCAACCAGCTGATATCGGTAAAAATCGTGATGCCGAACAGGAAGACAGCGAGCAGGATGAGCCGGCTGCCGATCGCACTGAAGGCCAGGCGAAAACCATCGCCAATCGCCTGACCCAGGATGCCGCCGGCCCCCTGAGGCAACCCGGACCCACCGCTGTCGTTCAGCGCTGCGAGCGCGGTGCCGGCAATCGTGACCAGCACCAGCCCCAGGGCCCGTATGCCAAACGTAACCCAGTCAAAGCGCTGGTGCCGGTGGCGTTGCAGGAGAATGACCAGGGCGCGGTAAGCCAGCAGGATGGGGAGCAGATAGGCGGCGAAGCCGATCAGCGAAAATGCAACATCCGCTACCCAGGCTCCCGTGGGACCACCGGCATTGAGGATGCGCGCCCCGGAACCCGTCGCCGACCAGCCCGGGTCCCGGGGGCTATAGGTCACGAGTGCCAACAACACATAAAGGCAGGCTGCGCTGACGCCAATGAAGGCGCCCTCCCGCAATCGCGGGCCCAGGACGCTGTGCTGACCGGATTTCTCAGGCACGCTTGAATTTCCCCTTACTGGCGTGGAAAAGACGATCTCCACGCGCCACATTACTCAGCAATTGTGCCCCATTTTATGATTATATTCAAAAACTTATGGAAACTATTTAGAATCCACCTCGCCTTTGCTGCGACGGAGTCTTTACATTAACATACCTTGCCCGGCCGCCGCCGGGCTACGCAGCATGCGTCAGTCGCGCAACAGCGCCACATTTAACACCAGCAACCGGGAAATCACCACATGAGCGACACTCAACACCACCCCCTGATCATTCTCGGTTCCGGCCCCGCGGGTTACACCGCGGCCGTTTATGCGGCGCGAGCGAACCTTAAGCCGGTGGTGATCACCGGTATGCAGCAGGGCGGACAGCTGACTACCACCACCGAAGTGGAAAACTGGCCGGGGGGGCATGCCGAGTTGCAGGGTCCAGAGTTGATGCAGCAGATGCAGGCCCACGTTGAGCGTTTTGAAACCTCCGTTGTATTCGACCACATCGAGCATGTAGACCTGTCCTCCAGACCGTTCCAGCTTGAGGGCAGCAACCGCTATAGCTGTGATGCCCTGATTGTTGCGACCGGCGCCTCAGCGCAGTATCTGGGACTGCCCAGCGAAGCCGCGTTCATGGGCAAGGGGGTCAGCGCCTGTGCCACCTGTGATGGATTCTTTTACCGCAACCAGAAAGTGGCCGTTATCGGCGGTGGCAATACGGCTGTCGAAGAGGCCCTGTACCTGGCCAATATTGCCTCAGAGGTCGTGCTGGTCCACCGGCGTGACAGCTTGCGGGCGGAAAAGGTACTGCAGGATCGCCTGTTCAAACGGGCCGAAGAAGGCAAGGTGCGCCTGCTCTGGAACCACACGCTCGACGAGGTGCTGGGAGACGCCAGCGGCGTCACGGGTATACGGGTGAAGGCCACTGCTGACGGTGCAACCAGCGAGCTGGACCTCGCCGGGGTGTTCATTGCCATTGGCCACAAGCCGAACACGGAGATGTTTCAGGGGCAACTGGACATGCAGGACGGCTACATCACCATCCGCAGTGGCACCGAGGGCAATGCAACGGCCACGTCTGTACCCGGCGTCTTTGCGGCAGGTGATGTCGGTGATCATATCTACCGCCAGGCGATAACCTCTGCCGGATTCGGTTGCATGGCAGCGCTGGACGCCGAAAAATATCTGGACAACCTGGGTTAAACGGATGCCGGGGATCGCCCGCCTGGCCCCCGGCGATGATTTCCCGCCCACCAGTCAGGCACTGACCTACCCCAACGGGCTGCTGGCAGCGGGTGGCGGACTCTCGCCCGAGCGGCTTACTGCAGCTTACAGGCGGGGCATATTCCCCTGGTATGAGCCACCGCAGCCCGTACTGTGGTGGACACCAGACCCACGCTCGGTGCTCTACCTGGATGCCCTGCACGTGTCCCGCTCCCTGCGCAAGACCCTGCGCCAGTCGACGTTGCAACTGAGCGTGGACCGACGCTTCGCATCAGTCATGCAGGCCTGCGCCGCGCCCCGGCGCGACAGCGATGGCACCTGGATCAGCGACGACATGTTGCAGGCCTACCAAGCCCTGCACCGGCGAGGCATCGCACACTCGGTAGAGGTGCTCAACGCCCGAGGAGAACTGGTCGGTGGTTTGTACGGCGTTGCGCTGGGACGTGTGTTTTTTGGTGAGTCGATGTTCTCTCGCGTACCCAGCGCTTCCCGCATTGCGCTCGTGGCCCTCGTCTCCTTGCTGCGCAGGGCAAACTTCAGACTGATCGACTGCCAGGTGGAAAGTGCGCATATGAACAGAATGGGGGCACAGCTGATCAGCAGGCTGGACTTTGAAGCGGAGCTTGCCCAGAATATTGAACAGCGTATTGACCCGACTATCTGGGTTTTACCGGCCCATTGCGGAGACCTGCTGCCGTGACCTCATCCCTGCGGGATCTCAAGGTGTATACCACCTACCCTCACACCTGTAGCTACCTGAAAGACCAGGAAGCCACCACCCTGTTCATTGACCCGCGGCAGGAAATGGATCAGCTGCTGTACAGCCGGCTGTCACAAATGGGGTTCCGACGCAGCGGCGACCACATCTACCGGCCACACTGTGGGCGCTGCAATGCCTGCATCCCGGCGCGGATTCCGGTGCACAGTTTTGCACCCAATCGCGCCCAGCGCCGCACCTGGCGGCGTAATGCGGATCTTCGCGTTGAACGCAGCGCACACATCGGCGACGCCGCCGCCTATGACCTCTATTATCGCTACATCGAACAGCGTCATGCCGATGGTGACATGTACCCACCGGATCGTGATCAATACATGTCTTTCCTCAATGATGCCTGGGATTGCACCCGCTACTACCGGTTCTTCGCGGAAGACCGCCTGCTGGGCATTGCTGTGGTGGATGTACTCACCGATGGACTGTCAGCTATCTATACCTTTTTCGAACCTGAAGAAGAGCGTCGCAGCCTGGGCAGTTATGCCATCCTCTGGCAGATTGAACAGGCGCGGCTCATGGGCCTGAACTACCTGTACCTCGGTTACTGGATTCGCAACTGCAGCAAGATGTCCTACAAAACCGCGTACCGCCCCCTGGAACTCTATATCGACAGCGACTGGCGGGCAGCCGAGGCCGTGGAGTGACCTCTGCGGCACTGTTCCCGGTATTCAATCTCGAGGAACAGGGAACACTGTTTTCCAGTCGCGCTGCATGTCGATGACCGTCCAGCCTCGCGTTCGCGCTTCGTCCAGACCCTTATCCAGCCTGCCGACATGTGATTCCCTGTCATAGGCCCACTCGCGTTCCGCGTCAGTGTGGTGCAGGTACAGCATGAAGCTGGGCCCTTGTCCCGCGGCTGTATACTGCAGCATTTGCAGGTCGCCGTCAGAGTTGCCGGAGGCGAAAATGGGCCGGCGCCCGATGTGGCTGTTGATGCCGACAGGCTTGCCCTCCTTGTCATCGATGAAACGGATTTCCGGCAGGCGTAACAGCACCGGTTTACCGTCACGCATGTCAAACTTCGTGACCACGCTGCTGCCTACTACCTGTTCCGGTGGTATGCCATAGACTGCTTCGGTCCAGGGGCGCATGAACTCAATGCCGCCTCCGGACACAATGAACGTCTTGAAGTCATTTGCCCTTAGATAGGCCAGCAATTCCAGCATTGGCTGATAGACCATGTCCGTGAACAGCCGTCCGGTCTCCGGGTGCCGCGCGCTCTCGATCCAGTCGTGCACCAGTACCGCGAATTCGTCGGTGGTCATGCCCGCGTGTGTACTCATGATCAACTCATTGATCGCTGGCATGCCTCCGGCAAGGGCTGCTGTGACGTCACCCTTGAGAAGCGATGCAAAAGGCTCCCGGGTTTCCCACTCCGGGTATTGAGGAGCCAGTGCCCGCACCCGGTCAATGGCAAAGAAGAGCTGGAAATACATCGGCTGCTCCGCCCAGAGATTGCCATCGTTATCGAAAGTTGCGATCCGCTCCGTGGCTGCGACGTAGTCTGCAGAACCCTGCTGCGTAACGCGCTCGACGAAGGCAATGATCGAGGATTTTGTGCCACCCTCCTGCCACGATGGGAGTGGATCCGGCTCCGCCGCTGCGGCACAAAAAGTAGCAAGCAGTAAAAACAGGGCGGCTACCAGCTGCCCGGATATATCTTGTTTCATAGCGGTACCCGGCACTCATGAGTCAAGTCAGGTTACAATCCTGCTCTTCTGAGGCAGATAACACAAGCCAACCGGCCTCTGGCGTCGGCCCGCTCCACAGCGACAACCGGCGGGCCCGCAACCCCGAGTGGCCTTATCAAGAGTCAACCGCCGAGAGCCAAAATACAGGGAGGCAGCAGCACGTGTACATCGTGATTTCACCCGGGGGAACGCTGAAAGCGCTGCTCGGGATAATCCTGCTTCTGGTCATCGCCAGCAGTCTCGGCGTGGCCTGGTTTATCACCTGGCCACCCGTTGCGCGGGTACCGCTGTGGATTAACCTCTTCAACCTCAACCTCGAGGCCAACATACCCACGCTCTTTTCTTCCCTCCAGCTTATCGCAGCCTCCTGCCTGCTTTTTGGTATCGCTCATTGTCACCGTGCGCAGCAGCGAGGGAGCTTTTCCTGGTATCTTCTGGGCGCCATCTTTGTCTTTCTGGCTATAGATGAAACAGCGGCGCTGCATGAGAACCTGACCGTTTATCTGAGATCCTGGTTGGGAACTTCGGGCTACTTCTACTATGCGTGGGTGATCCCCTATGGTCTTGCCGCCATGCTGCTCGCACTATTCTTCGCCAGATTTGTTTTCCACCTGCCATGCGCAACGGGGGTGGGGTTTGTCATCTCTGGAGGGCTCTATCTGGCTGGGAGCCTGGGTGCCGAAATGCTGGGAGGCAAATACATTTCCTCACCTGGCGCGCAGGAAATCACCTACTCGATTATTTATACAGTTGAAGAAACGCTGGAACTGTTGGGCATCGCCCTGTTCATCCACGCGCTTCTGAAATACATCACCCGGGAATTTGTCCAACTGGACTATTCGGTGCGGGACTGAAAAACCGTATCACACCAGCGATTTGCTGGGGACAATGGAGGCTCGGGTCGGAATCGAACCGGCGTTGACGGATTTGCAATCCGCTGCATAACCACTCTGCCACCGAGCCTTGATTGTCACTGTACCAGGCGGTACAGAGGGGGTTGGAGCGGGAAACCGGGTTCGAACCGGCGACCTCAACCTTGGCAAGG
>CEOG01017570.1_pt1 | contig 41830 bp, 41 predicted proteins | sample 530301 | NCBI WGS metagenome assembly CEOG01 (sample SAMEA2619903, study PRJEB7988) | marine metagenome | biome: marine biome (ENVO:00000447); feature: surface water layer (ENVO:00002042); material: "saline water (ENVO:00002010), including plankton (ENVO:xxxxxxxx)" | depth 5 m | reverse complement strand
CCCCGCCTTTGAAGATTGGGGTGATGCCTGGGAGGTTCGGTTTAGAAACGCGGGTGGGGCGGTTCGGGAACTCTCGCGCACGCTGCAAAACATGGGCGACGACGAACGGCAGCATTGGTTACCGCCACGCTACGTTGCCAAGGAAGCCGGGGCAGGCGATGAAGTAGAGTGCCAGCAGGCCCAGCTTGAGGAATGGCTGACAATGACGCACGCTATCGCCGGCTACTTCAATTGGTGGACTGACAACACCGCCATCAATGTCAAAACAGCTAGCAATCTCGCGCCATGTGTATGGCTGATTGCTCGCGATTGGGCGGACTACTTCGAGGAAATCCCGGGTGCCGCGGAAAACAGCCCGTTCACCGCTGTGGTGCAGCGATACATCACAACGCTGTTCCCCGCTAGCAAACCGCCGACACACCCCAACATCGCCGACGCGTTGAACCGAATAAAGCCAAAGTTAGAAGAACATCTGCATCGGAAAAAATCGCAGAACTGAGTCCCGGTTTTTTTCTACTACCACCCCAAGCTGCGGTATTAAATAGCTTCCGACAACACGCAACTGTGCTTATCGGAGTGCTACAACATGACCTCAGAAACCACCACCAGCCGAAGCTACCCGCGCAAGTCTGACCGGAAATCCGGACGGGCCTGCAAGTGGGTTTCAGACAACTACCTCGCCGATTACTTCCAAGTATCCCGCTGCACAATCTGGCGCTGGACAAAGATCAATAAGCTTCCACCTCCGGTAAAGCTGGGCGAAAACACCACCCGCTGGGACTTCGACGCTGCTGTCGAGAAGGTTCTCGGAAAGCGGAGCGCATAACCATGACCGCGCACACGATCCTACTCCCCAGCATTGCACCAGGCATCACCCGAAGCGTCACCGTTGAGCGTGGTCAGTACACCTGCCGCGTGCTGGTGGATGACATTGAAGTCCTGAGCCGGATAAAGGGCCGACCCTGGACTATCGCGTTAGACCTAGATGACCTGGCGATGATTGCGGATGCCTGTCGGGGCGCGTTGCGGATGACGGGAAAGGGGAACGCATGAATACAGCCGCCGCCATGGATGTGCACACCTGGTTCGCCGAGACCGTTGCGATGGTTCACGAGCAGGGTTATCGGGTGACGCCGGTGTTTGCCGATGGCAGCGCGAAGCCCTACAAGAGCGATGAGACCTACACCTCGATGCAGGATTACCAGCGCGCCGTGCATATCGGCGTGGTGCTTGATGACGCGATTCTGTTGGACTGGGACGGGAACAAAGGCCAGCCGATGCCACTGTCCGAGCTGGCGGCATTCCTGGGACTGCAGGAGATGCCCCAACCGGTACAGGAGAATACAGCGGGTGACTCCCTGCACTTCCTATTCAGGCGCCCCGCTCGCGTTTCCGTGGATGAGCTCAAGCACAGCCAAGATGGCTGGCTGCCGCACATCGACTTAAAAACCGGCAACCAGTTGATGCACCTCAAGCCGCACAAGTTCATCACGGACGGAGAGCTGCCGCGGCTGGAAGAACTCCCCGATGCACCTGGTGTGCTGGTGGATGCACTGAGAGTTTCATCGCGGCAACAGGGGGCGCATTTGAGATGCCACCCTTCCGCTACCAGCTACCCCGACTGGCTTAAAGACATGCTCAACGGCAAGACCCTGCACGGCAATGCCCTGAGAGTCACCGGCAACATGGTTGCGCGTGGTCTCGACAAGGACACCATTCTGGCCACCTTTAAGGCGATGCGGCCGGAACTGGAGCGTGCACGCGGCTCTGAGCGTGTCCGCGCATTGTTCGACACCGCCGAGCTTGTGGGGATGATCGACGGTGCGATTGAAAAAGGCTATGCGCCCGAGGTGCCGCGTTCATTCGAGGAAGTCATTCAAGCCGCACAGGAACTCGACCAGGACGCCACCCCCGGCGAGATCGAGGCCATCATTGCCGACTGCCTGCAACTGTCCAGCATTGAGCGCAGGCAGGTGTTCAATGCGCTTAAACAGACCACCGGCACCCCTATCGGCGAGCTGCGCGCATCGGCTGCGGAGCTGCGGAACCGCGATGGTGATGATCCTGATCAGTTGGCAATGGCCCGCGCCATCATTGAGCAGATTGGCCCCGACAATATCCTGTCTGCGGATGCGGGGGTGTCCGGCTGGGACCCGGCTGGGGTATGGCGTCAACTGGATGACCGCACGACCCGGCAGATGGTCCAGGTGCGACTGCCCGACCAGGCAGATGAAGTGAGCGCCGCGCTGGTGGCTGCTGTCACCGACTTGATGCGGACCGAGATACACCGCCCCTTTCACGCCTTCAACATCGGCAACCCCGAGACCGTCAACTGCCTGAACGGTGAATTGGAGCTTTCCCCGGCTGGCTGGACGCTGGTGCCTCACCGCCGTGAGCATTACCGCACGACTCAGATCCCCGTGGTCTATGACCCCACCGCTACCGCCCCGCTGTTCATGGAGTTCATTGGACAGATATTCCAGGGCGACCCGGATGCACTCGACAAGGCCCAGGCCATTCTGGAGATGTTCGGGTACACCCTGATGGCGCACTGCAGGCATGAACGCTTCATCATCCTGGTGGGTGGTGGTGCCAACGGTAAAAGCGTCCTGCTGGCGATCCTGGAAGCCCTGTGCGGAATTGCCAACGTGGCAGGCGTGCAACCGTCACAGTTCGAGAACAAGTTTCAGCGTGCCCACCTGCACAACAAGCTGGCCAACATCGTCACCGAGATCAAGCAAGGCGAGATGATCGACGATGCCAGCCTGAAGGGCATTGTGTCGGGTGAGCCGACCACCGTAGAACACAAGTTCCGCGACCCGTTTGTCATGCGCCCCTTCTCAACCTGCTGGTTCGGCACCAACCACATGCCACACACCCGGGACTTTTCCGATGCGCTGTTCCGGCGTGCGCTGGTGGTGCAGTTCAACCAGGTATTCAAGCCTGAGCTGGGCAACTGTGACCCGCTGCTGAAAGACAAGCTTTTAGATGAGCTGCCGGGAATCCTCAACATGGCCCTGAGCGCTTACCGGGGCGCGCTGGAGCATGGATTCACCATCCCTGCCAGTTCACTGGCTGCACGCGATGAATGGCGACTGGAAGCCGACCAGGTGGCCCAGTTCGTTGAGGAAGCGTGCCGCATCGATGTCCGCGGTCAGGTGAAGGCGTCACTGCTGTACACCCACTACAAGAACTGGGCGAGTGATGTTGGCATCCACCGGACCCTGACCATGAAGTCATTCCGCGATCGCCTGACCAAGCTGGGCCTGGGCAATCGTCGGGATATGCATGGGCGCTACGTCACCGGCATCACCTATACCCCCGATTTCGCCTCAAAAACGTGGAGAGGATGACGTTTATGACGGGTATGACGCGTGTTTCGACATTCCGCATAACGGAAAAATATGGTTACTCAAAAATCTTTATTTATTCCATATCACTTGAATGTAGAGAAACCCGTCATACCCGTCATGGCGTCATTGAATGCGAATTGACCAGGAGAACAACCCCATGACCGAAAACTGGATCGTAATCAGCGACCGGCAAGAGCTGGGCAGCAAGTGGCGCAACATCGTCATCGAGGGACCGGGCGTCCAGAAGCCCCGGCGCAAGTACTGGCTGGCGTGGGACTCTGAGCGCGAGAAATTGAGGAACAACCAGTGCGCGCAAGACATGAAAAAGCGGCACCCCGAATTCCTGCGCTTACTGCGCACCCAACTGAAGGCCACCCGGCCTGTTTACTACTGAGAGGAACCACCCATGACAAACGAAACAATTATCAAACTTCAGGAAGTCCAGGAACGCATCATGTTCGTCGCTGACGGACTCCGGGGCATCGGCATTGCTACCAGTTCAAATGACTTCCACGGCGATTGCCTGGAGTGGCTTGGGCATGGCGTCCTAGCAATGGGGCAGTACCTGCAAGACCTCAACACGGACCTGGCAAAGGAGATCGACGCGCTGCCGAGGGAGGTGAAGAAGTGAGCTCTAAAGTTCAATTCCGCACCAGGAAATTGTGCATTGCCCAGGGCAAAGCCGCTTAACAATGAACACCGCCGACCTCGCACAACGCGCTGCCGATGGGGATTTTTCCCCGGAGGTGGCCGCGTGGTTGGTCCGCGGTATACGAGCTCACCTGCAGGGCGAGCCGCTGGAGCAGGCCTTGGGGCTGTGCCATGCATCGCGCTTGATGGCACGCAATCACTACTTGGTCGTTGCTGCTGAGATTATCGACGCTGGGCGAGGGCTTGGTGCCTGGAGACTCGCTTGCGAACTGTCCAATTTAATCAAACGCCGCAAGAGTCGCGGCAGTTCCGGCGACGCGGCCGTGGATCAATCCCTGCAGGCTGCCGAGGCCACTGGGGCATGGCCGCTAAGCAGCGAGCGCCGCCTATACGATGTACTGACAAACGCACGGTAGTTCTGTCAGTAACTCCAGGGTCATGATGGAGTCCTGACATCATCGAGGCCGAACCAATGCACAAACGAATTCCAGAAGAACGCGCGCTTGCGCTCCAGGTACTTGCGGGCACCAAAGACTTCGACGCCATCCGGGAGGCGGTACTGGCGCAAGCTGGCGCGATCCCCTTATCCGCGGCGCATCCTGACGCCGACAGGCTGATCGAGCGTGGCAACCTGCTGGCCAACTGGGCAGCCAGCTACAGCGGTCGGGACATTGCCGGCAACCACAACCTCGCTGTTGCTCGTGGCCTGGCTCAAAGTGACTTCCAGATTGATCTGGCCGGGGTACTTCAACGCATGGCGGTACGCCGGTTCCGCGCCGGCCAGCAGCATCGGCGCATGGCTTCGATGATCGAGGTTCCAAATTTCAACAGCTATGAGTTCCCCACTGTAGATTCGGATTGCCGGCTGCTACCCCTTAACGATGAGCACCACCAACGTGATGCGGCATCGATCAAGATATTCAACGGAGTATCCGCCAGGGTTCGCACCTACGGCCGGAGCATCCACGTTTCCCGCCAAGCAATCGTCAACTCTCAAATTTTAGAGCTCCACCAGCTGTTCGGCAACATCGGCGCCCACGCTGCCCGACTGGAGGCCCGCGCACTTGCTGAGCTGATCGCCAGCAACCCGACCCTGGCCGATGCAGAACCCATGTTCCACGTCGACCACGGAAACCTAATCACCGGCACCCTGGGCCTGTCTGGACTAGATGCCGCCCTGGGCGCGCTGAGGAACCAGCAGACACCTGGTGAGGAAAAGGCGGACTTGCCTGGCGCTCACCTGCTGGTGCCTGCCAATCTGGAAGCGACCGCGAAAAGCCTGGTGCACCAGAATGGGCTGGGGCTGGAGGTGCACAGCAGCTGCTGGTTGACCACGGCGAACCAGTGGTATGTCCTGGCTGACCCGAGCCTTGCCCCCGTTGTGGGATTGATGCACCTGACTGGGTCTGACTTCCCCAGCGTAAGCCCTGAACGTGACGAAAAGGACCGGGGCGGGGCCCTCATGGGCGCGTACTTTGATTTTGCCGCGGTCGCGCTGGATCGCGTCGGGATTGTCCAGGTGACGCCAGAATGATGTACACCAAACAGCGGGATAAATTCCTGAAGGCAGAGAAAGCATTGCAGCGTGCACTGGACCGCTTGCAGGCTGCCCGAAACGGAGACCTCCCCTCAGACATCACCACCGCGCGTACCGCTGCGGCAGCATGTGAACGGGCCGCAGCTGAAGAGTGGGAACTGCTAGAAGAGCAACGCCGGCAGCACTGGGAGGCCCGGGCTGCAGAAGCCCAGAAGGCACTTGAAGATCTTGCCTTGCCTTTCCTCGCTGAGGTAATCCAGTGCCGGCGCAATTCCGGCCGCATGGGCCTTATGGTAGCCCCGGTGCAAATCCTGCAGCACCTGGGCACCTTACCCCTCCCCCCGGTGACGGTAGCCATTGACGGTGTGCCTGCCGAACCGCTGGCAAGCGCGGCACTGGACCAGGCTGAGGAAGATGTCTAAGCCGGGCCCCATGTTATCAACCGCGGGCTGTGACGCGGGAAAGCAGTGGCTCACAGAGGCTGTCACGGGCCCAGCCGCCCACTGCAGGGTGCTGAAAGGCACGCATTCCACCCTGGCCAGAACCTCTTGCTGGCACCGAAGAATGCAATTCTCTCTCCGCTGGCCTCTCCTGGCTGGCCCGCCCCGGTTCGCCGGGGCTTTCTCTCAGAGTTCCGAAGGTACTCCTGAGCGATACGCCACACGGGGGCGCGGAATCGCGGTTTTTGAGAGATTTTCGGCCCTCTATGGGGGCGGCGGCGGTGCTTGAATGACTGAGCAAACGCTGACCCGGGCAGAACAGAAACGCCACTGCAACAAGGCCCAGCTTGCCGAGCTATTCGAGGTCTACCCCTCGACGGTTGACGGTTGGATCAGGAAGGGCATGCCCTATGTCGTGCGCGGCAGCCTTTCCAAGCCGTGGACCTTCGACGCCCGCGATGTCCTGGAGTGGCGGTTTACGCATGACGCCCCAGCGCCGCCCGTTTCTCCCGACGATATGGTCCCGACTGATCGCCGAGCCTGGTATGACTCGGAAGTCCTACGCCGAAGACTGCAGGAACGGGACCGGGAACTGGTGGCGGTAGAGGATGCCAAGGCCGCCGTGGAGACCGCCCTGGCAGTGATCAGCGAAGGTGTGAACGAGATCCCCGGCAAGCTGGTGGCCGCTGGTGTTCCAGACGCTGTGATCACATCCGCCCGAGATGCATTGAAGGCAGAACTGGCTGCACTCACTGATCGCGTAGGTGTTCTGACCCGTGGCTGACCTCACCACTTAAATCAAGTGCCGGCCTGATGGACGTGTCCGCGGACACCCTACCCCTCCAGAACCTCCCCCACAGCGGCAACAGCGGCCTGCAACATTGGCCCGATACTGCTGTGCGAAATGCCGAGCTCCCGCCCTATGGCCCGATACGATTTGCGATCCAGCACATACCAGCACAGCACCCTGCCAAGCTTTTCATTCTCCTGGCACACCTGAGCGACCGCGTGGTCAACGGCACAGGCCAAGTGGTCACTGATCGCCGGGGATGGGACTGTGCTGCCAAGCTGTTGCCGGAACGTGGTCATCGAGGGAAATCCGCGCGCTGCACCGTGACCAATCCAGCGCCACCGCGCCCACTGTTCGAGCAAATACAGGATGTCGTTATCCATGCGAGCCCCCAGCGACAACGCCCAAAGTACCGTTTTCAGGTGATTGGGTGGTTTGTGGGGTATTTCGATTTTCGAAGGTAAGTTGTTGATTTATAAGCATCATTGGTGCCCGGGACCGGAATCGAACCGGTACGATCGCAATGATCGGGAGATTTTAAGTCTCCTGTGTCTACCAATTTCACCACCCGGGCCCAGGGCAATGACGCGGGACCCGCGCGGCGCGCATCATAGCACAGCGTCCCGTGCGGGCAAAAAATCAGGGCGGCGGCCATGCTACACTGACGCTGTCGTTGAATGCGTCGGGAAATCGTATGCGCAAGCTCTGGATCATACCGCTGGCCCTACTGCTGGTGGTGCCCATTGCCGTGTTCTCCCTGCTCTCAATGCCTGCCGTTCTGGTTAAAGCGCTGCACTGGGGCACGGCAGCCTTCACAGACTACCGGCTGGAGGTACAAGGCCTGCAGGTCTCGCCCGCCGGAATGAGCGGCCGATTCGACACATTGAGCCTGTACCCGCAAGACTCCGATGGCCCGGCGCTGATCACTGTCCTCGCATTCGAGGGGCGCTCCCGGTTTGCTGACCTTTGGCATACCGATCTCGAAGCCACATCACTGAAGAGCAGCAGCATCGTGGTCTATGTCTCGGCGGACGACGACAACGAGGATCCCACGCCTGCACAGTGGCTGCAGTACCTTCGCTTCCTGCCCGGGGAACTGGAGGTAGACACCGTGCATGTGGTGAATAAAGACGGTGATGTCTCGATCTTTCCTCTGCGCAATATTCGTGGCGGTCGCGTAGGGCGTAACGCCTTTCACGCGACCCTGCTGGCGGACCTCGACGGCGCCCCACTGGACATCACGGTAGACCTCACTGCGCAGGAAATCCTCAGCGACAAAGGGAGCATCCAGTTCAAAGCACAGCTGGCGGCTCCCGAAGCAGGCACCCAGGGCTCGCTCTCGGGGCAAGTGACCGCCTCTGGGGAATCGCTGCAGTTTGATGTCACTGTGGACGCAGCATTTGCGCGGGTCGAGACCTTCATGAAGGCCTTTCCTGAGGCGCCCCCGCTGGCTGGCGCGCTGGCGCTGCAGGGCAAGCTGAAGGGCGACCTGGGCAGTTTTTCCCTGTCCGACGCACGGTTTGAACTAGACAACAGACCGGCCTATTACTTTGAGGCCAGCGGTTCGATGGTCAGCCAGGGGAGCCCCGATCCCGGGCTCGCACTTATCGCCTCAGGCGAACTCGATTCGGCAAAATACTTCCTGCGGTGGCTGGACGTCGACCTCTCACCGCTGGGTGGGATTCGGGCCAGCATCGCCCTTTCAGGCACCGTGGCCAACCCGGCCATTGAGCAGCTGACCGTGGTAACCACCAGCAGCGAGGGACTGTGGATTGCCCTGAACGGATCCTCGGGGCCTGGCTCTCTGGGCAGTACAAAGCTGCCGCCTGACACCGACTTCACCCTCCACGCCTTTGCACCCTCACTCGCCGTTCTCGGGCCCTGGCTGGGGCAGGCGCCCTCTGTCGATCCCGGCCCCTGGGAACTGTCAGCCGAGTTGCGTGAAAATGACGGAGCGCTGCGTGTCGATAACATCAGCGGGCGACTGGGCCGCGCCGACGGTACACGCCTGCAGGTCGCAGGCGAGATCGCCCAGGTCGCCCTTGATACTGCCACTCGCAGCGAACGGGCCTCCGGCATTGAGCTCGCCGTGAGCGCAACCAGCAATGATTTGCAGGAGGCCGGACACTGGCTCGGCGCCGATCTGCCACCCGGCTTCTCACTCGACTCCAAAGCGCGGATCAGTGGCACTGACGCCGAGCTGATCCTGACAGAGGGTAGCGGGCAGATCTCCCATGAGTATCTCACCGTCGACATCAGCAAGCTGAGTACGCGTTTCTCACGTGACGCCGCCTACACGCCAGCCAACGTGCGCGCGACGCTACAGGCGCTCGCGCCTGAGGCCTCTGCGTTGGGCAGCTTCGCAGCCCTGGAACTGCCTTCGCTCGGGGCGCTGAGCGTTGATGCGGTCCTGACCTACGCCGCCGCTCAAGCGTCCCTGAGCGATATTCGCGCTGCACTCCACGGTGCGCCCGGCGACCTCCTGATCACGGGCACCCTGAACGACATGACCGGCGCTCGAGAATTTAACCTCGTCACAGAGGTACAGACGCTGAACCTCGATGCACTGCTCGCGAGCTTCGTACCCGATCTGCAGCCATCGGCAGGCCTCGGAAACCTCCGGGGCAGCTTCGCGCTGCGCGGGGCACAATCAGCCTACACCCTCGACGATCTGGAACTGAACAGCCCGGAGAATGCAGCGCTGAACCTGCATGTCAGTGGCGAAGCACAGTATCGCGAAGCAGACTGGCGTACAGTGGCCAGCATACGCTACGCGAGTAAAGACCGGGACTGGCTCGAAACACTGACAGGCTTACCACTGAAACCTGTGGCCGGCGAAATCCAACTGACGGCAGACACCCACTCCGGGCAGCTGCAAGCGGACGCGCGTCTGGATGAGACCGATCTCGCGCTGTCTGTCGAGCTGACACACAACAGTGGCACCCTGGACAGCCTGCAAGCGGCGCTGTCTTCCGCGGTGGTGCGCCTGGAGGATCTCGGACTGCAAGCGGCGGGCACAAATGCGAATGCCGCGGACCCTCAGCAGGGCGAAGACGTCGATGCCGGCACGCGCAAAACCTCAGTGCAACAGCTGCTCGCGAAGCTGCCACGCTACCCGGTAGAGTTGAGTCTGCAAGTGGGCAGCCTGCAGGGGGAGATTACCCGATTTGACGATATCAACGTGCACGTCAGCGGCAGCGGCACCACCTATCTGCTCGACCAATTTGATTTCAGCTACGATACGGCGCCAGCCGCCATTCGGGGCATAGTCGACATCAGCCTGGACCCACCCGGTGTGAGTGTCGCGGGACAGGCAGAGTCGATCCCCCTCAATACGCTGAGCCGAGATCTGGGTATCGAGACGGATATCAGCGGCTCCCTGAATCTGCGCGGCGGGGTGAGCGCCCAGGGCGCCACGGGGACAGAGCTGCTGCAACAGCTGGACGGCAGCATGGCCTTCGCGCTGGAGAATGCGACCGTGGAGGGCGCCGCCTACGATGTCCTTGCTACCGGCATCCTGACCTGGCTGTTCTCGGGCGCCGCACTGGAAAAATCGACGTTTCTGGACTGCACCATGGCGCAATTCACCCTGGAGAACGGTATTGCACGCACCGACAGCCTGTTCGTCGAATCACCCAACATGATCGCCACAGGCATCGGCAGCTTCGACCTGCCCAGGCGCACGCTTGCCCTGACACTCACACCGCGATCCAAGTCGCGCAGCATTCAGTTCCCCTCCAGCATCAGCCTGCGCGGCGACATGACAAATCCGCGCACCACCGTGTCCCCCATCGCTGCGACCCTGGACATCTCCACCGAAGCCATGCTCTTCGTGCCGCGTTTGCTGGTGAAAATCTTCGGCGGCAGTCGGTCGAAACCTGACACAACGCGGCCCTGCGAAGTCATGCTGACGCAATAAGCCCGCACCACATCACCGTGCTACACTTTGCGCCACCACCCGGCAGGCACGAACGGACGATTTTATGGCATCTCCCCGCGGCGAGTTCAGCTCGCGCTTTGGTTTTATCATGGCTGCCGCGGGCAGCGCCGTAGGGCTTGGCAATATCTGGGGGTTTCCGACGCAGGCCGCGAGCAATGGCGGCGCCGCTTTCCTCCTGGTCTATCTGTTTCTCGCCTTTACCCTGGCCTACCCGGCGCTGATGGCGGAGCTGATTATCGGTCGCCATGCGCATGCCAATGCGGTAAGTGCCCTGCGCCAGATCTCTCCGAACCGTGTGCTGCGCAACATTGGCGGCGGCACGGGCGTCATCGGTTTGGTTGTCGCCAGCTTTATCCTCAGCTTTTATGCGATTGTCGCCGGCTGGATGCTGGCTCACTGCCTGGCCGCAGTCACCGATCTGGCCGGAGTAGGCGCCGCCAGCGACTGGCTCACGGACTTCAGTTTCTCGCGCAATCTGGTCTTCATGCTGATCTTCATGGCGCTCACCGTCGGCATTATCTCTGAGGGCGTACAGCAGGGCATTGAACGCTGGTCCAGTCGCCTGATGCCACTTTTGTTGCTGTCGCTAGTGTTGCTGGTGATTTATGTACTGACTCTGGACGGGGCAATGGAGGGCCTGCGGGTCTACCTGCTGCCGGATTTTGAGCGTGCGCTGGCACCGGGGTTGATTGTCAAAGCATTGGGGGCTGCATTTTTCTCGCTCTCCCTGGGCGTGGGTACCATGCTGATCTATGGCTCCTATATCAGCGATCGGGAAAACCTGCCCGTTGTCGGGGGTCTGGTCACGCTGGTCGACATCTGCATTGCCGTACTGGCCGGCTTCCTGGTTCTGCCTGCCATGTACGTGGCCCTGCACAGCGGCGTGGAAATTTTTACCGCGAGCGGGGCACTGATTTCGGAAGACACGCTGATCTTCACGGTACTGCCCAAGCTGTTCGACAGCATGGGTCTGGCGGGTATCGGCGTGAGCCTGGTGTTCTTTTTCCTGATGACCATCGCCGCACTGACCTCCTCTATCTCCATGCTGGAGGTGCCCGTTGCCTACACCATCGAAGAGCACAGTGTGGCACGCAAACCGGCAGTGCTGGTGATCGGTGCGACGATTGCGCTGGTAAGCACGGTTATTCTGCTGAATTTCGAGGCACTGTTCGGGTTGGTCATCGCAGTCACGACGCGCTATAGCCAGCCTCTACTCGGCTTCATGTTCTGCCTGTATGCGGGCTGGGTGTGGCACCGCGACACACTGCTGCAGGAGTTGCGCAAGGGGAACGCCGGTGTCGAGCACAGCCTGTTCTGGAAAATTTGGCCGGGCTACGTGCGCGTGGTCTGCCCACTGATCATATTGCTGATCTTTGGCCAGTCCCTGCTGGATTGAGCGGCCCGCAGATCAGTTCAAACGCAGTTCGCCGCTGTCCTCGATGTACTGGGTCGGAATCAGGCCACGAAAATCAATTTTTGCCGTAAACCGGTAAGCCAGCGCATCACCCCGGGTTCGACCGAGGCTACCCAAGAGCTTCAATGCCTCCAACAGGTTGACACCGGCATCAATCGTCACCTGCTCTTCCGTGTAACCCTCTATGGTGGGCACCTGATTGGTCACCCCACTGAGCAACTCGCGATCGAGCAACGCTATTCCGTAGCTGATGCCAGCGATATCCAGAGCCTGCGCGTTGGGGTTCGCTATGCGCAACACAATGCGAAAGCGCGGGCCGGAATCGGCCATCGGCAGGCTCTTCACACTGTCGACACTGATTATGGGTGGGTCAATCGAGGGTCCCAACCCTGCGCAGCCAGCCAAAAAACATGCGAGCAACAACGCACAAAGCGCTCGCCAGCGCGGCCTCATGGAGCGGTTCATCATGAGTCGCGATCCCGTGGTGTGATTGAGAAGAAAAACACGCCGTAACCGAGGCTGAACACGGCAAACACCAAAGCCACCCAGTCACCGGTTTGCAGGTACATCCAGCTGCTGAACACCAGCATGCCCAGCGTGACGACAATCCCTGTATTGCGAGCGGTCGGCGACACAAAAAACTCCTCTATGCTACTCTGCGCCACAGCGCAGCGTTGACGGTCGATGATAGCATCCGCATGGCAAAATTTATCCTCATATTCCTTGCCGTACTGGTTGCGCTGTTTACCGTGGAAATGCTCGCTCCCGTGCAATCAGCCGTGGTACAGCCCTTCACCGCCTCACTGGCGACACTGAGCGCCGCCCTGATCACACCCTTTGACAGTGACGTCATCGCCTACGGCCGGGTCATTGCCCACAGTGTTAACGGCTTTGCGGTGTCCATCGAGTCCGGCTGCAACGGCGTCGAGGCAGCCATCGTACTGATTGCTGGCGTCCTGGCCTATCCCGCACCCTGGCGCTATCGACTGGTGGCGATCCTCGCCGGATTCCTGACCATTCAGATTCTGAACATTGCACGTATCATCAGCCTGTTTTACCTGGGACAATGGAATCTGCAGATATTCAACTGGAGCCACCTGTACCTGTGGCCCGTCTTCATCATGCTGGATGTGCTTGTGGTGTTCATACTCTACCTGCGCTATCTCGAACGGCGATCCGTCGCCGCCAGCGTATGACGCTCTACCGGTTCATCGGCCTTGTGCTGTTGTTGATGGTTCCCTTTTTTGCGCTCTGGTACGCACTGGGTGCCCTGCCCTCCGCGCCCGCTCTGTGGCTGGCCCAGGGTCTCCTGGCCTGGGCATTGCCGGAGGTGGTGCAATCGGTGGCCATTGAAGGTCATCAACTGCTGGTGCTGACGCAGTTTGGCGAATTGGGCGAGAACGTCGTGGCACTGGAATACGCCGATTATCAGCTGGCGTTCCCGTTGAACACCCGCGTTCTCTCCTACTCCATCCCGTTCTACGCAGCGCTACATTTTGCCAGCCGCATTGAAGGCTCCCTGGAACGTTTTGCACGCGGATTAGTGGTCCTATGGATACTGATGTTCATCGGCATTGTGTCTGTGACCCTGAAAAATCTGATGCTGGGCCTCGGTGGGAATCTCCTCTGGGAAGCGTCCGCCACACCCCTTCCCACCGCCAACGCCATCGCACTGCTGTTCCAGTTCAGCACGCTGATTGTGCCGACGGTCGCACCGGTGTTGCTGTGGGCCTGGTCGGTGCGGGACAGTCCGCGCTGGCGTGCCGTGCTTCTGGGTCAGGGTGACGAACCAGACACGCGGAGCCGCTAGCTCGAGGCGCTAGGCCGCATCGCCCACCCGCCCATTGGCCAGTTCACGCGTGAGTGCCTGATACTCCTCACCGCGGTCCTCAAGCACGGCCTGCAGGGCCTTTTCCATAAGCCAACGTGCCTGACAGGTGTAGGCGTAGATGCAGGCGTGCACCGCGGCGTCACTCCAGTTGTCGACCGAGCAATTCGAAGAGTATTCCTCAAAGTAGGCGAGCGAGCGTATGAGGTCGGCTATATGGCGCGGACACTCGCAATCCAGCGTGCTCTTCAACTGCCGCGCCGCGCTCAGCTGCAGATCGGTAAACTGACGGGGCTTCGCCGTCATCAATTCACCGAGATTGGTATCGCCAAGACTTGCCGTCTTGTCAGCAACGCTGCGCGCCAGCTCGAAGGCCAGGTGCGCCGGGTCCGGCGGGAAGGTGGTGGCCGCAATATTCTGCTGCTCCAGCGACTGCAGCCAGCGCTCACTGGCAAACTGGTAAGTGACCAGAGCTTTCTCCACCTGAAGATTGCGAATCAGGTCGCCCAATTGACGGGTCTGTGCGCCCGTGAGGTTGGCACATTCCACCACCAGGCTGTCGGCGCGGCCAATTTCCTCACACTCCTTTGCAGTAATCTGGTTCAGGGGCAAGCGAACCAGCAGTGCATCGACCCCCGCCAGGCAACCCTGGTGCTCGTCCAGCCACTCACAGAGCTGGTTCCCGATGAATACGACCCGAGGCTTGGGTGCGGGCAGCGCACCGCGACCACCCTTACCCCTGCCGCGCAGCAGCATCTCCAGGGTCTTGCGTTCGTTTGACGCAATCTCGCCGATGCGTGAGCCGCTGTTGACCAGGGCCGCAACCAGCTGCAAATGCTCCAGATCCGCCTGCGTGTACTGCCGGCGACCGGTTGGCGTCTTGTGGCTCGCGCCCAGTCCATAGCGCCGTTCCCACACCCGGAGCGTGTCCGGCTTCAACCCGGTCAGCCTGGCCACTGTACCAATGCCATAGAGGGGGCGAGGTTCCATTACCGCTGCGTTCATATCACGTGCCTCAGTTGGTGTCCGGGGTTGGTACGCTACAGGCGACGCTCTGGATGAGTTGTCGAGGTTATGTCTGCATGTTATCTGGACAACTGTCCGGAAATTTTGTCCAAGCGAGTCAGTTCAGCGTATATATGCCAAACCAACGGGAGTAACGACGTGGACAACTGGAAGACCGAAACCGACGATCGCGAGCTGGAGCGGCTGTTTGCAGAGGCCCGCCGCTATCCCCTGCTGAGCGCGGAGCAGGAACGCGATATAGACTCCAGCAAGTGGCGTGCTGTCGATGAACTTTGCACTCTCTTCACTGACAGCGAGGGTGGCCGCCGGTACTTGCAGGATCTGCTGGTCCGCATCCAGCACGAGCCCCCCGAAGTCGCAAACTTTGCCAATCGTGACCACCACTTCCTGCTGCGTCGCGAACTGGTCAACTACCTGAGCGGTGGCGAGCAGGCCACCGCAGTCACGCTGCTCTCGAGCGCCCTGTCCGCCGGGGACCTCGCCGCCGCACGCGACACCATCCGGGAGATGGCACTGCCGGCCAGCCTCGCAGTTGGCATGGCCGGCGCCCTGGCCCGCTGCAACCAGCGCCCGGTCAAATGTCGGGTCGCAGATGCACTGGACGCCTGGCAGACAACCGCCGACGGCCGCAAATCCTCTGGTGCTCGCTATCGGTTGGAGTCCGCGCAGCTCAGCGCTCTCGCCCTCGCGCTCTCGCGTTTCAACCAGGCGCGGGATACCCTGACTCTGCACAATTTGCGTCTGGTGTATTCCATCGCTGGCAAGGCCCGCGGCAAAGGCGCGCCATACCGCGACCTGATCCAGGAAGGCACGCTGGGGCTGATTCGGGCCGCGGAGAAGTTTGAGGCTGCCAAGGGCTATCGCTTCAGCACCTACTGCTACAACTGGATATCCCAGGCGGTGCGGCGCTATATCAGCGATTCCGCGGCACTCATCCGCTACCCCACCCATGTACGCGAGCAGGTGGGCAAGCTGTACCGCGAGCGCAATGCGCTCTGGAGCAGCAGCGGTGAGGAACCCAGTGAGGCAGCGCTGGCCTCCGCCGCCGGCATCGATACCGGCAAGGCGCGTGAACTGCGGAAGCTGCGCAACATGGCCATCTCGCTGGACCAGCCGCGCTTTGACGACGATGAAGAATCCCTGCTGGACACCCTGCCCGGAGGCCCCTTCGAGGACATTGATGCGCCTGCAGAGTCTGCCTCCTTACAGCGTTGCCTGTTGCAGGAGATCGACCACCTGGATCCTGCGGAGAAGCAGGTCGTTATCGCCCGCTGGGGCCTGCACGAGGGTCCGCCGCTGACCCGGGCCGAGGTCGCCGATAAACTGTGCGTCAGCCGTGAGTGGGTGCGCCAGCTGGAAAAGTCGGCGCTGGACAAGCTGAGCCGGAATAGCGTGGTGCGCAAGGCGGCCAGCGATCACGGTAACCTGTCACCGGCGTGACGATCGAGCATGGCCTCGAGCGCACTGTTGATGTCCGGGTGCCGCCAGAGGAAACCGGACTCCTGCAGACGTCGGGGGATGACCCGTTGACCGGTAAGCAGCAACTCATCCGCCATTTCGCCGAGCAGCAGGCGCATGACCAACCCAGGCACCGGCATGCCGGGCAAGGTCCTGAAGTGCTGTCGCATGGCGACGCAAAAACCGCGCTGCGTGACAGGCTGTGGCGCGGTAACATTCACCGGGCCCGAAAACGCTTCCTGTTGCAGCAGGAAATCGAATGCCGCGACAGCGTCCGCACGATGCACCCAGCTCAGATATTGTCGGCCGTCCCCTGGCCAGCTGGCGATTCCCATGCGGAAGGGCTGTGCCATCTGTACAAAGGCGCCGCCATCAGCATCCAGCACCACACCCAGCCGCAGCAGGCAGACGCGAACACCCGCCGCTGCAAGCTCCAGTGCCTGGGCCTCCCATGCCTGGCAGAGTTCACTGGCAAACCCGCTGCCCGCCGCCGCATCTTCCTCCAGTGGTTCACTGCCACGGGGGCCATAGAAGCCGATCGCAGAGGCGTTGAGCAACACCCGCGGGGGTGTAGGACGGCTGCTCATCCATTCGACCAGCGCCCGTGTGCCATCAACACGCGAGTCTACCAGTGTTTTCTTGTAGGCAGCCGTCCAGCGTTTCCCCGCGAGAGAAGCGCCTGCAAGATTGACTACGGCCTCTGGCGAGGGGCTGGCGGGCACCGCCTCCAGCGTCTGCACATAACGGCAGTGCCGCGTGTCCGGGTGCGCGGAGCGGCTGAGAATCGTGAGTTCATGCCCCGCAGACAACCAGTGCTCGCGCAGTGCCTCACCGACAAACCCGGTACCGCCGGTCATCAGAATATGCATGATCTGTATTCTCCCGTTGTCGCCGCTCGCCGCCCTGGCAGCAGTCTGTGCCCTACCGCCAGCAGCGGAGGCCGAACGACATGATGAGCAATACGGAGCAGGAACTGCAACAGCTGCAGGACTTCATCACCCGCTACCCGAGGATAGTCGCGTTGACCGGTGCCGGTATCAGCGCGGGTTCGGGGATTGCCACCTACCGCGATGCCGCCGGCCGCTGGCTCTACAGCACACCGATTCAACACCGCGAGTTTCTGCACACGGCCGCCGTCCGCCAGCGCTACTGGACACGCAGCTGGTTCGGCTGGCCCGCGGTGCGTGACGCCCGCAGCAACGCGGCACATCGGGCGATTGCCACACTCGAACAGCAGGGTGTCATCAGCCTTGTTATCACACAGAATGTCGACCGCCTGCACCAGCGCGCGGGCAGCAGCGCGGTGATTGACCTGCACGGCAGGCTGGACCGGGTACAGTGCCTGGATTGTGCCGCGTTCACCGACCGGGAGGTGATGCAGCAGCGACTCGCCCGCGCCAATCCACACCTTACCGTACTCTCCATACCCAAAGGAGAGCGGCCGGATGGTGACATGGCCCTGCCTGACGCCATGTCGGCCAGCACGCGGGTCCCTGCCTGCGAAGCCTGTGGTGGCATACTGATGCCCGATGTGGTGTTTTTCGGCGGCAGCGTGCCTGCCGAGCGGGTGACACGGGCCAGAGCGGCGCTCGCGGCCGCGGACGCCCTGCTGGTAATAGGCTCCTCGCTGCAGGTCTACTCGGGTTTTCGCTTTTGCCGCCAGGCCGCGACTCAGGGCAAGGCACTGGCGATCGTAAACCCGGGGCAGACCCGTGCCGATGCACTCGCTACACTACGGTTGAGAACACCCTGTGAAACACTGCTGGATGCCCTGGTCAGGAGCAACATCAGCGCCTGAACACACCAATTCCCGGGCATGCCACATGCTGTAAACCTTTGGACCGATCACCATGGCCACCACAATCTACCTGTTTCGCAACGACCTGCGACTGTCTGACCTTCCCGGTCTGGCTGCGGCCAACCGCGCGGGGGATATACTGCCGCTGTACATTCTTGACGACGTCAACGCGGGAGACCGCGCACTGGGCGCTGCCAGCCGCTGGTGGCTGCATCACAGCCTTCAGTCACTCGCTGACGCCATCGCCGATAGCGGTGGCACCCTGAACCTGCTGCAGGGGGACACCAATGCCTGCCTGCAGGATCTGCTGTCCACAGGCAATATCAATGCGGTCCACTGCAGCCGGGCCTACAGTCCCTGGGAAGTGGTGCTGGAGGCACGGTTGCGCGACACCTGCGAGACCATGGGCGTTACCTTCAAGCGCTATCCCGGTCCGCTGTTGCATGAACCGGAACACATCGCCAACCAGTCGGGCGAGCCTTTCAAGGTCTTCACGCCCTTTTGGCGCCATTGCTGCCGTGCGCAGTCGCCGGCCCAGCCGCTGCCCCTCCCTTCCCGTACGACCTGGGCAGATCCCCTGACACAGCGCGCCAGCCTCCGCGACCTTGCACTACTGCCGACAAAACCTGACTGGGCCGCGCACTGGCCGGAGCTGTGGACGCCGGGCGAGGAAGGCGCACGCGACGCGCTGGCACACTTCCTGAGGGAACGCGTCTCAGGCTACGCCAAAGGCCGCGATCATCCCGCGGAAAATGCGACGTCGCGGCTGTCGCCGCACCTGCGCTTCGGCGAACTTTCACCGCGCCAAGTGTGGCACGCAGCGCGAGCATGCCTGCAGCAGGAACCGGTGCTGGAGGAGCAGATCAACAAGTTTCTCGCCGAGCTGGGCTGGCGTGAATTCTCCTACCACTTGCTGTTTCACTTTCCCGATATTGAGCAGGCACCGTTCAAGGCTCAGTTCGAGGACTTCCCCTGGCTCGGCGACGAAGCGCTGTTGAAAGCCTGGCAACGCGGCCAGACCGGCTACCCGGTGGTCGATGCGGGGATGCGCGAGCTCTGGCACACAGGCTACATGCACAACCGCATCCGCATGGTCACGGCGTCGTTTCTGACCAAACATCTGCTCACGCACTGGCGCGCCGGCGAGCGCTGGTTCTGGGACACCCTGGTCGATGCGGACCCGGCCAGCAATGCCTGCAGCTGGCAGTGGGTAGCCGGTAGCGGAGCGGATGCTGCGCCCTACTTCCGCATCTTCAATCCGGTTACCCAGGGTGAAAAATTCGATGCGGGCGGCCGCTACGTGCGCCGCTGGGTGCCGGAGCTTGCCGACCTGCCGGACCGCTACCTGCACAAGCCCTGGGAGGCCCCTGAGGCCACGCTGAGAGAGGCAGGCATCATCATCGGCGAAACCTACCCACAGCCCGTGGTGGACCACCGTGAGGCCCGCGAAGCGGCCCTCGCTGCCTACCAGCAGATACGCAAGGGTTAAGGCGCGACTCGTCGCCATCCGCCGGTAACACACGCGAGGCTGGAAATCCGCTGAAAGAGCGTCAATACTATCCGCAGCAATGCAGACGATGCACAAACCATCTTCCCACACGGAGCGATACGACAATGGCACTGAACCACTCCCCACTGTACACGGCGCTGCTTCTTACACTGGGTCTGTATGCAGCACCCGGTAGCGCGGACACCGCCGAGGTCGTTGATGCGGAAGGCAACCGCATCACCTTCGAATACGAGGGCAATAACCTGCGCGTGAACATGGCGCAGGAACAGGGCAGCTACATGCTGGCCAATGAGCAGAGTCTGTACGTTGTCACCAACAACGATGGCCAGATCATGGTCATTGATGTGCGGCAGGCCATGTCCATGTTCGGAGGTATGGCGCAGGCTGCGGTCCCTGATCTCGCGGAGGTTCGCGTTGAAACCCTTGAGGCCACCGGACGCAAGGAGACCGTGGCAGGCATTGAGGGAGAGGTGTATACCCTGAATTTCGTGGACCACAACGGCCAGACGCAGCGGGCAGAACTGGTACTGTCACCGGACGCGCGTGCCGTGGGCTTCCGCGACGCCATGCATCGAATGGCATCACGTGTCGGTGATATGGTCGACCAGCAGGATGCAGCCAACCTGCTGCAAACACGTCTCAACGACAAGGAACTGGGGGTACTGCGCTACGGTCAGGACATGCGGGTGGCCAGCATCAACGCCGGGGGCATTGACCCCGCACGCTTTGTGTTGCCGGCGGAGCCCACCGATCTCTCTGCGCTCGGCGGCCTCTTCGGTGGCGGTAACGGCAGCGAGGAAGGCGGTATGGGCGGCATCATGTCCGGTATATTCGGGGGCGGCGCCAAGGAGGCACCAAACGACGAGGCAGCGCCCGCAGATGACAGTCTGGAGAACGCCACCAAGGAAATCGGCAAGGCTTTCGGCAAGCTGTTCGGCAATTGAGCGGCAGTTTTGCCGCATATTGAACTGGTACACGCGGCGGCTTTAGTGCAAAATGCGCCCCTGATTTTACGAGGGACTGCCGCCGCATGGCAAAAGAAGACCAGATAGAGATGGAGGGTGAAGTCGTTGACACCCTGCCCAACACAACGTTTCGTGTCAAACTCGAAAACGGCCACGTTGTGACTGCCCACATCTCGGGCAAAATGCGCAAGAACTACATTCGCATCCTTACCGGCGATAAAGTTCGCGTGGAACTCACCCCCTACGACCTGACCAAGGGCCGCATCACATATCGCGAGCGTTGATACCGCGGCAACCCCACGGCATCAACACGCGGCTACCGCGACTCAGGCGGGCTCCGCTTCCGTTTCCTCGACCCGCACCTCCAGGCCGTCCCCAGCCTCATTGAGGCGTACCTGTGCAACGCCACCTCCCTGTGCCAGCGAGCCGAACAACACCAGCTCGGCCAGTGGTTTCTTGATGTACTCCTGAATTACCCGTGCCATCGGCCGGGCGCCCATATTGCGGTCGTAGCCCTTTTCCACCAGCCACAACCGCGCATCCTCGTCCACATCCAGCGTCACGCGCTTTTCGTCCAGCTGGCCCTGCAGTTCCGTGAGGAATTTATCGACTACCGTGAGGATCACGTCTTCACCCAGCGGTTCAAACTGCACGATACTGTCGAGGCGGTTGCGGAATTCCGGCGTAAACATCCGGTTGATGGCCTCCATGGCATCGGTACTGTGGTCCTGGGTAGTGAAACCGATGGTACGCCGACTGATGCTCTCGGCACCCGCATTGGTAGTCATGACCAGTATCACATTACGGAAGTCCGCCTTGCGACCGTTATTATCGGTCAGCGTACCGTGATCCATCACCTGCAACAGCAGGTTGAAGACTTCCGGATGGGCTTTCTCAATCTCATCGAGAAGGATCACCGCGTGCGGATGTTTGGTCACGGCATCGGTCAGCAGGCCGCCCTGGTCGAAGCCCACATAGCCCGGCGGCGCACCGATCAGGCGCGACACGGTATGCCGCTCCATATACTCGGACATGTCAAACCTGATGAGCTCCAGCCCAAGCTGGCGAGCCAGCTGCTTGGTCACCTCGGTTTTGCCAACGCCGGTAGGGCCTGCCAACAGGAATGAGCCAATCGGCTTGTCCCCTGAGCGCAGACCCGCGCGCGCCAGCTTGATCGACGTGGCCAGGCTGCTGATGGCAGCGGTCTGGCCAAATACCACCATCTGCAGGTTCTGCTCCAGCTTCTGCAGTGTTTCACGGTCGTCGGAGCTGACCGATTTTGGCGGAATTCGCGCTATTTTGGCCACCACCGCTTCGATATCGGCAACGCCAATCACTTTTTTGCGTTTGGAAGGCGGTTGCAGCTGCTGGTAGGCACCCGCCTCGTCGATGACGTCGATCGCCTTGTCGGGCAGGAAACGATCTGTGATATAGCGGGCCGACAGGTCCGTGGCGACGCGCAGCGCCTTGTTCGTGTAGCGCAGCCCGTGATGCTCCTCAAAACGCGACTTCAACCCCTTGAGAATCAGGTAGGCGTCATCGGGTGAGGGTTCAAGTACGTCAATCTTCTGGAAGCGCCGGCTCAGTGCCTTGTCCTTGTCGAAGATACCGCGGTACTCCTGAAAGGTGGTGCTGCCGATGCAACGCATCTTGCCCGAGGTCAACAGCGGTTTGAGCAGATTGCTCGCGTCCATGACACCGCCGGAGGCCGCCCCGGCACCGATGATGGTGTGGATCTCGTCAATGAACAGGATTGCGCCCTCACGTTTCTTGAGGTTGGCGAGCAACCCCTTGAAACGTTTCTCGAAGTCACCGCGGTACTTGGTGCCGGCAAGCAGTGCGCCCAGGTCCAGGGAATACACCACGCTGTCCTTGAGCATATCCGGCACGTCACCATCAACGATCATCTTTGCCAGGCCTTCGGCAATGGCCGTTTTACCCACGCCAGATTCACCCACCAGCAGCGGGTTGTTCTTGCGCCGGCGTGCGAGAATCTGCGCAACCCGCTCCACTTCAGGCATGCGACCAATCAGGGGATCGATGCGCCCGGCGCGAGCCTCTTCATTCAGGTTGGTTGCAAAGGTATCGAGTGGGCTCTCTTCGCCATCCTCCGCCGCAGCGGCATCACCCGCCGGGTTGCCACTGGCGCTGCCCTCACCGTCTTCGGATACCCGCGAAATCCCGTGGGTGATGAAGTTGACCACATCAAGCCTGGCAATGCTCTGGGTCTTGAGAAAATAGACAGCCTGGCTTTCCTGCTCGCTGAAAATCGCCACCAGCACATTGGCGCCGGTGACCTCGCTGCGGCCGGAGGACTGCACGTGGAACACCGCACGCTGCAGCACACGTTGAAAACCCAGCGTGGGCTGTGTCTCACGGTCGTCGTTGTCCTCGGGAATCAGCGGCGTGGTGGCATCAACGAACTCCATGAGGTCGCCGCGCAGTGCGTTGATCTCTGCGCCGCAGGCCTTGAGTACGCGTATCGCGTCATTGTTGTCCAGGAGGGCCAGCAACAGGTGCTCGACCGTCATGAACTCATGGCGCTTGCCCCGGGCCTCGCGAAAGGCCTCGTTCAGGGTCAGTTCCAGATCTTTGCTCAGCATACTCTACCACTCCCGGGCTATTCGCCCTCCGATGCCTCGATTTCGCACAACAACGGGTGCTGATTGTCACGCGCGTACTGATTCACCTGGGCTGCCTTGGTCTCGGCAATGTCCCGGGTATATATACCGCATACGCCCTTGCCCTTGGTATGGACTGTCAACATGACATGCGTGGCCTGCTCGCGGTTCATCCGGAAGAACACCTCAAGCACTTCGACCACGAACTCCATGGGGGTGTAATCGTCGTTGAGCAGCACCACCTTGTACAGCGGCGGCTTCTTGAGCTCCGGTTTCGAGTCCTGCAATGCCAGGCCACCGTCGCGATCGCGCTCCCCGTCATCGCCGGACATGCGCCAGGCGCCGGCCAGGATTACCTCGTTCACTCCATTCCTCTCAAACGTTTGCCCTGCCATAGATAGTGGATATTGGCCCATTATAAGTCAATTCAACCCCGACCTGTTTTTCGCGCGAAAACCCCGCCCACAAAAAAAGGGCCCGTGCTGCCACGGGCCCTTCTTCGCAAGCCTGCTGGGCAGGTTTACATGTTTTCGATCAACTTCTGACCAAATTCAGAGCAGCTGACCAGGGTCGCCCCTTCCATCAGGCGTTCGAAGTCATAGGTGACCGTGCCCTTCTGGATGGCGCCGTTCATGCCTTTGATGATCAGGTCAGCGGCTTCGTTCCAGCCAATGTGGCGCAGCATCATTTCTGCCGACAGGATCAGCGAGCCGGGGTTCACCTTGTCCTGGCCCGCGTATTTCGGCGCGGTGCCGTGGGTGGCCTCGAACAGCGCGATGTTGTCGGACAGGTTCGCACCGGGCGCAATGCCGATACCGCCAACCTGCGCCGCCAGGGCGTCCGACAGGTAATCGCCGTTCAGGTTCAGCGTGGCGACCACACTGTAGTCCTTGGGACGGGTGAGGATCTGCTGCAGCATGGCGTCAGCGATCACGTCCTTGATAACGATTTCCTTGCCATTGTTGGGGTTCTTGATGCTGACCCAGGGGCCGCCATCCAGCAATTCACCGCCAAATTCCTGCTGGGCCAATTCGTAGCCCCAGTCGCGGAAGGCGCCTTCGGTGAACTTCATGATGTTGCCCTTGTGCACCAGCGTCACCGAGGGCAGATCCTGGTCAATTGCGTATTGAATGGCCTTGCGCACGAGGCGCTTGGTGCCTTCCTCGGAAACCGGCTTGATACCGATGCCGACATTCTGCGGGAAGCGGATCTTGGTGGCGCCCATCTCGTTGATGATGAAATCGACAACCTTCTTCGCCTCGTCCGAACCGGCCTTGTATTCAATACCGGCGTAAATGTCCTCGGAGTTCTCGCGGAAAATCACCATGTTGCAGGCACCCGGATCTTTTACTGGCGAGGGCACACCCTCAAACCAGCGTACCGGACGCAGGCAGGTGTAGAGATCGAGCTCTTGGCGCAGCGCTACGTTCAACGAACGGAAGCCGCCACCGACCGGGGTGGTCAGGGGACCCTTGATGCCCACGGAGTATTCCTTGATCGCCTGCAGCGTTTCCTCGGGGAACCAGTCACCGTCGTACAGTTCGGCGGCTTTCTCACCCGTGTAGATCTCCATCCAGGAGATCTTCTTGCTGCCACCGTAGGCTTTCTCAACAGCGGCGTCGACCACGTTGATCATCACCGGGCTGATATCAACACCGATACCGTCACCCTCGATGTAGGGGATGATCGGATGGTTGGGGACGTTCAGGCTGAAATCGTCGTTGACCGTAATCTTTTCGCCGGTCGCCGGCACCTGGATGTGCTTGTAGCCCATAGATTGTTCTCCGTCGCTGTGGGTCCATTGAGTCCCGGGGTGCGGTATCCTTGTGGGAGCCCCCGTTAAAACGGCGCTTAGTGTATCAGGTTTCCCGGCCTTTCTCTTGAACCGGGGAGCAGTTTTTTCCCCACGGCGGAGCCGCGATGGCCACGGTCATTCTATTCAATAAACCCTTTCAGGTACTGAGCCAATTCAGCGACCGCAGCGATCACCCAAGGGCAAGCGCAGCCGCGTCCACCGGCAGTGCCCTGCCGGCCGCCCGCGCAACGCTGGCCAACTACCTGCAGGCGCCTGGCTTCCGGGTAGCGGGACGCCTCGATTTCGATTCCGAGGGGCTGCTGCTGCTGACCGACAGCGGCGCTTTGCAGCAGCAGATCACCCATCCACGGCACAAACTCTGGAAGACTTATCAAGTGCAGGTTGAAGGCATCCCAGACCCGGAGCAGATTGCCGCATTGCAGGCAGGCGTGACCCTGCGCGACGGACCCACCTTGCCTGCCCGCGTACGCCGCATTGACGCACCGGCACAACTCTGGCCGCGCTCGCCCCCAGTGCGCTCACGGTTGACGGTGAGCGACAGCTGGCTGGAAATCAGTATCCGGGAAGGCAGGAACCGGCAGGTACGCCGCATGACCGCGGCGGTCGGCTTGCCGACGCTGCGGCTGATCCGCACGCAGATTGGCGACTGGTCGCTGGAGGGCCTGGCACCCGGCGCCCAGCGCAGGCTTACCGTGCACGCCGCGCAGCAGCGCCCCTCGGGTTCCGTGCGACGCCAGCGCGACGCGGCAGCGAGACGGAAACCATGAGCGATTGGCAGCCCCATGTGACCGTCGCTACGGTGGTATTTGACGGGGCGCGCTACCTGCTTGTCGAGGAGCGCGACAAGACGACGGGCAAGCCAGTATTCAACCAGCCCGCAGGCCATCTGGAGGCGCGGGAGACACTGCTTGAAGCTGCACTGCGCGAAACACGGGAAGAGACCGGCTGGGAGGTCCTGCTGGAGGGTGTATTGGGGCTCGCACGCTACGTGGCACCCGGTAATGGGGTCACCTACTACCGCACCACGTTTTGCGCGCGCCCGCTCCGGGCATTGCCCGAGGCCGAACTGGACAGCGACATCCTCGCCGTACACTGGCTGCGTTACGAGGAAATCCTCGCGGTTTCTGCTAGAATGCGCAGCCCGCTGGTGCTGACTGCCATAGAGCAGCATCGCAGCGGCATTCGATACCCTCTGGACCTGATTTCACCAGCATGAGCCTCAACGCAGCGACCAAAGTCATTGTCGGCATGTCAGGTGGCGTAGACTCCTCCGTCGCCGCGCTACTTCTGCGCGAGCAGGGCTACCGGGTGGAAGGCCTGTTCATGAAGAACTGGGACGAGGACGACGGCACAGAATATTGCACCGCGAAAGCCGACTTTGCCGATGCACAGGCAGTCGCCGACGCCCTCGACATCCCCCTGCACGGCGCCAACTTCGCGGCCGAGTACTGGGACAATGTCTTCGAGCACTTCCTGGCGGAGTACAAGGCGGGGCGCACACCCAACCCGGATATTCTCTGCAACCGGGAGATCAAGTTCCGCGCCTTCCTCGACTACGCACTGCTGCTGGGCGCCGACTGCATCGCCACCGGGCACTACGCGCGTCGCGGCGAGAGCTACGGCAAGGCCGCGCTGCTGCGGGGGCTGGATGCCAACAAGGACCAGAGCTATTTTCTGCACGCAGTGGGCCATCGGGAACTGGCACAGACGCTGTTCCCCGTGGGTGAAATCGAAAAACCGGAAGTGCGCGCCATTGCTGCGCGTCACGGCCTCATCACCTCGAACAAAAAGGACTCTACCGGCATCTGCTTCATCGGTGAACGCCGTTTCAGGGATTTTCTGCAGCAGTACCTGCCTGCACAGCCGGGCGATATCTACAGCCTCGACGGCGAGATACTGGGCCGGCACCAGGGGCTCATGTATCACACGATAGGCCAGCGCCAGGGGCTGGGCATAGGCGGCCTCGCCGACCACGGGGACGAACCCTGGTATGTCGTGGGCAAGGATCTCGAGCACAACGTGCTGCGTGTCGTCCAGGGCAATGACCACCCCGCCCTGTTCAGCAGTGACTTGCAGGTCGGCGACATGTTCTGGATCAGCGGTGAACCACCCGAGCTGCCGCTGCGATGCACGGCCAAGGTCCGCTACCGCCAGGCAGACCAGGCCTGCAGCGTCATGGCCGCAGACGGCGCTTATCGGGTCCACTTCAGGGAACCACAACGCGCGGTCACTCCGGGACAGTCCGTGGTGTTCTACGATGGCGAACGTTGCCTGGGGGGAGGCGTCATTGAACGCACCGACTGAGCGCGCTGCACCGCCCGCGCTGCTGGATCAGCAGACTATCGCCCTGGCAGGTGTCGCGCAGGCGGCGCGGCTGGTCGATCAGGTTTCGCGCACGGGCAGTTGTCCGGAGGAATTCCTGCAGGCCTCGCTGAACAGCCTGTTTGTGTTCGACAGCGACTCGGTGGAAGCCGTTTATGGTGGGCTGGGCGGTGTCAAGCTGGGTCTCGACACACTTGCAATGGTGTTGAACAATCAGCAGCCACAGGAATTGCGCGACATGGTGCGCTACGTCTTCAACCTGCTGTACCTGGAGCGCAGATTCGCCGCGGACCCGGCCATGATGCGGGTGGTTCACTCCCGGCTGCAGCACACCAGCTTTCGCGCCGAACACTTCGCCGGCAACGTAAACGATATCTGCCACAGCGTGTCCGGTATTTACCAGGACACACTGAGCACCCTGAAATTTCGCATCAAAGTGAACGGTAACGCTCAACACCTGCAGAACCGTCAGAGCGCAGACACTATCCGCGCCCTGTTGCTGGCTGGCATCCGTTCCACGCACCTGTGGCGGCAGCTTGGCGGCCGGCGCTGGAAGCTGCTGCTGCAGCGTCGCACGATCGCGCGCCGCGCCTATGACCTGTCACGCCAGTTGGGCGTGGCCCACCATCCGACAGATTCTCCGGAGTAAGCCATGGAACTGACCGCCCTCACCGCCGTATCGCCCATTGACGGACGCTACGGTGCACGCACCGCGCCCCTGCGCGAGGTCTTCAGCGAATACGGCCTGATCAAACGCCGCGTGCTGGTCGAGGTGCGCTGGCTACAGCAACTCGCGCAACTGTCCGGCGTTGACGAGGTACCCGCCCTCTCGCCGCAGGCGAAGGCGCAGCTTGATGCTATCGCCGATGACTTCAGCGAAGCTGATGCGCAGCGTATTAAAGCCATCGAAGCCACCACCAACCATGACGTCAAGGCCGTCGAGTACTTCATCAAAGAGCGGTTTGCCGGCAACCCGGAACTGGAAGCCATCGCCGAATTTGTCCATTTTGCCTGCACCTCGGAGGACATCAACAACCTGTCCCATGCCCTGATGCTGCGCGATGGCATGAACAACGTGTTGCTGCCGGTCATGCAGCGCCTGCTCTCCGCGCTCTCGGAACTGGCCATCACCCACGCGGAGGCACCGATGCTTTCGCGCACCCACGGGCAGACCGCGAGCCCCACCACCATGGGCAAGGAGATCGCCAACGTGGTGGTGCGCCTGCGGCGCCAGGTGGCACAGCTGGAGGCCGCAACCTATCTGGGCAAGATCAACGGCGCCGTCGGCAACTACAATGCCCACCTCAGCGCCTACCCTGAGGTGGACTGGCAGGCCAATGCAAAAGCCTTCGTGGTCGGACTCGGCCTGGACTGGAACCCCTACACCACCCAGATTGAACCCCACGACTACATGGCGGAACTGTTCGACGCCGTGGCGCGTTTCAATACGGTATTGATCGACCTCGACCGTGACCTCTGGGGCTACATCTCCCTGGGCTATTTCCGCCAGCGCACAGTCGCTGGAGAAGTCGGTTCGTCGACCATGCCCCACAAGGTCAATCCGATCGACTTTGAAAATTCCGAGGGCAACCTGGGCATTGCCAATGCGATTTTCCAGCATCTGGCCAGCAAACTCCCGATCAGCCGCTGGCAACGCGATCTGACCGACTCAACCGTGCTGCGCAATATGGGCGTGGGCTTTGGCTACAGCCTGATCGCCTACGAGGCCAGCCTCAAGGGGATCGGCAAGCTGCAACTCAATGAGGCACGCCTGGCAGAGGATCTGGAGCAGAGCTGGGAAGTGCTTGCGGAGCCGATTCAGACCGTCATGCGGCGTTATGGCATTGAGAAGCCCTATGAAAAGCTCAAGGAACTGACCCGCGGCCAGGCGATGACCCAGGAGACCCTGCAGGCCTTTATCGCAGGGCTGGACATTCCCCCGGAGGCAAAAGCCGCCCTGCTCGCGCTGACCCCCGCGCGCTATACCGGCAATGCCGCCGCGCAGGCGCGCGCCATCCGCGAGGATTAGCGCCGCGTGCAAGGGCTGGACCCGGCACTATTTCTGGCCAAGTACTGGCAGCGTGAACCACTCCTGCTACGCGCTGCCGTCCCCGGCTTCACACCACCCGTCAGTGCGGATGAACTTGCCGGCCTGGCGATGGAAGACGCCGTCGAATCGCGCATTGCTGAATGCAGCGGTCGCGCCGATCGTGCGACCAGCTGGCGCCTGAGCCACGGTCCCTTTGACGCAGGTGACTTCCAGCGACCGCACCCCTGGACATTGCTGGTGCAGCGTGTGGATCAGCTGCTGGACGAGGTCGCCCAGCTACGCCAGCTCACCGATTTCATTCCCCGCTGGCGCTTCGACGACGTCATGGTGAGCTACGCCACGGACGGCGGCGGTATCGGCCCTCACTACGATCTGTATGACGTGTTCCTGCTGCAGGGCGAAGGTGAACGTACCTGGCGGATCGGGCAGCGCTGCAATGACAACACACCCCTGCTGCCGCACAAAGACCTGAAACTGCTGGCGTGCTTCGACTGCCACACCGAATACACGCTGCGCTGTGGCGACGTGCTTTACCTCCCGCCGGGGGTCGCGCACTGGGGCATTTCCCGCGGTGAGTCCACCTGTTTTTCCCTGGGTTTTCGCGCCCCCCGCCTATCCGACCTGCTCTCTCACCTGACAGATGCCTGCCTGGAAACGATCGGCAGCAGCCGACTGCTGGAAGACGCGGGCCGCGACCTGGCAGGCCGCTGCGGGGAGATATCCACGCCCGACATCCGCGCTGCGCGGGAACAGGTGCTGCGCCTGCTGGTCGACACGGCAGATGACCGCTGGTTTGGGGAGCTGATGACCGCCGCTGAAGGCGTGTCGCTGCCAGAAGGCGAGGTCGCCCAGCTCCGCGCGCATTTGCGCGCCGGAGCCTCCGCCAGACTGGCACCGGGCGCCCGCGTTGCGTGGCAAATGGATGGCCCGGGACTGCGCGTTTTCGCCAATGGCCTGAGCTGCGCTGCACCGATGCACATGGCGGCCTGGCTGGGTGAGCTCTGTGCAGACAACCGCGTGGTCTCACCCGGCGGCGAAGGTGCGGCAGCCGTGCTACAGTTTCTTCTGCAACAGGGGGTATTGGATGTCGAGTAAAGCGACACGGACATTGCAGCTGGAGCTCGTCGACTGGGAAACCCACAGAGAGGCATTACGCGCACTGCGGGAAGCCGTCTTCATCGTCGAACAGGGCGTGCCGCGCGAAATCGAGTGGGATGGGCAGGACGAGCACGCATTGCATGTGCTGGGCACTATCGACAACCTGCCTGTCGCCTGTGGACGCCTGCTGCCCAGCGGCAAGATCGGGCGCATGGCGGTGCTCGCTGACCACCGTGGTCATGGCCACGGTGCCGCAGTACTTGATGCACTGATCAGCGCGGCAAGGGAGCGCGGTCTGGACAGCGTCTACCTGCATGCACAACAGCACGCCGCAGATTTCTACGCACGTGCGGGCTTCAGCCCGGAGGGTGAGTCCTTCGAAGAAGCCGGTATTCCGCACATCGCGATGCGCCGTGACACCGACCTGGGCAAGGTCTACGCCAACGGCATTGCCTACCCGGACCCCTTTGCACGCTGGGCGGTAGCCCTGTGCCAGAACGCATCGCGCGAGATCTGTATCCTGAGTTACGACCTGGACCATCGGGTGTTCGACAACAGCGAACTCGCGGCGGCATTGAGTGCGCTCGCGCGCCGCGCCGCGCAGTCGCGGGTGCGTATTCTGGTGAGCGACTACCGGCCAATGATCCAGCGCGGGCACCGCCTGTTGGCACTGGCCCGACGCCTTCCCTCCTCCGTTATCCTGCAGCAACTCAACGAACACCCGGACTGGAAAGGGGAAACCCTGGTACTGACCGACCGCAGCGGTGTACTCTGCAAACCGGCGGAGAGTGACAAGGCCGCGTTCTGCGAGCCTGATTCACGGGCCCGCGCCGAGCGCTACCGCGATTTGTTCGAGGAGCTTTGGCGCCACAGCGGTCCGCATGTGGAATTTCGCAGCGTCCCGCTATAACGAAAAAACCGGGATTGCCAGAGCTTCACAGGCGCTGACTGCTTGCATCAATCCCTGGCCACTGATGCGCCCAGCCAGCGCTGCGTTAGCACGCCGGCGGTCATGGCGCCGTTTACATTGAGCGCGGTACGGGCCATATCGATGAGCGGCTCGATGGAAATCAGTACGGCGGCTACCGTCACCGGAAACCCCATGGCCGGCAACACAATCAGCGCGGCGAATGTCGCGCCCCCGCCCACACCGGCAACGCCAAAGGAGCTTATGGCGATAATGCCCACAAGGCCGGCCATGAAATCCCAGCCCAGCGGGTCAATGCCCATTGACGGCGCTATCATGACTGCCAGCATGGCCGGATAGATACCCGCGCAGCCGTTCTGCCCGATGGTGGCGCCCAGTGTTGCCGAGAGACTGGCAATCGGACTCGCCACCCGCAGTTTGTCGATCTGGGTTTCAACATTGAGGGGAATGCTGGCCGCCGAACTGCGCGAGGTGAAGGCAAAAGCGAGTACGGGCCAGACCGAGCGGAAGTAGTGTCGCAGGTCCACGCCATGCACTCGCAGTAGCAGCGCATGAACCGCAAACATGATCCCGATAGCCAGGTAGGAGGCAATAACAAAGGTGAGCAGGTTGAGGATGTCCGCGGCGTCCGATCGCGCCACCACGCCCCCGATCAAGGCAAGTATGCCGTAGGGCGTGAGCGCCATCACGATATGCACAAGGCGCAGGACAACCAGCCGCGCGGTGTCCACAAACGACTCTATTTGCGCACCCCGTGCTGGTTCTGAGCGCGCAACCTGCAGTGCGGCAACACCGAATAGGATACCGAACAGTACGACCGCGATGATCGACGTGGGCCGTGCCTCGGTCAGATCATAGAACACGTTTGCCGGTACAAAACGCACCAGCATGTCGGGCAGGCCCAGGCCGGCAACGGTCTCATAGCGCTGCGCCAGGGCATCTGCGGAGGCCAACTCGCGTGCACCCTGGGTGATGCTGTCTGCGGTCAGGCCGAAGACACTGGTCACCAGAATGCCGACAACCGCGGCGACCATGGTCGTCGCAATGAGCAATCCCACCACCGCGGCGCCAATCTTCCCTAGATCAGCGACCTCGCGCATTTTCAGCACGGCGGCGACCATCATCACCAGAACCAGTGGCATGATGATCATACGCAGGAGACTCACATAACCACTGGCGACAATACCGGTCCACTGCAGTGTATCCGTGACCAGATCTGCGCGCCCCGACCACGCGACCTGCAGGCCCACACCGTACACAGCGCCCGCCACCAGGCCCGCGAGAATCTGCCGCGACAGTGGCCAGCCGCGACGGCGCAGACGGTGCAACAGGTAGCACAGGGCAGCGAATGACAGCAGGTTGACGAGCAGAAGCATGACAGGTTCCTTGTGGTACGCGGCGGCCGCGTTCAGTCGGGCAACAAGAACCCGACCTCATTGCCCTCATACACCAGGGGCCAGGTTTTCAAACCCCGACAAGGCTCTTCGGACGCCTGCACCAGGGCCCCGTCTGCCAGCCTGAAGCGATAGCGGTGCAACGGGCACTCCAGCACGCCGTCGTGAATGGTGGCTGCATCGAGCGACTGTTCGCGGTGCGGGCAGCGAGCCTCGAACAGATACACCTCACCGTCCTGCTTGACCAGCAGCAGCGCGAGTTCATCTATCCGGAAGCTGCGACGGTAGCCGTCGTACAGGTTGATCAGTTTTTCCAGCGGACGAAAGCGCATGTGGGCTCACTCAGCGAGACGTATTGCGCCATACTAGCAGCGCAGGTCAGAGCAGGTCGATCAGGCGCCGCGCTGCGGCATAGGGCGTGGTTTCCCCGGCCTCTACCGCCTGCTCCAGCTCCGGCAGCAGAGCGCGAATTCTGGGGTTCTGTTGCAAACGCTGCAGGAGCAGATTGTTCAGCAGTGAATGCATCCAGTCGCGGTTCTGGCGTGCCCGCTTGGCGTCGAAGGCGTTGGCCTTGCGCGCATCGGTCCAGTAGTCGACCAGCATACCCCACACCGCATCGATATTCTGATTCTTCAAGGCCGAACAGGTCATCACCCGGGGCGTCCAGAAGGTGGTCTGGCGCAGCAGGTGCATCGCGGCGTTATAATGCTGGCGGGTCTGTTTCGCCAACTGCTCGCTGTTACCGTCAGCCTTGTTGATCACCAGTGCATCCGCCAGTTCCATGATGCCGCGTTTGATACCCTGCAACTCATCGCCGCCGCCGGGCAACATCAACACCATGAAAAAGTCGACCATACCGGCAACCTGGTACTCGGACTGGCCGACACCAACCGTTTCCACCAGAATGACATCGTAACCGGCGGCTTCGCACAGCAGCATGGTTTCGCGAGTTTTCTGCGCTACCCCTCCCAGTGCACCTGCCGCCGGTGAGGGACGGATGAACGCCTCCTCCCGTCTTGACAGCATTTCCATACGGGTTTTGTCGCCAAGGATAGAACCTCCGGTCATCGGTGAGCTTGGATCCACGGCGAGCACCGCCACCCGTTTCCCCTGGCTGATCAGATACAGGCCAAACGCCTCAATGAAGGTCGACTTGCCCACACCTGGCACACCGGATATACCCACCCGGATGCTGTTACCCGTGTAGGGAAGCAGCGCTTCGAGCAGCTGCTGAGCACCCTCGCGGTGACCGGCAAGCGAGCTTTCCACCAGGGTAATGGCCTTGGCGAGCGCCCGACGATTGCCCGCCCGCAACGCTTCGGTATCGACAAGAACCATGGCCTCAGGCCGCGCCTTGAGCCTCGTTGACTGCGTCGAGCACCTCGCGAGCACACTGCGGGATCGGTGTGCCGGGGCCAAAAATGCACTTCACACCCGCCTCGTAGAGGAAATCGTAGTCCTGACGCGGAATAACGCCGCCGGCGATCACCACGATATCTTCCGCGCCCTGCTTGCGCAGTTCCTCGACCAGTGCGGGCACCAGGGTCTTGTGTCCTGCCGCCAGCGATGAGGCGCCCACGACATGAACATCGTTTTCGATGGCCTGCCGGGCCACTTCTTCCGGCGTGGAAAACATCGGCGACAGGTCGATGTCGAAACCAACATCGGCGAAGGCGGTAGCAACCACCTTGGCGCCACGGTCGTGACCGTCCTGTCCCATCTTGCACACCAGCATGCGCGGACGGCGACCATACTTCTCGACAAACGCATCGATATCCATGCTGATACCCTGCCAGTTTTCATCCTGCTGAAACGCGGAGCCGTAGACACCGGAGACAGTTTGTGCCTGGGCATTGAAACGGCCGTATTCCCGCTCGAGGGCGAAGGAGATTTCACCCACGGTGGCGCGCCGACGCGTCGCCTCGATCGAGAGCGCCAACAGATTGCCTTCGCCGCTGACCGCAGCCTGGTAAAGCTGCTCAAGAATGTCCTCGACCGCCGCCTCGTCGCGATTGGCACGCACATTTTCCAGCCTGGCGAGCTGCGAGGTGCGCACCGCATCATTGTCGATTTGCAGAACCTCGACCTCACTGGCATCGTCGGTGCGGTATTTGTTGACACCGACGATGACATCCTCGCCGCGGTCAATACGCGCCTGCTTGCGCGCCGCTGCCTCTTCGATACGCAGCTTGGGCATTCCGGTTTCAATGGCCTTGGCCATGCCACCGGCGGCCTCGACTTCTTCAATCAGTTCCCAGGCCTTGTCTGCAATGGACTGTGTCAGGCTCTCCATCATGTAGGACCCGCCCCAGGGATCCACCACGTTGGTGATACCGGTTTCCTCCTGAATGATCAGCTGCGTGTTGCGTGCGATGCGTGCCGAGAATTCGGTCGGCAGCGCAATGGCCTCATCGAGGGCATTGGTATGCAGTGACTGGGTGCCACCAAAAACTGCCGCCATCGCCTCGATGGTCGTGCGCACCACGTTATTGTAAGGATCCTGTTCCGTCAGCGACCAGCCTGAGGTCTGGCTGTGTGTCCGCAGCATGGAGCTCTTGGGGTTCTGCGGGTTGAACTCTGCCACGATTCGCGCCCACAGCAATCGCGCTGCACGCAGCTTGGCGATCTCCATGTAAAAGTTCATGCCGATGCCCCAGAAGAAGGACAGCCGCGGCGCAAATTCATCAATGCTCAGGCCCGCTGCAAGGGCAGTACGAATGTACTCTTTGCCATCGGCCAGGGTGTAGGCCAGCTCCAGCGCTGCGTTGGCCCCGGCCTCCTGGATGTGATAGCCGGAAATGGAGATCGTGTTGAAACGTGGCATGTTCCGCGAACAGTGGGCGATGATATCGCCAATGATCTTCATGCTGGGCGCAGGTGGATAAATGTAGGTGTTGCGCACCATGAACTCTTTCAGGATGTCGTTCTGGATAGTGCCTGCCAGCTGCTCCTGACCTACGCCCTGCTCTTCCGCTGCGACGATGTAGCCCGCAAGAATGGGCAGCACGGCGCCGTTCATGGTCATGGATACCGAGACCTTGTCGAGCGGAATGCCGTCGAACAGGATCTTCATGTCTTCCACGGAATCGATAGCCACACCCGCCTTGCCGACATCCCCAGTGACCCGTGGGTGATCCGAGTCATAACCGCGGTGTGTGGCGAGGTCGAAGGCCACGGAGATACCCTGCCCGCCCGCTGCCAGTGCCTTGCGATAAAACGCGTTGGAGGCCTCAGCGGTGGAGAAGCCCGCGTACTGGCGAATGGTCCAGGGCCGACCTGCATACATGGTCGCCTGAGGGCCGCGAATATAAGGTGAGAGGCCCGGCATGGTGTTGGTATATTCGAGGGCCTCGATATCCTCGGCGGTGTACAGGGGCTTTACCGCGATATCTTCCGGCGTGTGCCAGGTCAGTGAGTCCAGCCCCTTGCCCCGCAAACTCCGCTCTGCCTCGGTGCGCCAGGCGTCCGGCGTCGCTGCTTCCCGGTTGTAGATCTTGTCACTCATAGGTGTTGTCTCCGCTGTCTCGGTCAGTGCGCGTCGCCGGGCTGGTTGATTTCAATAAGTACGCCGTCACAGCTTTTGGGATGAATGAAGATCACGCGGGAGTTGTGGGCACCGGGGGTCGGGGCGTCCGACAGGAACTGGTATCCCTTGGCTTTCAGCCGCGCGACGTCTTCCTCAATATTGTCAGAGCGAAAGCACAGATGATGCAGCCCACCTCCGCGTTTCTCCAGATAGCCCGCAATCGGGCCCTCGCCATTAAGCGGATGTACCAACTCGATATTGGTCGGCGGCAGCGGGAAAAAAGCCGTCGAGGTCTTCGCCGGCACAACATCCTCAGTGCCCTCAAAGGGCAGCCCGAAGTCTTCCATGAAACGCTTTATAGCCTTTTCAAAATCAGGCACGGCAATGGCGATGTGGTCCAGTGCAGTAATCATTCAGGGCACCTCAAATCACTTGCTGCAGAAAACGTGCTGTGGACTCCCGGCGCTGCTCCGCAATCACCTCGGGGGATATCACTTCGATCTTCTCGTCCGGCGTCACCTTGAACAGGGGCTGCCCCTTGTGGATGATCACCCCGTCGGTATCGACCAGCACTTTGTCTACGGTGCCGGCAAAAGGCGCGTACACCTTGTTGAACATTTTCATCACCTCGATGATATACAGCGGGTCGCCAGCTTCGAAGTGGTCACCTTCCTGTACATATAACGCATGCTGTGGCGACTCCCTGCCGTAGAACATGCCGCCGCTTTCGGCGAGGATTTCATCCGACTTGGCCACCGGCGGCGGCACCAGCACCTTCGCCATACTGTGCTGCAGGTCCGCATCAAGAAGACGTTCCGGGATGTTAATCGTAAGGTCTTCGTTGACTGCGAGATCGAAGAAGCCTGTCGCTTCCGCAATGCTGGGCAACACGGCGAGGATTTCCACGCCCGACTGGAAGCCGGCATGGGCCGCGCGCGCCGCACTCCAGCTGTCCGCAGTGAATCCCTCGGGCACTTCGGTGCTTGCCAGCACGCTCTCCAACTGCACCCAGTCGCCGGCATCGAGACGCTGCGACAGTTCCATGTAGAAGTCCAGGGCCTCCTGCAGCAGTGCGTGATCGTGATCCCAGATCACAGTCGCGGCCGGCGCATCGGCGCTGTAGTCCATGTTGAGGAAATGGTAGGTGTCCGCGAGCATTTCAATCGGGTTTTCGTTCCAGCTCACCTTGCCGTCTATCAGCGTGTAGCAGTCGCGATTAACACTGAGCCAGCCGGCGAGAATATGGGGTTCTGCCAACAGACGTTCAAGGGGCCGCAGCAACAGCGTAGACTTCAACTCAAGGCAGCTCCTGAGCGCCCTCGCCGCCTCGTCATTCAACCCTTTCAGCGTTGCGCGGCTGATCTGCTGCCAGGCGAAATCGATATCCAGCTTGTTGGCCTGTGCTTTCAATTCGCCAACCGCGGTGAGATACGGAACGATGAAGCGCGTGGTCGGCCGTGCGTTGATATTCTGTCCAATGAACCAGTTCACCAGCCCGTAGTGGAACTCCAGGTTGGTCGCCAGGTCCTTGCCGCGCATGCGGGTGCGACGAATGACCTCGGCCATGCGCTCGTAAGTTTCGAGGCGCGTGTCGCCCACCGTCAGTAGCAGGGCAATATTGGAATCGTACGCGCCGGCGAGCGTGTACTTCATGAACACGTCAGTGTCCGGATTGTGCAGGCTGATGCCCTGATCGTCGCGGATTTCGCCCTCGAGGGCATCGCTCCAGCCCTCAATAACGCCGCCTGCCGAGGGCTGCAGCGCCTGGTTGGTGGCATTCAGGCGCGCCTCCACCGAGTCATTGTGGCGCAGAATACGCTCGGGGCGTGGCAGTGCACTGCCGTGCGCGGCCAGTAACACCATCGCCTCCACCAGCGACTGCACCACGAAGAAGTCACGCTCGTCTTCCGGGTTGGTGAATTTCAGGGAGTAGCACAGCTCGGTAACCCGGTGCTCTACCTGAATGCGGGTGTTCATCTCCATGAAAAAGTGCTTGTCGCGATCGACAATGCACTCAAAGGTGGAAACGGAATCCAGACCCACCGCCGCGCCAAAACGCGCCGCTTCGTCCTCCATTTCCTCCAGCGTAATGAGGTCCTGACGCAGCACGGCAGCCTCTGTGCTGCGCCCTGCAGCCTCGGCCTGGGCCAGCGCCGCCTGCAGCGACTCAACCGTTACCGACACCTCGAGCAATTTCTGCTCGTGCATCTGCAGCGAACAGTCCCGGCCGCCCAGTGTGATACACCAGTCGCCATTGCCGATAACCTGGATTTCCTGATGGCGGGTCGTCTCGATGTTCAACTCGACCAGAACGTTCTTGTTGTCGCCTACGCCGGTTGTTTTCACTTCGTTGAGGATTTCGCGAACCAACTCCGGTGTGCGCTCTGCCTCGCCAATGCCGAGGATGCGCTGGCCCTTGCCTCCACCACCGCTGATCGCCTTCAGGCGTACCCGATTTTTCGGGTAATCCTCGGCCATCTTCTTCACCGCCTCGGTCAGGGTTTCACACAGCTCGTCTACTGTGTAGAGGTCCACTCCTTTTACATAGGAAGCCGCCAGCACGAGGTCGGCCTTGTCTTCCAGGGCGACATCCGGATCATCCAGCTTATCCAGATCCGCCGGCAGATCATTGGCGGCGCAGAGCGCCTTCAGCGCGGCAACGTCTGGATGCTTCTTGAGCAGCGTCAGCGCGGTGCCGTTGTCGATGCCGGGCGTCACCGAAACGCCAGCTTTCAGGGCGGTGCGCTTGGCTTCATCCTTGAGGCCGGCATCGTGCACGGTGCGGGAGCAGGGACCAATAAAATTCAGCCCGGCCTGTTCCATCGCAGCTACCATGGCCTGGTCTTCCGCCATGAATCCGTAGCCGGCAAATATCGCGTTGTAGCCGTTGTCGTGGGCAATGCTGATGATCTGTGCGATACGCTGGTCGCGCTCTTCCTTGTTCGCCCCGGTGTAATCGGGCACCCGGTGTACACGATCAGGGTCGGTCAGTGAACGCAACTCGGGTGCCTGGGCATTGCGGTATACAATGGAATCCTTTTCCGAGAGCAGGATGCCGAAATGCTCGATGCCCATCTCGGAGAACACGTCCATGGCCTCTTTGCGGATGGGGCCGCGACAGATAATCAGCGGGCGTAATCCGGAGCAGTCGAAGCGACGCACCCAGGCTGAAGGATGCTCCGCCAGCCGACGGTCGCGGTGAATCAGGGGGTTGCGCAAATAGTATTCGTTGGACACGCGGTATTTCCTCAATCAGGCGATGGCCTTGGCCGTGGTCAGTGGAACTCGCGCTGCACAGAGGCAAGCGGTTCAGGCGTGTAATGGCGCAGACAGAAATCCATGTGTTCAGCCAGCACGGTACGCAGGTCTGACGGCATCACGATCTGCGAGATGGACCCCAGGCTCAGCGCCTCATTGGGGTTCATCAACTCCTGTTCATAGCGCTGGGCGAGCGCCTGCTCTTCCGATTTGACCCAGCCCTGGACGAGTTGCTCGGCGGTGGCGCGAGCCTCCGGCTCCGACAGACCAGCCGCTTTTTGCGCTTCGGTCTCGGCGGCTATCTTCCCCGCCACACTGCCGCGAATGCGCCGCAATTCATCCTTATATACATACTCGACGCCTGCAGGCCCCATCACCGCAACGCGCGTAGTGGGCAGGGCAACCACAAAATCGGCGCCAGTCGGGTAGTTGTTGTACGAGGCATAGGCGCCGCCAAAGGCGTTGCGCACAAGCACCAGGAAGCGCGGTGTGCGCAGGTCCACGATCGCGTCGAGCATGGCGCGCCCGGCCTGCACGATACCCCCAGCCTCCTGTTCGCGCCCGGGCAGGAAGCCCGTCGTGTCCTCAAGGAAGATAATGGGTATGTTGTAGAGGTTGCAGAAGCGAATGAAACGGGCGTTCTTGTAGGCGGCGGCGATATCGATCTGCCCGGAAGCCACGGCGGAATTGTTCGCCACAAAACCCACCACGTTACCGCCCATGCGACCCAATGCCGTGATGGTATTGCGCGCTCGCTCGGCCTGGATTTCGAGGAAATCGCCGTGATCGCAGAGCTGCTGGATCAGTATGCTGATGTCCACCGGCGTGTTGTAACCGGTGGGCGAGTTGAAAGCCTTCTTGAGCAGGATATCGATATCCCAGGTCTTGCGAGTTACCGGATCGGAGGAGGCCTGGTACGGCGCCAGTGTGCTGTTGTTGTCTGGCAGATACTTGAGCAGTTCGCGCACTTTGCGCAGGGCAGCCACCTCGTCGGGCACCACGAAGTCGGTAACGCCACTCTGGCTGTGCACACCCGGACCACCCAGTTCGTCCGGCGTAACGTCCTCACCGAGCACCGATTTCACCACACCGGGGCCGGTGAGACCGAAAAAGGTGTCATTGGGCTGGATCAGAAAGCTTCCCTGCCGCGGCAGGTAGGAACCGCCGCCAGCGTTGAAGCCAAACATGCACATGATGCTGGGTACAACACCCGAAATCTTGCGCAGGGCGGTAAACGCGTCCGCATAGCCATCAAGCCCGCCGACACCGGCGGGGATATAGGCACCGGCGGAATCATTCAGGCCGACCAGGGGAATTTTGCGCTTGGCGGCCAATTCGAACAGGCGCGCCAGTTTCTTGCCGTTGGTCGCATCCATGGAGCCGGCCCGCACCGTAAAATCGTGACCGTAGATCGCAACATCACGCCCGTTCACCTTGATCAGCGCGGTAACCAGAGAGGCACCGTCGAGGTTGGGACCCCAGTTCTGGTAGAGCACCGTTGGCGCCTCATCGGCAAGACACTCGATGCGCTCCCAGATCGTCATGCGGTTCTTCTGATGCTGACGCTGGGTATTGCGTACACCCGCTGCACGCAGCGGCCGCTGCTGCAATTCCCACCCTGCCTTTAACGCCTTCTCGTACAGACCGGGCTGCGAGGCAACCTGGCCCGGCACGCCGAACTCGCGTTCTGGGGCGCTGGCAAAAGGGTTTTGCAGCGTCGCGATCAATTCTGACTCAGTGTTTTTCTTCATGCGTTTTCCCATACTGGTACGTTACCGCTTCGTGGAAGCCGGCAACAGCTTCTACCTTCTGTCTAGGTTCCCGGGTTTACATGCGACGGCGGCCGGGCTTACGATGACACCCCGCCCGAATTCGGCGCACCACATTAATTCCATGCCCCGTGAATGTCAATTTAACGACAGGCAAACGCGACTGGCCAAGTCCTCGCAATTACCCTGCTGTTCCCGGCCATATGCAGCGGATTGCGTAATTTCTGCGCCCTTCTGCTACGAAAATATGAGGTGTCAACATTGGGTGGCCCACACGGACAGGCACCCGGGCTCGCCGTGAACCTGCATATAGATGAGCTCCCCTGGCAGCAGGACAG
>CEOG01005876.1_pt1 | contig 41897 bp, 43 predicted proteins | sample 530301 | NCBI WGS metagenome assembly CEOG01 (sample SAMEA2619903, study PRJEB7988) | marine metagenome | biome: marine biome (ENVO:00000447); feature: surface water layer (ENVO:00002042); material: "saline water (ENVO:00002010), including plankton (ENVO:xxxxxxxx)" | depth 5 m | reverse complement strand
TGTGTTGTTACTTGTAGTAAAGGGACCATTTGTTGCATCTGATGGTAGTACAGACAAGAATTGATTCTTTAGAAATGTCTCGTATCTACTAGGCACTGACCATTGTGTGATTACTATGTCAGCAGACACACCAACTATCTCCCGGAGGATTGTATCATTACTATTGCCACACTTTGATACATTGATCTCTTCTGCATCAAAATGTTGAGATACCAGGCGACTGAATCTCTCCTCAGTATTGTTCTCTAACTCATCACCCCAAGTGAAACTATCTCCACTGAACAAGATTCTCATTTTGACCACCGATGCTTTCGATCTTTTGCTCTCCAAACTGCTGGATGCTTGGGTTTATCAGACCATGACAAATTCTGAGCGTGGATTTCATCCTCGTAGGAATAATACTTGAACTCAATCCAATTGTTCCATGGATCTTTGATAGTAGTTCTATGACACCGAACATTCTGACCATGCAAATGTGCAACCGCAGGATCAATTCTCTTGGGTATCAAGAAATTGTATTTACTATCTATTACATTGATCTCAGGGTGGTTCTTACAATGTTCAACCACCTCAAAGTATTCATCACGATCCAAGAATACAGGACCATTGTGTCTAGGAAGTCTGCTGTCTGGTTGATCAACAGATGTTGGTCCTTGGAGTACACTTACGTGATGCCCAGCGAAAGAGAATATAAACCCAGGGTTATGGGATCCGTCTTCAACATTGATAGCAAAACGTTGGCAGAATCTACAACCTAATACATCACAGTACCATCTAATACCCTCCTCAATGTCAGGGATAGTGAATGCCATGTGCCAAATAGTTTTGGTGTGACTATCACCAAGGATGGACATAGATATCAGTAGATGTTATTATGTACTTAGTATATCACCGCTCATGTATAAAGGCAAGCGAGTATTATGTGTCATCCCAGCACGAATGTCGTCAGGGAGATTCCCAGGTAAACCATTAGCACTCATCAGTGGCACCCAGATGGTCCTGAGAGTGGCGGAGATTGCTTCTAGGTCAAAGTATATCGATGACGTTATTATCGCTACTGAAGACGAAGTAATCGTTGATCTAGCATATAAGAATGGATATGATGCAATGCTTACCTCTGTGCACTATACATGCACACATCGTGTTGCTGAAGTAGCAGTAACTCAACCACACGAATATGTCTTCAATCTACAGGGTGATGAACCACTCACTCAACCTGAGTGGATAGACGAAATGATTGCGTTTGGTATTGATAATGACTGTGACATGGTGCAGAGTTCACGAAGATTAGAGGATGGAGAGATTGAAGACGAAGATGTTGTCAAGATGGTAGAGAATAACGGTAAAGTTATTCACATGCAACGCTCACCTGATGTGGTGTGTGACAATATCACTGTGCAACTGGGACTATACTTCTATAGACGAAACGTCATCGTTGATTTCCCTAACTGTGACATGACATTTGTCAAGCACTGGCGTGGACTTGACACTATTGGTTTCATTGGTAAATATGATGTCATACCATACGATCTAAAGTGTGGTAAAATCAGAGCAGTAGATCGTACATGGCACATTCAAGAGGTGGAATGGTTGTTGACCCTACAGAACTAAAACAGGCAGCAGAGATGGTCAGTAATGCCAAGTGTGTGGCATTACTAGGCACTGGTGGCAACCTTGCCATTGCACAACACATGGCGAGTGACATGTATCGTCACTTGGATAAGTTCTGCTTTGCACCTGATAGTGTCAATCAAACTGCACTAGGTGGTGACAGTCATTGGCATGGACCATGGTTGGACTATGCCACCAAGTCAGCAGATCTAGTCATCCTTATCACATGTAGGATCAACTCTCCTGCTGTGTATGCTCTTGGTGCATTAGAACGAGCATGGCGTAGGCAACCACCATTCACCACGAACATACTACTGGTGGCACCTGAGAAACACGATCGCATCCCCACACTGGTGGTTGATGCAACTCATTACCATGAGTTTGAAGTGTTTGCCATGATGGCATTATATAATGTCATGGAAGAGTGTGGTGTTGAGTTACCACAACTACCAAGCAGTGTCAAGTCACAGGATGTACCATCTAGGTGCAATGTGTACTGCATTGACATTGATGGCACACTGACTGAACCACACGATGGTGACCCGTGGAATGCTGTACCACGTAGGGATCGCATCAAAAAGATCAATCAGTTATATGACGATGGTGCAACAATATATCTACAGACAGCACGTGGATCTATCGTTAGTGCACAGAGATTTCCTAATGACCCACAAGCACAGCAACGTAATGCTGACTACCTGTATCGCAGCAGGACTGAGCAGCAATTAGATCAGTGGGGTGTCAAGTATCACCAGTTATACTTTGGTAAACCACGTGCCTCAGCGTATGTTGATGACCGTGGACACCATGACAGTGAGTTCTTCAATCTAATACCTACAGAAGACCCGCCATTTTGGCACCCAGTGTAGTCAGGTCTGAGTCTACTTGTTGCTTGACAATCCATTCATAACCACGTTGGTATGATTCATGCTCCCTGAACTGTTGCAGGGGATGGATCATACCATTTTCTATCATGTCAGTATATAATTTCCTCGGTGACTTCAATGCATCGAGTCCTAGCATATTATTGACCAACCACACACGGTCATGAAAATCTATATCATTCCAGTTCTCAGTCCAGTGGAAGAATGTCTTCTGCTTCTCTGTTAGATAATCATATCCCCACTTCAAATGAGACAGGATCCTCTCAGGTTCACGGTCCATCTCATCTCTAGTCTTGGTTCTATAGTTTCTTATATCATCATACAAGTGTACTGCCTTACCAAGATAGGCAGCATAGTATAGGTCAGTGCCTGGCCATGGGATATAAACATGGTCATGCTTCTGGAATAATGTTGCCAACTTGATCTGCCGTGCATCACGGTCAGTCAGTGACACTAGTTCATGATCCTCAGGTAACTTTAGTTTAGTCCAGTGCTTCCACTTATCACAGTCACGAAATGGCACGAGAAATGTGACTGGTGTAGGTGCTGAGTCAATAGCATCCTGCACAGTCTGGTGTTCATCCACTCTGATCGTAACTTGATCATCACGTGGAAGAAAGAATAGTGATCCTTTTGGGTCTACACGTCTCTGTGTGTGTACTCTACCCAACTCCCATACAAAGGGACATGTTCCGTAGTAACTACGTACGGTTGAGAACCTACTCTTAGTTATTTTTTCATGGTGGAATCTAGACCATGAATAGAATAGTTTACTATCAAATGCATCTGGTTTGGTATACAGTAAGTCTGGACGACCTATTGCTTCCCGACATACACCAGGAGCAATACCAAACATAAAAAAGGTATCCTGGGGAAAACCAAGATACCTCATCATACTATGATGCCATTTGTCTGAAGGTTGCGCTATGACCCAATCCTCACGCCATACCACCGCCCCATTGGCGGTTGACCCCATCATTAGTACGACGATAATAACCGACGTGCTCGGTTTTCTCAAGCAGAATGCTATCTACTTCATCGTCTGTAAGGAGACCTTTTTCCAACAGGAGTTGGACCAGACCCTCGGTGGAGACTTCGATAGAGTCTTCGTAATAAGGAGTCCACTTTTGAGGAGTCTCGCAATCGGCAATGGTGCCAAACTCACCAGCCAGTGCACGAGAATAGAGGGAGCGTGAGTGCTCTACCACATCAGTAGGAGACGATGTGTATGGTAGCCATGCTTCCTCAAACTCAATAAAATCGACTTCCATGTCGATCATATTGTGTTCAGGGTTTGCCCACTTGGGGTTACGAACTGCGTTTACTGTGAAGGACATTTTACTACCTTTGGTTGATCAGGAATAACGCAACCAAAGGGTTGCTGAGTAAGCAACTGTGGTGTTCACAGTCACTGAGTTGACAGTCACGTTGACTGAAGCAGTGCCGTTGATGGTCAGGTTGTCGGTTGGGATGTTACCTGCAACGCTAAGGTTGTCGGTAGGAACGTTACCCGAGATCGTGGCGTTATCGCCACCCACGTCAACAGAACCACCAACTGCCAAGTTATCGGTAGGAACACCGGAGTTCACATTGAAGGAACCGCCTTTACCACCCTGGATGTTACCGGAAACGTTGACGTTTGTGTTACCGTCAATGTTACCACCACTCAGGTTACCACTCAAGTTACCAGAAAGGTTACCACCAGAGAGTGAAGTGTTACCCTGGATATTACCACCGGACAGTGCCAGGTTGCCATCAGGGTTAGCGGACACGTTACCGGATCCAGAACCTGAACCAGTACCAGAACCGGAGTTCACCAGTGCTGCACCAGAGTCATATCCCATGCAGCGCCAGTTACCTGACGGTGCAGTATTACTTTTACGCCCAGTAGCGTCAGAATAGCGCAGGGATGAACCTGCTACCGTGCTACCAGGGTTTGTTGCCGAGTTTTCTGAACCAGATTGTTGCAGAAAAGCGTACGTACCAACATCACCAACAGATGCGTTAGCGTTGACCGATGCGTCCAGAGTGATGGCAGCAGTGTTGATAGCACTGATGCGCTGATCTGAATCGACAGTAATGATGGGAATGGCACTAGCCGAACCATAATTACCGGCACTAACGTCTGTGGTTTGGTTTACGTTTGAACCAGTACCGTATAGAGCCATTGACTTTGCGTCTCCTTCGTAGTGTATTTATAGATAATGATCAAACTTCTTCCATCATGAAGCGGTAACGCTTACCACTACGACGGTTGGTGATGTAGAGATCATTTTCACCCTCCTCAATAAGGTAGGAACCCCAGGTGCCGTCAACGGAGTTGACGCCCTTCGCCTCATTGCTGAGGTCAAGGTCACTGGTATAGACATTGGCGAACCGTGTGCCAGTAGATCCAATATCAATTGTGCCGTTGGCATTAGGCACAATGTCATCAGAAACTGTAAGACCAGAGAAGAGGGGGTTGGATGAGAACACCAAAGCACCGCCTCCACCGGTCTCGTCAGTCACACAACTAGCAAGGTTGCTGCTAGAAGGAGTAGCAAGGAATGTTGCTACGTTGCTTCCAAGACCAGAAACACCAGTAGAAATAGGCAGACTGGTTGCATCCGTGAGGTCGAATGCAGGAGTGGCATCAGAAGCGCCCAATGCCAACTCAATACCACCGTAAGATACGGTGCTGTTTGCGATGTATGCGTTAGCAATCGCAGTACCCTGCCAAACACCAGAAGCAATTGTGCCAACAGAGGTCAGTGAAGAACTGACAACGCCAGACCCAAGTGCAGTTGCAGAAAGAACTGCGGTGTCAGCGATTTGGTATGACTTGCCACTTACAAGGTTGAAGTGCTCACTGGACTCCCAGTGATCATTATCATTATACCACAGAATGCTGTGATCACTACCACCCTTCAGGATAACACCACCACCATCGGCAGAACTATCATCAGGAGAAGAAGTAGCACCCAGTTCAATGTGCTTGTCATCCACACTAATTGTGGTGCTGTTGATGGTAGTTGTAGTACCATTCACAACCAGGTCACCGGTAACGGTAAGACCAGCACCAACTGTGATACCACCACTCAGGGCGATATCATCCATCGTTGCACGCCCAGTCACATCTGGCGTTGCAATGGTTGGTGAGGTACCAAAGACCAGAGCACCAGTTCCAGTCTCGTCAGTTACAACAGAACGCAGGTTTGCGCTGGAAGGTGTGCCGAGGAAGGTAGCAACGTTGCTAGCAAGACCAGAAACACCGCTGCTGATCGGAAGACCAGTGGCATCAGAAAGGTCAAAGGCAGGGGTGGCATCAGATGCACCCAGTGCCAACTCAATACCACCGTAAGATACGCTGTTATTGGCGAGTTTGCTGTTAGCAATAGAACCTGCCAACTGACCGTTAGTGATCGTGCCACTCAGACTAGAAGTAGGATAGTTGGTGGCATCTTGCAGATCAAAAGCAGGAGTTGCATCGCCAGCACCCAGTGCCAACTCAACACCACCAAAACTGACGGTGCTGTTAGCAAGTTTGCTGTTAGCAATAGATCCTGCCAACTGAGCGTTGGTGATCGTGCCACTCAGACTAGAAGTAGGATAGTCAGTAGCATCTGAGAGGTCGAATGCAGGAGTTGCATTTGTCTCACCCAGTGCGATGGAGACTCCACCGAGACTGATGCTGCTGTTCTGTAAGTTACTATTAGCAAGTGCGGTACTAAAAGTTGCAGTACCTTCAACATTCAGAGTATCAATATTTGCTACTCCATCAAGATGCAAGTTCCGCCACTGTTGTGAAGCTGAACCCAGATCATAAGTATCATCCGAATTCGGAATGATGTGAGAATTCACATCTGCGCCAAATACAACATTATCAGATGCAGCATCCCCGAGGGTCAGGGTGCCTCCATTGAAAGTGGTTGTGCCAGTAACCTCTAGGTTACTGTACATAAACACGTCTGCTGCGAAAGTGGAGACGCCAACGTGGGAAGAAAGACCAGCAATAACTTGTTGATTCTTTCCACCTACCTTAGCTAGTTCCCTGGCTCTTGACATGGCGTATTATTAGTACAGGTTAGGTGCTGGTATTATTTAGTTACTCGGACTCTGAACGCAATTCGCTGTGTCATCTCAGGTGCCCCAGCATTTGGAGCTGCTGTCCTATGTATCTGGGTATGAGGATATACAATTATCCTCCCTGGTACGTTGCTCACAATGTCGCTTGCCCACCCAATATCATACCCATGTTTCCAGTGTTTAGCACCTGTATTTTCATTACTGTAATAGTAAAAATCGCCACCCCAATCAGGTTGCCATTCCCTGTTAGCAATGTATAATACAGTGAACCAACTGTTATCGTCGGGACCAATATTTGGATCTGTGTCTTTATGTAGTTGCCCATTGCGAAGACCAATTGGACGCGACTCTATGGGATCAGCACACCTTGCATTGAGCATGACAGTGAACCCATTATCCATCTCAAACCCATACTTCTCATAGAAAGTTTTCCTATCCTTGTATCCCTTTCTATTACCAGATAATCCAGCACAGTTCTCTCGGATACCATCCGGAGATGCTTTGCCGTCAAATACTTTGTGATTGATAGTATTCCAGAGTTCTTCAATGGGAGGATGTTCTTTCAAATCCTCGGCATTTCTTCCAAATGGATGCCGATACATTGAAAACTCCATAAGACCTAGGACTCCCATTGGTCCTAAGTCTTTATCTAAAAAATGGCGACTAGATGTCTTGCCATCTGTTGCTGGAATGTACTCTTGAAAAGATTTTTTAGGATCATTGAGCAGATGCTTGAACCCAAGCCACTCCTGATACCAGGAGATTGTCTGACAATAATCGTACACAGATTTAGACAGAGAATCTGTGATGAGACCGTCGTGAACAGTAACCATCCTACTACAAGGGGTATTCAGTTGGCACTACTATTGGGAGTTGTGCGGTGTCCCGTTATTACAGTTTTACTCTAAATCCTATGCGCTGAGTCATCTCATTTGCTTCAGAACTAGGTGGTGTTGCTTTATGTATATCATTATGGTGATATATGAAGACCCTACCGGGTTTATTTCCTATGATATGTGTTGGATACCCAATATCGTACTTATATTTACGGTGTTTGCCACCAGTATATTCATCACCATAGAAAATAATCTCACCACCCCAAGTGGGTTTCCACTTCCTATTCACCACATATAATACTGTATAATACTCACCCTCAAATTCTGGGCGAGTATCCTTATGGATCATCTTGTACTGCTTCTTTTCTCTTACCAACCCAATGGGTTCACATGCCCTGGCACTGAAGTATGAGGTCCAATGCTCTATGTCGCGAGGAGCATGATACTTGTCAAAGAAATCTGTTTGATCTTTGAAGAAGTGGTTACCCACTCTCAATCCATCAACAAAATCACCAATGCCATCTAGCGTTGCCTTACCATCAAATACTTGGTGATTGATCTTAGTCCACAGTGACCAGATCAAATCATTACGTTCTTTCAATGATTCTGTATTCCACCCAAATGGGTGCCTGTATGATGAGAACTGCAAGAGTTGCATCATCCCAAACAATCCTGCCTCCTGCGACAGGATGTGACGCCGAACGTCATTACCATCCTCATTAGGAATATATTCATTCAACTTCCTAGTACAGTGGTTGGTCTCCATGTCGAGACCATACCACTTGTGATACCAAGATATACCCTGACAATAATTATGGATCTCGTCCGCTAAAGTATCGTCAATCAGATCATCATAAAATTTGATCATGTCAATCCACAGGGGTTAGTGCAATCTTGAATCGTTTTCCAGTTTTATTGTTGATCATGAAGATGTCGTTCTCACCTTCCTGAAGTGTCCAGTTACCTTCAGTGCCATCAACATCGTTGCCACCTGTGCCCACATTGCTGAAGTGCATGTCAGCGGTGTAAACGTTTGCCCAGCGTGTGCCAGAAGCACCCAGGTTACGTGTAGCATCAGCATCGGCAATCATGTTGCCCTTCAGTGTGATGCCGGACACTGAGATGGATGGATCATCAACCAGACCAGTTGCATTACCAGCAAACTTGACAGCAGTCAGAGTGTTGGTTGCAGGGTTGTAGTTGAGGTCAACGTCAGTCCGGAACGGTTCAGTACCAGTCGCACCAGCAGCGAAAATCAGGTAGTGATTAGCATTTGTGGTGTTAGTTGCAGTCAGTGTGCTGTTACCAGCAACAATGTCAGTCAGGTTTGCACCATTACCATGGAAGTGTGATGCAGTGACAATACCAGTGGTGTGGATGTTCTGAGTGATAGCACCAACAGTGTCACCAATGATGAAGTCACCGCTCTTGGTTCCCAGAGTCAGTTCTACATTGCCACTGTACTCACTGTGGGGTGCAGACTTCACCCGAGTGTAGTGGATGTTGGAAGTCTCGCAGTAGTAGTCAATACGTGCAGGAGATCCATCATCAACCAGGATCTTCAGGTGGTTGGTGATAGTGTTGATGCCAGTGGTGGCGTTGATGTTGCCGTTCAGATCACCGACGACATTACCAGTTACATCGCCAGTAACATCACCAACAAAACCGCCAGTAGAAGTTGTAACGCCACTTACTGTTACCTGATTGAATGAGTTACTACCACTGCTGGTGACGTTACCAATTACATTACCAGTCAGGTTGCCGGTTACATTACCGGTTACATTACCAGTCAAACTACCAGTGACTGCACCTGCGAGATCACCATCAAAGTTGGTGGCAGTGACAATACCAGAAGCGTTGACGTTGACACTCTGAAGATAACTGATGGTAGAAACACCAGTAGAGTTCAGGTCACCAACAATATTTCCAAGAACATCACCATTGTGGGTACCTGTGGTGATACCAAGCAGGTTACCAGTTACATTACCCAGCAGGTTGCCATTGAAGATACCACCATCGAAGATGGATGCAGTCAGTGCTGTTCCAACTACGTTACCACTGTAGTATTGGTCAGCAGTAATAATACCGGCGGCACGGATGTTATCAAAGTCACCTGATACATCAATGGTTGCAATACCAACAGAGACCTGAGATGCTGTGAGACCTTTGCCCACACGGACAAAACTTACGTTCTCAACAGCACTGCTGCCATCACCATTCTGGACGGCGATGATTGCACCAGTCGCAAAGATAGAAACAATACCAGTTTTACCAGCAATCTCTGTGAATGAGAGACCAGTTCCCACACGGAACGTGGTAACCCCAGTGACCCGAGTAAACTCGTTAGCGTCTTGGAAGTCGTTAGCAGACCGGTTGATTGTGAGGGTGGCAACACCAACCTCAACACCACCATTGTCTTGCTTGGTGGCAGAGAAATCTACACCATTACCAGTAAAGTTGATAATAGTGGTAGAACCACCAAAACCAACTGGAGTTACACCATCTTTCTGAACATCAATACCATCAACGCTACCGGATGGTGCACCAGATGGTGCTCCCCAATATCTCGTACCATCAGTGCTGCCATACAACACATAGTTATTATTTCCGGGCAGACCAAGATTTGGTTCCACCTCCTCCATTCCAAGGAAACTGGGGAAACCGTCAGTTTGTTTACGTTCAGTGGATAGACCTGAGTAGGATGTAACGCCTACACGCCCGGAGAGCAGTCTCATTTTTACTTAGCGTTTTCGAGAACAGAAATAATGCACTTCATGGTATCGTTTTCATTACCTTTGATAGTAAGAATGTCACCGGTCTCCAGTGCCAGACGACCATCAAGGAATGACATAGCATCTTGATGGGGGATGCGTGCGTCGCGTACAACTTCAGTGTCTACCGAACCACGCTTATGAGCAACAGTAAATGTAGTCACAGAGGATCCCTGTCCCACATTAGATACGTTGCCGTAAATCAGCAGCGATGCCACACCTGGAGGGCATGTGTAGATACCAACAGCAGCATCAGTGACTACATGCGTGATGGTTCTAAATTTATTGAGTGGGATTGCAGCCATTAGACATTACCTCCGAGTGCAATGATTAGTGGTGTAAGGGTTGCTTGGATGCTCTTATTGAAAGCGTCACCTGTGATGGTGCCTGTTTGCTGGTTGATAGTAAACCCATCACCAACTTTCAAGTTACCTCTCTCATCTGTGGAGGTATAAACAACTCGACCACCACCCTCAGATACAGTTTCATTCTCAGGAATAGTAACGCCACCTTTACGGGGCAATGCGTTAGCAATCGTGAGACCAGCACCAACAAATTCAAATGTATATGAGGATGCAAGAATCAGAGATTGTCGCTGGAGGGGGATCGCTGAACCAACACCAACATTTGCAGGTAGTGTTTGGTCAATAGTAACGGTCGAAACGCCTGCGGTAACCGGCGTAGCAGTATTTATAGTGTAGTAAGTAGGTCCAATCTCAGCAGTTGCTGTCGCTGTAGTACCACTACCACCAGCAATAGTGACGGAAGGAGCACTGCGATACTGCGTGCCAGTTGCAAACAGGTTGACAGCAGTGACTTGTCCGTACCCGTTCACAACTGCTGTTCCTTCAGCACTAGCACCATTAGGACCAGACGGAGCACCGATGGTGACTGTTGGTGGGTTGGAACTGGTGTAACCACTACCTGCGTTGGTTACATTGACCCTGATAACTTCATTGAACAGTTCTCCAAGGTAGAAGACCTGACCAGAGTAAGGACGTTGGGTAAGACCACTGATAACAACAGTATTGTCTTCTTCAACTGCCTCCACTGCCAGTGAACCAGTGTCTGTGACAGTACCAACGCCGGATGCCACGATACCAAAGGTACCGAACGAGGCGTTAGAGTTGTTCAGGTCACACTGACCACCTGACACACAGGAGATAGCGTACTCATCACACACCGTGAAGATAGACACCAACTGTGCATAACCATCGTTGGAGATTGTGACACCAATACCACCCTGATTGTACTGGGTGTAGGAGTCAACCACCATGGACTTGGTACCACCAGCGTGGTTACCATTGATCCTCATGCCAATACTGTCAGGAACAAAGTTCGTGCAGTTCCTTACATATGGGGACTGGGTGATGATACCAGTGATTCGTGCACCACTTCCAGCATCACCTGCCTGGAAAGTAATGGTGTCAGCAGTGAATGATGTAATGCCAGTGAAGATACCAGCAAGGGGATCAGTTGCCCGTGGGTATGAGTGCAGAGTGGCATGATCATCACTGTCACAGGTCATTGCAAAACCACCAGTGACAATACCAATACTGTCAGCAAGTGTCAGACCATGACCCACAATCGTGGCAGTGGTAACACCACTGATGGGATCGTAGTTGATGAACGTAGGTGTGGTGGACACACCAGTGTGCCAGTTAGGTCCAATCTTGAATGAATTAGCGTTGGCACTAGAGAAACGGTGACGGTTGACCACACCCTCAGGAGGGAATGTAATCATTGCACCAGTGTTGGCAGCACCAACAAAGGACATGTTCTGAATCAGAACACCATTGTGAACCTTGAACAGATCTTGTCCAACGTTTGCTGGGATAACCTGGGTGTTTCTCAGGTCATCACCATCAATGGACACGTTACGTGGCACAGTGATGGGGTTCTGCTCACTGTAAACACCACCAGCAACACGGATCACATCACCAGCACTGGAGACTTCAGTTGCTGCTTTGATGGATCTCTTAGCACTACTCAGTGACCTGCCATCATTGTTATCATTACCATCTTCTGCAACATAGATGATGTTCAGCGTTGATGCACCAGCACCAACCCACTGGAGTTGACCAGTATCACTAGCAGCAAGAACAGATTTCGCAACACCAACTTGAGAGTTGGAGTCATAGAATACACCGTCAAGCCGGACAGTACCATCAACGTCCAAGGTATAGAACGGTGTGGTAATACCTATACCGACGCGGTCATTACCATCGTCATATACAAATTGAGAAGCACCACCAAAGGTGCCATCATCTTTCTTATATTGTACTTGATCCGGACGACCATCTGCAAGAGCAGTGATGTCAGCGGAGTTAGACCAAGAAACACCAGTACCAACAGAGACCAGAACCTTATGGTCTGATCCGGCACTGTCGTTCATGTCATATAACTTCTTACGGACTGCCATGTCCGCATTGAAGTCAACATCCTTAGCAGGTTGTGTACTACCAATACCTACCTGAGCGGCAGTAACAATGCCGTCAAAACGTGCCGTAGTTGCAACATCAAGACCGTACTCTGGATTTGTTTTACCAATACCAGTACGTTCATTGTCGGCATCAACGACAAGAGCCTGGTCGCCAACTTCCAGACCCTTTTCGACAGCAAACTTTTTATTTACCGATGCCATTTACCAAAATACTCCTTTTATAAGTGTATTTATCAGGTAGTCCGCATGATATATGCGAGTGCATAGTATTGAGGTCGGTTGTCAATCGCATCACCGTTACCAAGCGTTCCAGTATTCTGGTTACCACCGTCTCCAGTGGAACCAGCAACGCTGAGACTGATGTTGTGAGTGTGGTTGGCGTTGTTGTTATCAGTGGTGCCTGATGCACTACCGGTGTGACCGTGACCTGGATCCACAACCGCGTTGCTGACCCGTTGATTATTGCCATGGTTACCGCCAGGAACTTCATTACCACCGTCATCATTTGATCCACCACCTCTGATCTCAATACCAGTGGTGTTGTTATTGATAGTGACGGACAGCGATGCGTTGTGACTGTGATTGGCGCTCTGGTTGCCAGTGTCACCATTCACATTCAGAGTTCCAGCAGGGTGAGTGTGGGTTGGTTGACTGTGGAAGTGACTCGGCAGTTGACCCAGGGTCAGACTGTAGGAGTCATCACCACCCGTGGCACCAGTGTTGTAACTATCACCAGAACCAACAATAAAGCGGTTTCTGAGGTCAGGTGTACCGTTGCTACCATTACACAGTGACCATCCAGTGGGAACACTGCTACCAGACCACATGATGATGCCACCAAGAGGAATGGTGCCAGGTCCAATGAACTCACCAGCAGTGATGGTGTTGGATGCCACCTGAGTGTGGGAGTACAGCGTAGAACCAGAGAAGTAGAGGACTCCGTTGTCCTGCAATTCTCCACCAGCACCAGCAAACACAATCCGCTGATTGGTCAGATCACTGACCGCAAGACTTGCAATCGTGGATGCAGCACCAACAGTCAGACCACCACTGATGTAACCATCACCAGTTGCATCAAACACACGGTGAGCAGTGGTACCAGTGTTGTTGCCTAATGCAAGTTTGTCAAAGGCGTAGTGATCAGTGGCGTCAACCGTAATCGGACCCCACTTCTTCCACGGGGAACTGTCGCCAGTTCTAACATAACCAATGTAACCACCCTTATCAAATGACAGATTGAGAAGAATCTGGTCAATTGAACTGGTAGGAACTGCGTTGGTGGAACTACCATTGATACCAACGATGACGCTGGCACCAACAGGACCTGAACGGTTGCCCTTGAGTTGCAGGTCAATCAGTTCAGTGTTACCCAAACTGTACAGGTTGTTCTTGACAGTCAGGTCATCAAAGTCTGCTGTTACAGGAACCTTGAGGACTGGGGTTGAGTCAAACTTGGTGATGGTGCTGATCTCTTCACCAGTCAGAGCATCAATCTTCTTACGACCGATGAAGAACTCACCCCGGTCATTCATACCAGAGTAGACAACCGTGCCACCACGTGTGTTGATGGACTGTGCCAACAACTGCTGATTGTCATCCAAGACACGGGTTTGTGTCTGAGGCATGCCCGTGCTGTAGTTACCAGGTCCATAACCCACGTATTCAAACGTGTGACCCGAGGCACGGATAGTTGAGTGGCGACGTTGCTCAACAGGAATAACCTTGATACGCTGTGCAGCAACGTACTGAAGGTGGGAAGCAGCGTTGGTACCCATGGTACCCCGTGCAATCTGATCCTTCTGTGCGTTGGTGATGCGAACAATCTCATCCTCAATCTGAAGGAAGTCACCACGGTTGAATGCGTGGGGGTTCTTCAGTGTGATGCTTGTTGAAGTGGTGCTCAGTCCTGCACTGATCTCACTGATTGCACCATCATAGATGGGGATAGTTTGACCATTGGCACGGAAGTTGATACCGTTACCGTGTGCATATGCACCAGCACCAGAGAATGTAGGAGCAGTATCAGAATCAATCAGGACACTCAGTGATGATCCATAACCAATACGATCCTGAATGGACCAGGTGCCATTGTATTCAGTATTAGCACCATTGATAACAATCTGATCACCACGTCTCAGACCGATGTCCGTGTTCATTGTCACGGTTGCGATCTTCGTCGTCGCATTGTGAACAATGTTGGTGATAGAAGTGGTAACACCAACGTGGTAGATAAAACCACCTGTAGATGCTACAGAGACTCCACCAGCGGTGTAAAGCAGGTTCTTAGGATCAGTGACCTGGGTGATGCGATGCAGACCGTTGAAACCGGTGCTACCCACGCCCACAACCTGGACAATATCACCGACAACGTTGCTGATCTCAGTGACGCTGATGGTGGAGTTAGCACCACCTGGATCATACTTAGGACAACCCGCAAGGGTCAGGGTGTCACCAACAGCATAACCCGATCCACGGTCAACCAGGGTGACTTCAGAGATATTGCCTGCAGCGTTGACAACAACATCAGCGGTAGCACCTTGACCACTACCACCAGTAAAGTGGCAACCAAAGTAATACTCACCAGCATTGGTGTTGACACCGAAACCAGCACCACCTTGCAGAGAACCAAACTGAAGAACGCCATTCAGTCCATGGTCAACCTCAGTATTCAGTGTTACTGTGGCACCAGAGACAGTTGCATCGGTAATTTTCTTACCGATACCCATGTCATCAATCAACTTATAAGTTGATTCCTTGGTGATGCTGTGCTCAGGATTGCTGCTCTCAACATGTCCAATGTCATCACGGACAGCATAAGATTGAGCATCCAGAGGATCATCTACAACAGCATCAACATCAACAACTGGTTTCAGATAGTTGATGTTCTGGGGGAACCGGTTCCTGTCAATGTTGAATGGTGCCAGGTCAGGAGTGGAGTGGTAACCCAGCATGGTGAGGTCATACACACCATCCTGAACACCAGGTTTGTGCTCCTGGACTACCTCATGGTTGAAAATCTGATAGGCATTACCATACTCTTTCCTTACAAAGTAAGGAGAGAACGTGCGACCAGAACCAACGACACTGTTATCATGAGTCGTGTAAGGAATACCCGTGGAGATGGTAGTAATACCGCCCGGATCCGTGTTGATACCGATTCGGAAAGACTTCTTATCAATGATCTGCGAAACATAGTGCAGACCGTTATAACCTGAGTTTGCTTCGCCATGGACGTTATTCTCGGAACGCAGTCTGTTGATCTGAATCAACTGACCATGATGCAGGCGGTGGGGATGGCGACAGGTGATGAAACCAATGTTGCCGTTCCATGAAGCATTGGTGATATAAGTCTCCGTGCGGAGATCCAGATCACTGCTCAGAACATTATTCTCGTTCTGGAAGTTGGTGTCATCAATGACTGTGCCACTATCTTGAATGACATAACCATTCTGTGGAGGTGCTGCAATAGCAGAAGCATCAGGCAGCACATACCGCAGACGGTAGATTGCCTCGATGTCCTGGCGGTCATCAATCTTACGAGTGATGAAGGTTGCAGGAGTCTCAGGACTGATGGAGGACTGGTTGACCTTGACCTTATCGTGTAGTGTGTTGCCAGTCTTGACATTCACATACCAACCAGTAGCATCATACTGAATGGGGTGACCCGGTTCTCCGGGTTCTTTGTCAATAACGCGAGAGACAACTCTCAGTTGACCACCAGCATTGTTGATGCCAGTGAGAGCAACATTAGCAAGGGCATTGTCCTTACTGGTTGCAATCTTGATCTTATCGTTCTCATTTGCAACCGGGTTAGCGATTACATAATACTTCCGGTTGTAATCAATACCATCAGGAAGTGCACCGTCATCAGCATAGAAGCAGACGGATTCACCAGTGAACAGGTTGTGAGTCTGCCCAGGGCATTGCAGTGTCAGGATGTCACTGGAGATACTGCTGATACCAGAAGCACGTCCAACTAGGAACTCCTTCTTACCACTTGCAGCAGTTGTGCCATTTGGCACAGTCATCATGATCTCAGCAGAGGTGACCTGACCGTTGATGTTCAGTTGCAGGAGGTCACCAACTTTGTTACCAACAAAGTATTTTGATGCAGTAACGATAGGAACATCATCACGTTGCTTGAAGTCGCGGAGATACAGTTTCGTATCTGCCGCAGCAGCAGTATCATCTACATCCAGTTTCAACCAGTTGAATGTAGTCTCTTTACCAAAGTTCTTTTGAGTAGGAAGGATTCCAGTGATGTAACCTTGGTCATCTTTCTGGAATGCATCATCCTTGAAACCGTCACACAACAGGGCGCACGCACCAAAGTTGGAGTTAGAGTTGGTGATGGAGGAGTCAGAACCAGACTCATTGATGAAGTGGTGTCCACAACCCACGGCAAACACAGACACCAACTGAAGTTGTGCGTTGTTGGATGCCTTGATGTGGAAGTTCTGCCAATCAGGTTTATGGCGTGCCATACCATCCGTGTGCAGGATGGTGCTGGTTCCTAATGCTGCCTGATCTTCATAAACACCACTGGTTACATTATATTTTACAAATGCATTGTCATCTTTGTTCAGGGACACACCCGTGAACTGTGCAAGCACCATGGATTTGAATCCAGTTGCCTTGCTACCATCAGCATGCAGACCGTTGATGCCAAAGACAGAACGGAGAGAGCAGTTGAAAATATAGGGGGATGCACTAGTAACAGTGTCACTCTCAACCGTGACAGTGGGAGAAAGACCACTAAGGTTAGGAGTAGCAGTAGTTGCAGGGGCAGTAGTTACAGAATAAGTGAACAGTGTGTCGCTCAGAACCTGAGAAACAACATGCACACCATCATATTCAGTGCCATTGACATTACTATTGCCAGCAACACCCTTGATGTTGATAGGTGTAGCAACAGTAAGACCATGTGTCTCACTGGTACGGACAGTTACAATAGTGGTCGCAGTGGGGTCAGAAGAGTTGACACCAGAGTAAATATCCTGAATCCGGATCGCACCAACGTTAGAAATGGCACCAACAATCCGAGATTCATCAACAACTTGCTCAAAGTCGTCGTTAGTAGGATAAGTGGGGATCGCACGACCAGATGCATTACCATATGCCAGAGTCAACTTGGCATAATACATGTCAAGGTCGGTCAGACCCTTACCATCCATCTTATTCACACCATCTGCATACTCAAAGCAGGTGAGTTTGTGGTGAGAATAGGTAGGAGCGTAGACGTTTGTGGTGTAATCTTTATAGATCCTGTCAGCAGGATCACCATCAAACAGGGTAAACTCCCGGAAGTAACAACCGCCAGTTACACGGAACAGTGCGGTGGAAGGAATGCTGTTGTTTAGTGGATCTGGTACATACTTTGGTCTAATCTTTGTCTTACGTAGATCAGAACCACAGATTGAAGTACCACGTGGCATGATGACACCACCATTCGCACTGTTGAAGTGGTACAGTACGTTGTTGGAGTCTTGAATATTGAAGTTGGCACCGACACCAAGTTCTGCGATACTTTGCGAAGCACCGGTTACGTCAGTGACAGTACCTGAGGTGTTGATCTGATAACCAGGACGGTTATCAACATAGTGAACACCAGGCGAAACTACAATCGTAGTCTTGTCAAACTTGTCGTTGTTCTTACCCAATTGGTAAGAAAATCTAGCGGACTCAATAAGAGCCCGCTGGATAGTCTTGAACGGACGGGTTCTCGAATTACCCGTGTTACTAATATCATCTGTGGCATCCAGTTCTTCTGGATTGACGTAGATGACATTGCCCTGAATATTCTTCAGGAAGTTTTCAAGTCTACTGAGAGGCATTACCTATGAGTCCAGACACCATTCCTTCAGATTATTTAGGAACAGTGTCTGGACCAGGTCAAATGCAACTAGTCATCTCGATTTCATCATCAATCTCGACCGCTAGCTGTGCTACCTCCCAGACATTCATAAATTGTTCTGTTTCTGGACATTCCAGTTCTCTGATCGCCCCATCAGACCCGTGGATTGTAAACTTTCGAGCAGGAACGTTGACTTCGATCTTAGTCACGTGCTCGGAATCAAACATAAGCGTCCTATGCTGGAACTCTATTATTATACTTCTTCAGTCTTCTGTTGTCAACACCGCTGTAACAGTAAAAAATGCGTCGATTTTCCCACCGCCTTGATTACGAACCTTTACAGTTCTACCATAAGGGATTGACTCCACAAACAATTCCTGGAAGCAAGAGTTCGGGGTCAGTTGAACGTGGATGTTATTTTCATCCACTTTGCCATACCACTCCTCAGGGAGATCAATGATCCCATCAACAGTTACTTTTCCTCGAAATTCAATTGTTGTCATCTAAAGTATGATATTTCTTCTATTATAGCATACTATTTTGTAATTGTGTTCTGTGGTCCGCGATAACGTTCATCCAAAATGTTCCGTTCTTCATCATCGGGTGCCATAAACACGTTGGGATCGGGATAATCTTCCCAAGTTTTGCCTTCGTAATTGGTGATGAGGGGGTTGATATCCTTCCTCTCACCGTAAACATGGTAAAAACAGTCGATATCTGCACCAGAAGCATTGCCACCGACATGCTTCAGCACAACACGGACATTGTCAAAGTCTGTGACAATGATGTCCTGCTGTGAACCAATACATGTAATAGAAACTGTGATGCTGTTTTCATGCACCAGGTTCACCCAGTATTCAGGCAGGGTGATCTCATTGCTACCAGTCAGTCTGCCACGGTGATACACAGCGACTTCCGGTCCCTCGATACATGCGTAGCGAAGTCTGCGACCTTCCTGAGTGGGGTGCTGGATGTCGAATGACTTACCCAGAGAGTCTGCTGTAGAGAACCTGGATGCCAGTCTTCCCTTGTTCAAACAGTCAACTGCACCCGTAACATATACATCACCGTCGATGTATACAGCGTTTACCGCTTCTTCACCGATGACCTCAACATCGCCGTCAACCTGGAGTGCTCTGCCACTGACACCAGACTTGAACTTATCGAGATCCGTCCCAATATTTACAGTTGCTTTAGCATATCCGGAATGCTTCCCTGCTATAACAGGTCCAGTAGCAACCAACGTGCCATTGAAGGGTGCATCACCGTCCAAGGTGTCAGCAGCAGTATCCAGTTTCGCTGGGATTTCTCTGCCGATGTAGACCTTGCCGGTCTCAATGTCTCTAATGCCTGCCATTATTCTACGAGAGAGTTGATGTAGTCCCCGAGTGGACCAGGAATGAGTTTAGACTGTGGTTCATGGATACGAACCATGTCTCCAATAATAAAGTTGAAACCTTTAGAGTTCGTAATCAACTTGTCATTTGCAGTGACCGTGGTGTTGTGCCCAATCAATTTAGCAAAGTTTTTGCCCTGCAAATGAATGTCATGCTCGGCATGCAAGAAGATGTCACCAATCTTCGCATCAGTTGCTTTCATGATGATGTCCTTTGCCATCACCGAAAACGTTCCCTTGCAGTCGATGTTCACATCCCCATCAGACTTGATATTGATGGGACCGGCACCAGTCTGAATAATGTTGGAACCTTGGTCGTTTTCGGTGGCACGTAGTTCCCACCCACCATCCTCGAAGATCCGCAAGGATGCAGCAGATCCAGCAACAGCACAGACTTGTGCCTTCCGCACTGCCTTGCCATCTTCTTCCCTACCAATACGGAAAGAACCATCCTCAGGATGGTTGATGATATATGGGGGTGACTTAGACATTAGTAACCTTTCGGGCAGTCAATGACAGTGATGACCTGAGCGGTCGGCAGCAGAGGTTTCTCATACTGCTCAATCTTCGTAAACTTAGTTATGGGTCGAATATATGCACCAAAACCAGTCTTAGACTTGATTTTCAGTGCAGGAATTCTGTCGAGACCAACGTCTACGACACCTGTTGCACCTAGAATTCTACCATTTTCAATAATTGGAGTCAATACCCCACCATTTTCAGTGACAATAGTATCACCTTCCTCATAATCATTACCAGTATTGATGACTTGAATGCCCTCAACCTGTCCAATTACTTGTTCACCATCGGCAGATCCACCAGGTCTTTGCGTTTCAGTCTGGACTACTTCCTGAATCACATTGCCATCAGAGTCCACCCCTGTAGGCGTAAGTGTATCGACAGTGACAGTTCCCCCACCAAGATACCCAGAACCAGGGTTAGTAATAATAATGTTAGTAACTTTACCGTCTTTGACGACAGCGGTGCCTGTAGCACCCCGACCATTATTACAACGGTCAACAATAGAAACAAATGGTACATCGTCGAACCCTAACCCGAGATCTTCCATATTTGCACCGACAACTTCACCAACTGAATTGACCACTGCCTTAGCAGCAGCACCAATTCCGCCGCCACCGAAGATTTCGATGCTTGGTGGTCCACACTCAAATGCACTGGTATTACAACCACCTGCCAGTTCAGCAGTTACACCACCCAGGATCTTGCCAGCACTACCGACTCGCTCCACTGTTCCTTGGATGGTGTCAACAACACCAGCAACCTGCCCAACAGAACCGGTAATGGAATCAGCGATTCCCTTCGCTTGTCCAATGAATGGGAAAGTATCTTCAAGGAAACCTTCTACGCCCTTATCAATACCATCAATCAAACCACCCACGTCCAACATACGCTTCAGGTCCAGAACCTTCTTCGGATCAGGTCCAACGTTTGCTGCCCAGTCGAAGGGTTGGGGATCACACTCAGATCCTTCACACTTCATCAACTTCAGACCTGCCTGAAGTGCACCGGTTGCTTTGTTCATGATATTGCTGAAGTTAGGCAGAGCGATACCTGCCAATGATCCAATAGCACCCATCACCGGACCAAGAACACCCTGGATCGTGTCAGTAATCTTGGAGATCAAACCACCCAAAAACTGTTCCGCCGCGCAGAGTGGGAAGTTGATGATCTTGCCAAGCATTCCTTTCAGGAATCCACCGATCATGTCACGGAGACCGTTGATAACGTTCTCCATCAAGCAGTAGGCAATGTCCTTCTGCTTCTTTAGTTCAATTTTCTTGATCAAATTATCTGGAGACAGGAAGGTCAGTGCCTTACCGACTTCCTCATCAATGTTTGCAAACAGGTCTGAGCGTGCTCGTCTGATGAAACCACTCATGTTGCCAGAGATTCTGGCAGATGCCTCATCAATGATCTTATCGATGTTCACCGCCCTATTCAGGATAGGGTCAATGAATCCCTCTTTAGTCTCCTCAAGACCTTTGATGACTTCAATGAAAGACGACATGGTCTTTGCAACGTCACCCATAGCAGACTTGGGAACGTCACATTTGACTGCTTTCCTGATCTCAACAGGTTTGTCTAAAATGTGACGAGCAGTCGTCTGTATTGGTTTGCCGTTGTCATCATCAATCTCTTGATCATTATTAGGAATACTGCCAACCTCAGCAGGTCTGAGTTTGTGTGTAGGACGGACACTGGCACCCAGAGCAGTCTCTGAACCACCAGTCTCTAACACAGAATCAACTGTGATCGCTGAGAATCCAGATGTTCCTTTTTCTAGAACATCGTCCCACTTCAGTACATCCTTGATCAGAGAATGTTGGTATAAAGCGCCAAGAATGATTGGTTGTTGAGCATCTTCACCGTCAGCATAGAAACCGATAACAGTTTCTCCACCCTGGATGAAGTTACTAACACCAGCATAGTTCACACCTGCACCCTGACTAGCAGGGACCAGGATGTGTGCCCATGGCAACTCTTCATCCTTGACATCATCTGTGCCTGGATGTTTGCCTAGAACTCTTACCTTGACGCGATAACCATACTTACGTGATTGTTTGTCGCCAGGAAATTCTCTCCATGCAGGATCAACAGGAACCTGGCCAATGAACCAGTGAAACCCGTCACGTCCTGCAAATTTAGATTCAATACCCCGGTCGTCAATCATCACTCGTCATATACACGGCATTCGAGAGCATCGGGATGGTTATCGCAATACTTTTCTAAAACTTGGTCACGATGACGTGCTTTCCACCCATCATCTTCCTCGCCTTCATGCTTATCCATGAAACCGTGCATTTTGAGATCGTCTTGTGTGTACTCAAGCATGCCGTGATTGACGTGCTCTTTCCCGTCCTTGTCAATGAATTCGCTCATTTGGAATAGAATGCGAAAGAATCTCTGACTAATGAGAGTCCGGTAACATCACCACGGGGGTCCCCGAATACATGGGCGAGTTTAGCGACCATGTAGTTACCGGATGAGGGGTTCATGCCCGTTGACTCACTATTTAGTAGTGGGAATGCCATTTTTATGATCATTCCAACTTGTAAATCCAAGTTCATCGGGACAGTCAACTCCAGTGACTGAGAGAAAAGAGACTGAAATCTTCCGGTTGCATGTGCCTGACGCCAGGCAATGGTCTCCGCAGGGGTCTTCAGTTCTGCCTTCTTCTCACTCATCGCACCAACATCAAGAACATTTAGAAAGATTCTTGAATACTTCTCATCAATGTCATTGGGGATATACTGATCTTCGTTTGCAGAATCCAGTTTACTATCCTTGTAACTATATTCTACGAAGTGTGGAGTGCGATCAATAATATTATAGTACCAGTTAGCAGACTTGTATTGTCCTACCATCAACTTTTTGATGATATCATGACTTTCCACAAATCTTGGTGTATCTACAGCAGCAAAGTTATTGATCTTTGTTGAATCAAAGTGTGCAAGTTGCTCGTAACCATGTGTTGCTTCTTCCTGCAATGCCTTATCGACAGAGAAGAACTTATATCCTTTACGCTCACTCTCACATAAGACATAACCAGCACTACCACTCTCGGCAGATGACTTGCCCTTCTGCTCACCAACACATTTAGATGCCAGTCTGCTGATCTGCTTCAGTGGTGGATTGTAGTTACCAGTGAATGTATATTCATTCATGGCAGGATGTGGGATATCAATCCTACTAGGATCAACCTCCAGCACATCTTTTAGAACCTTCTCAACACTATCAGTAATCTTGCCCTTATATCTCTTGATTACCCTAGTAGTCAAGTTAGACATGGTTGTCTTGGTAACACACTCCAAGATATACATGTGTCGCTTGGAGTTGCCCATCTCACTGGCGATATTTGCAATCAGCAACTCATTCTTCTTCTTAGCAGAGAACTCGAATGGTTCTTTGACACTAGGGTGAGTAAATGAAACCTCAACCTTATTGCCAGCTCTAATAGGCAATGCTTGCGACAACCCAAAGGTGTCGGCAATCATGATAGTGACCTTTAGAGTCCTACCAACTCCCTCCTCATACCTAAGACCCTGAAACTGACCGATCAAGGAAAAGGGTTCTTTGCCTTCTGGAAATACATTTAGTGTCTTAGCTTGATAGCCGTTCAACCACTTCATTTCCAGACCTTCATATAAGATTCGTACTCAAGGTATTTAGAGTAAGGCATGGAAGTTTCTGGTGTAATGACACTCTCAGATTCTGGTGGAGACACCATGAATGGCATCTGTTGAGATCCCTGCCCCTGCTGTGTTCCCAAAGCAGCGGCACCGGCAAGCAAAGGAAGAATCATCGCATTGAAGTTGGTACCGCCAGTTGCTGAGGCAGATGGCGATCGGAACAGGTTTTCAAGTTGCTCCTGGGACATCCGAAGATTAGAAACGGTAACTTCTCCTGTTTTAGATTCTTCTAATTGTTCTCGTACAGTCTGCCGTCTTTTCGTGATTGGATTTACGTTTGTCTGACGAACACGTGTGCGTCGTTTGACTGATCGTGGAGGAGCAGTCGTAGGTGGTTGAGTAGGTTTAGCATCCTTACCCAATATCTCCGTGTTGCTCCTTGTCCTAGTAGTTGATCTACGACCCCTAAGACCCCTGAAAACGCTAAGAAAACTCAAGAATCCAGTCGCTCCACCAACTGCTTGCACAGGTGCAGACTTGATTGTTTGCTCTGTTCTGAACCGCTTGTCTTCTGTAGCATCCCGGTTCAAGAACTGAAAACCTGCCGGGGCAAACAACGTTGCTGGTTTACGGACTAGTACACCATAAGGAGTGTCAATTTGTTGTCGTTCACCCTTACCTTCCTCAAGGTCAAACTTTTCAGTGAATGGTCTGACAAGTATAGGCAGGTTATCAACTGGCACCACCTTATTACTAGGTGTGCTGGGAATCTCACTGTAGTCAAGTCCAGTGGGAACATAGTCACGTGAATACCTAAACTTCCGCCCATCCTTGTGTTCCTCAGATACACCAGGGATCTCTGCCTCAAAGATGTTATCTGGTTTCTCTAGTTTGACGGGTTTTGGTCCCCCAGGTCTTGGTCCACGTGGACGTGGTATCCGAGGATCAAGAGGACCGTCATCACCATCTACATCAACATCAATATTGTACTCATCATCAATGAAGTAAATTTTCTTCTTCGTAAGTAGATCAAAGCGATCTAAGGCATTATCAAATTCTTCAACAGTACGACCAAATTTACTCGTCCTCGCAGAAAGTCTTGATTTCTTTTCCTCTACCTTTCTCCGTTGATCTGCTCCTGTTACCTTGTCAGAAATAGCGGCACCCAAGTTTGCACCACCAAAACTACCAAGTAAACCACCTAAAAGACCGCCAATAGCAGCACCAGGGGCAGCACCAACTCCACCAAAAAGTGCACCAATAGATCCGCCAAGTAGAGCACCGCCTTTGGCACCAGCGGCAAAACCTGCCAAACCACCTGCTGTTGTACTAAGTGCACCACTGACTGCCTGGGTTTGGGTTTGACCCTCTGCCCGTCTCAGTCCATAATCAACCCCAGTCAGTGCTGTGGTGGCAATGGCATTGAACCTGCCCATTCGCAGTCCACCACGGATAGATGGAATGCGTGGTTTAGCACCACCTCTAAGACCCCTAGTCGGAACAATCTTATTGGCAGGTTTAGTTCTCGGAGGTGTTCTAAACCTATTCCTGAGACCTCTAAGCATTCTGCCACCAAGGGCAGCACCACCCAGACCTAAAAGACCCTGACCAATACCACCACCAGAAGAGGAAGAAGTATTACCAAGTTGTCCCTGGATCTTCTCAAATGCTTCTCCCCGCGTCTTTACAAGTTTCTTCCTCAGTCTCAGACTTTGTTCTTCAAGTCTAGAAACCTGTAGATTTCTTTGTTTTATTACGCTAGTTAGTGGTTTTATATTTCTCATGAGAACATTGCTGGGATGTTATACTGACTCAGCAATGCCGTAGATGCAATCTCAGATCCCGTGGTGCCAGCAGAGTTTGGATCAATCGTGATTGATGCAGGAGATGGCGGTTCGGGTGCAACAGCAGCAATCTGGGGAGCAGGAGTAGAAGGTTGAATACTCGGCATTGGCAGAGATGACTGAGGACCCAGCGGGTCAGTTTTAGTCTCTCCTTTACGCTTCCTGATACCTTCTAAGATCGTGTTATACCTGTCAATCGACTCCTGAGGAGTGATATCTTTTTGACCATGGTATGAAGTGAGACTTGCCCACTCCTTACCCAATCTCCTCATCTCAGCCATGTCAATCCCATCAGAAAGATCCACACCACGTGTGTTCATTGCCAGATGCAGGATCATCGCATCCTGAACCTCAGGAGTCATTTTGGTGGTTGCAGGATCTAGACCCATGTCGATCATGACCTGCTCAGGTTTCATAAACTGACCTGCACCAACAGCAGCACTGGTCGATGTCACACCGAAAGCATCAGTAAACTTAGGAGTTTCGCCAGCATCAAGGCGACGGATTTGCTCCTGCATCACTTCATTACCAGTCATCTTGGTGATATCAAGACTGGTATCACCACCAAACCATTTGTTATATCCTTGAGCATCAGCAGTGCCCTCACCTTCTCTTACGAGTTGAATGAGTGCTTCTTTTTGAGAATCATCTAGAGGAGTTCTATTGATACCAGGCAACATCGAGTCAATAGGATCAACCTTTGCCGGTGAATCATCGTCGTCATCCGGTGGATCAAGTTTTTTTGGTTTTTTTGGTTTTTTGTCAGGATCATTGATATTGATATTGGGATCTTTGACCTCCCTGCCCAGAAGTCTGTCCAGAATACGGTTGAATCTACCAACTGTGGCACTGAAAAAATTTACTTCTTTAGGACTGATCAAACTATCTTCAATAGATTGCTGTTGAATCATCTCTACACGGGTCTGATCTCCTTTTGCAGGACCACCCATCAACATAGAACTACCAAGAAGTGCCAGTGGTAACAGAGCCATAAACCCTGGACCACCACGCATTCTCCCACGAGGTGCTGCTGCTCTAGGACCGGCGGTTGGTCCGCGCCCGCCTCCACCTTTCAAACCTAATGCCAAACCTACTGCTCCTAAAACTGTACTTGTGATTTCAGGTAGCATTGCTGTAACAGCAATTGCACTATCCTGTAACCCACCGATTATATCACCTTGACCAAACTCTCTTCCAGCACTGAGAGCAGCTAAACCGGCAAGGGTTGCTCTAAATCCAATAAAAGAGTTACCAAGTTTCTCTGTCTGCTTGATATCCTTCTTTATAAGTTTCTGCTCTTCTCTAAAGTATCTCCTTCGTGCCCTAAGATCTTTCCTGATGTCTGCACGCATGACTTTCATGCTTGCATCCATTCTTTCCATGTCTAGGACAATACGTCCCAAACGTCTGATATTATCATTCGTTCTATCTACATTATCATTCAACGCAACAGCTTGTTCCTCCACCTTGTCCCGCAAAGGGGCAATCATGGGAGTAACAGACTGTACGTTAGAATCCGGCATTAGCGTCCTGTGCTGCCTCTAGTCTTTGTTTCTCAAGATAATTTGTGAGATACTTTATGTATACGTCTTTTTCCCACGGGTATAAACTTTCTATATCACTCAATGACCACCCGTGATGCTGCATGAGAGCAAAATTGACTTCCATGCACACATCAATGGTCGTGTGATATAGCATTATCCGAAAAAATTTGACATACCCTCAACAACTACATCAGTCACAACTTCAGTATTTGGGTTAGTCACCTTCCCCTCATACCTCAATTTGGGCATGCTGGAGAAAAAGTTCTCAATCTTCTGGAACTGTGCTGAACTCAACTGCTCAATGAACTTCACCAGTTCTGTTTGAGTGCAATCACTAGCAGACCATGCTTCCTCTTCAGTAAACACAGTGTCAATGCACTTGGCAATTACCTTGAATGCCTCATCCACCGTGTCTTTGTTGGTTTGTTGAGTAACACTGAAGTTGTTTTTCAGGAACTCATCCATAGATGGATACTTCATCTTGATAGAGATTCCTCCATCAAGTTCAATAGTGTCAGTGTGACCATCAGGAACATCCAGACCGATCTCTGACATATGAATCATCAGAGGAACCTTGACTTCCTCATCGTCAGCACAAGTGACCAGCAGTTCTACAGTCTCACCAACTGACTTGCCTCGGATGTTCAAGAATAGGTATTCAAGATCAAATGAGGGGAGAGTATCAATCTTTACTCCCCGAGTGACTACACATGCTTTGAGAACATCTTTTACAGTAGCAATGATGTTTTTATCATTACCACTTTCAAGTGCAATCAATAGTGCTTTCTCTTCTTTGACCAGGAATGGTCGATATCTGACTGGTTTACCAGTCGATAGCAGATTCACCTCAAAAACAGGTGTTACAACCTTAGGCAGTGGCATAACAATTCAATTCAGTACAGGTATTTATTAGGGTGTCCCGAAAGATCTCTCTCCAGGACTGTTGAATACATCGGGGAGCGGTTTAGTAGCGGCAGGGGGTAGGGGTTTGGAATCAAGATTTGTGCCAGCGTCTGCTCCGGGGCGGGTTGGTTCCTCATTACTCCTAGGTAACGGACCGTCAGTTCCGTCGATTACTGTTTCAGGGTTGAGAGGTAAGAGAATCCCATCACTGTTTGCTTTGGTAACATTAGCAGAACTACCTTGACGACCAATGTAGTATGTTTCGTAAGCAAAAGATACTGTAGTCTTGATCAATTCTGCTTTTCCATATGCCAAAGGAGCAGCAACAATGTTATTTGGGAATGCTCTTCTAATATGATATGTGATGTAACTGGGATTGTTAGCGTCACGACTAAATGATGTGATCTCCATATTACACTTGTACTGATCTGGATATCTCAACCTTCTAGCAGCATTACTCCCTTTCAGTTTTTGATCCAAAGTTACCATGTCTTGACCAAAATCCGGAGGAGACATAAATTCCATCCAGGCATTGAACACATCATTAGTAAAGTAATCTCTTTGAGAATACCACGTCAGGTTGATATCGGGATATCTACGATACAAAGCGTATTGCTGTTGCAAACCCTGGCGAAGTCCATCAACAGAGGAAGTTTGAAACTGACTTCCAGGAAGAAGTGCCTCTGAGCAAAACAGAGAAAGGTAACTTCCAGGAGGTTCCTCAGTCTCGTACAGCACAGTCGATTTGATGTGCCCTCTCAAGGTGCTTGCCTTATCACCTGAAAAATCAATCGTTACATCATAAATGTTGTTGAAGGCGGGCACAATACCGCCTGCCCTAGTCCTACCAAGGTAGAGGTCATCAGTTCTTAGAATCCTCCTTTTAGGATCACTTATAACTTCGGCTCTTTCTGCCATGCCTCTAAATATAGAGTGGTCTAGTATACTATGTATGTCATATCAAGGTCGGTATAGACCATCGAATCCGAGGAAGTATAAGGGGGATTCAAGAAACATAATCTATCGTTCTCTCTGGGAACGTAAGTTTATGGTTTATTGCGACAAGAATGAGAACATTTTGTTCTGGGCATCTGAAGAGTTTCATATTCCATATTATGACCCTACGACCAAACGTGTCCGTAGGTACTTCCCTGACTTTTACATCAAATACAAGAATGTAAAGGGTCAAATTGTTGAGAAGATTATTGAGATCAAACCTGCTAAGCAGTGTGCTCCTCCAACAACAAAAAGGAAGACCAAAAAGCATATCTATGAAACTCTCGAATATGCCAAAAACCAAGCAAAGTGGAAGGCAGCAGAAGAGTTCTGTGCTGACCGCCGATGGGAGTTTCAAGTCATGACGGAGAAGGAACTTGGAATATAGAGATGAATTCCCAAAGTCAACTTTGGAAGGAAGACCAATCCCTGGCAAAATTGCTCTGTTTCAATATACAGCAAAAACAGCAGAGCAATTGCCTTTCTATGACCGCAACCCATTGTGCTATCTGATTGCGGTAGAAAGAGGCACAGTATTTTGGGGTGTCAACCTACATTACCATAAACCAGAGAATAGATTGTCAATAATGAGATATATTGATGCTGGAGAAGATTTAGCAAGATTGCGGGGGTTCCATAAATACCTAAAATCCTACGTCCGCAGTCCCTTCCTCACTATTGCAACAGAAGAGTGGGATAAAGCAGTCAACCTTGATTCTGAAAAATTTGTTAGGGACTTCGGGTCCGTTGAAATTGATATTGATCCTGACACGGTTTATCGTAAAGGCACCCTCAAGAACTAATGAGTAACAAATGTATTGGTAAAAGCTGTCTTCTGAACCAGAAGGTTACTATCCAAGGTGCTGCCCATCGACTGCTTATGAGCACCAAACTGGATAATCAGTTTGGAACGATTAGAGGTCTTGTGGATGCTGCTGGAGTAAGTCTAGACCTGAATCAGAGTAATAATAGAAAATTGCTAGATGATCCTGCCTTAGAAAGAGGATTGGTTCGTGCATTAGACAGTGCATATGACCTGGCATCGAAGTCAGGCATGCTATCTGAGTTACAAGACGCTGCCAACAAAGCAGGTACCTCGTTTGCTTATGATGGTAATACTATCGCCCGCCTTACTGCAAACTTAGGAAAAAGTGAATATGACGTGTCTCAGGTAATTCCATCTTTCCAAGCAAAGAATTTTATCCACCCTGACGCTGCTTACAATGGCGACGTTGTGCCGATCCCAGTAGTACCCCCCGCCGCAGAAGAAGCTGCTGCTAAGGTGTTTACGTCAACAAAAGGTGAACCGCCACCGTTTTATCAATATCCTCATGATGCACTTTACGATAAAGGTGCTCAGGATTACATGAAGATTGAGCGGTTTGAATATAGTGCCCCAAATCCCAGTGTAGCAACTGACTTATCGAAAATTTTTACTGATGGTCTAACCAGGTCCGTTCAAACACAAAAATTTATTGGTGGTGTCCGTCTACCAATCCCAAATGACCTCCAAGCTAGTCAAGGCATGAACTGGGGTCAAGGAACTGCCAATATCGTGGAAGCGGGTGCGTTCATAAAGGCACAAAGTGAACTTTCTAAGGTGTTTAGTGGCGAGAAAAACGTATCTCAATTCATAACAGATGGATTGTCAGATATAATGAACACTGGTAAAACTCTAGCCCAGGGGACAACTTCTGGCGGGGATGTCAATCAAGCAATCAGTGGTCAAATTGCCAAGATACTTTTGTCTAAGGTTGGCATCAATGTTGATCCTGCACAATTCATTGCCAGGAAAAATGGTCAGGTCTTGAACCCCAATATGGAGTTGTTATTCTCAGGTCCTAAACTGAGACAATTTGTGTTCAAGTATGAGTTTGCTCCCAATAGTGAAGAGGATGCCAAACAAGCAAATCGCATTTCAAGATTCTTCAAGGAGGGCATGACTCCCATGAAGACTGGTACTGGCATCTTCATTGGTTCTCCAGATATCTTCCGAATCTCATACTTCAATGGGCAGCGACGAATTAGGGCACTGCCTATCCATAAGATGTGTGCTTTGACCAATATTGGGTTCAACTACACTGATGGAGGTGTCTATCAGTCATATGCCGACAGCACGACAATCTCCCAACCAGTCAGAACAACCATGATGCTCAGTTTCACTGAGCTTACTCCAATCTTCCGTGATGATTATAAGTTGGGCGAAGATCGGACTGCTTCTACTGAAGATCTGCTTAGGTTCCAAGGTCCTCTCATGGGCGATAACAAAATTACCGAGGAGGACATCGGATTCTAATGGCTTATTTCGACGACTTTCCCAAAGTATCTCTGCTTTCATTTTCCGACAATCGGTCATCTAGTTCCGATTACGTTGAAAGCACCAATATCTTCAAAAGAGGCAAGATTCGAGACGACATCTTCCAGGTCGCTGCTGCCTTTGACAAGTTTTCTATTCGTGGCGATGATCGTCCCGATAATGTGGCAGATGAGTTGTATGGCAATCCAGAATACGATTGGATTATCCTAATCTCCAACAACATTCTGAACATTCGTGATGAATGGCCTATGAGTGAGATTGACTTCCAACGTTATATCAACAACAACTATACTCCTCAGCAACTTGCTGAGATTCATCACTACGAAAGTGTAGAGCGTCGTGATCCTGAGGGGAAACTCTTGCAGCAAGGTGGTCTCGTGGTTGATGGAGATGCCACGTTCACTTACTCATACAGAGGCATCAACTACACTGATACAGGAACTCAGTCGGTCAGTAACTTGGAGTATGAGACTCGCAAAAATGATGCGAAGCGGAACATCTACACTCTCAAGTCAATGTACATCGATACCATTATCGAAGACATGAGGGACATCATGACTTATGAAGATTCTAGTCAGTACATTGACCGTAAGATGAAGAAAGGCGATAATCTTCGTCTTTTAGCACTTCGCTAAATGTGGGTTATTGGGACTGTGAGGAACGTCCCAAACCAATGAGTACCTATCAACATCCCCCACGTTGAATGCCTCGTGGGGTAATTTGTTGTGGAACCAGAAAAACGTGCCAGGTGGCACAATCATGCTTTCATCACCAACACGGTACAAATAGGTGCCTTGCAGAGATAAGTGATATCGGTCCTTTTTCTTATAATACTCACCACGGTCAATATGCTCCAAAACACGTTTTCCGGGTTGTAATCGGAAAAATGCCGCTCTGCCAGTTTCGGTGATATTGTGCTTTTTCCAAAATTCGTGCACTTTGGGGTATAAGTCGTAAAGTGCCGTTTTTTCTTGTCCCATCGCATCATGCGGATCTTCGCCTTTTTGGACTTTTGCCCAAACTAGCGGTAAGAACCCATATGGGTTTCTGTCGCCTCCGAGGTTATTTCCCGTTTGCTGCGAAACCCAGTCCCAGTGATCTGGGTTCAATTCCTCCAAAAACGGCGTCACATCGATATTCCGTTCTATGATGACTATGTTTTTGTACATAAAAGCCTATAGGGGCGATTTTTGCCCCGAGTTTTTTTTCCAGTTTCTGGTAAATGAAAGTCCGTTTTCGCTACGGGTGAAGAAGGATGTGAAATGCTACAGACACCCTGTCTTTACCTGATCGGTTCTGATCTACGTAGTGAACTAGATTGCTGTTGAAAAATACCCCTGTGTTTGCTTTGGGTTCAATGACCATCGCATTGCGGTCAATCTTAGATACACACGAGGTGTTCAGGTATTGGTTGTGGAAAGGACTCATGATGATTAGATCACCACTATTACGTGGGGTCTTCAACCAATACACCCCACTGATCTGACCATAGGTGTGATGATGCATGCAGTTTGATGCACCAGGTCCATTGATGTTGGCGAAGGCATGGACAATCTCCATGTAGCGGGGTGGTTTTACATCATGCTGATCGATGTATTCCCGAGACTTATTTGCGATGAGTGACATCAGTGGACTGAATCGTCCATCCTTATGCATACCAGTGCGTTGCCAACCCTCGATGTTAGAATTGCCTTCGGACTCAGGGAACTCGTCCCTCCATTCATAGATCTTCCTAAGAGAAAAGTCCAGGATGGGGAGATCCCCATCCCAGACTCCAATCAGCTCGTTGAAGCTGTAGAACTTCATGCCTCAGCTCTCGGCAAGTCTCTGAAAGTAGGACAGGGCATCGTCATCTGAGTCATCAGCATCTGTTGATCCGGTCGCGACAGCAGACTCAACAGGGGCAGGACTTCTTTTGACGATACGATCTTCCTCATCCATTTGCTGGCGAGATTTAGTGACCGCTGCTTCCTCCTCATCGAAGGTCTCAGGGTCAACTGGTTTCCGGGTGTTGTTCAACACGGAATTCAAACGCTTCTCTAGTTCCCCATATGCCTTGAACTGATCAGGGCGAGTAAATTCTTCTAGAGAATACTGTTTCTTCCACAATGCCTCAAGGGCATCGTCGTCGTCCAGCACCGGAGATGCAGCAGCAAACTCACTACTGTCATAGTTACGGTAACCCGCAACATTCTTTGCCTTCAGTTTGAAGTTCGCACCTTGCCAAAAATCGAACGGGTCGATTGCTTCTTCGTCTTCAAACTCAGGCTGCATGGCAGCAGTGATCTTGTCAAAGATCTTCTTTCCGAACTTATAAAGGAAAACTTGTCCTTCGTTATGGGGGTTGGTCGGATCCTTGACAACGTAGATGTTCGCAATGTAAGTGAGCTTTCGCTTCTGCTTACGTGCCAAATCCTTGTCACTATCAGTACCACTGTTCCAAAGGAGACGGTTGTACTCAGAGACAGGATCTTTCTGTCCTAGGGTGGTCAGGCTGTTTTCGATATACCAACCTCCGGGTCCTTGGAAGGCGTGTGACCACACCTTCGCCCAAGGGAGTTCTTCTCCCTCAGGAGCGGGCAAGAATCGGATGACGGCATAACCATTGCCTGCCTTATCGACTTCAAGTTTCCACAGACGTTCGTCTGCGTTACCAGCTCCGCTGGTATTCATCTTCTCGATTTCCTTGGTCAACTTTGAAGTCAGAGAACCAAGTCGAGATTGCTTTTTGAGGTCTGCAAAAGACATATTGGATTAGATTCGGTGGATTTGTAAGATTGTCACCGCTTACATAATATAGCGGTTTATTTAGCACCTGTCAAGGAAGTTTCAGCAAGACGAGTGATGGTTCTTGTCATGCCATTGATGGCAGAACCAAGATAGATCTGACCAAAGACAATGAACAGCAGTCCAGTGGCAAGGATCACATTCATACGCTTACTCGTTTCCAATGCTTCTTTCTCTCTCAGATCCCTTGGGTTTACCACATTGCCATCTTTATCAAAGGCAAGGTGCTTGCTGTTCAGCAAGGTTTGAGGTTTCTTTTTGTCTTTGTCCGGAGTCTCAAGGGCAGTGGTCTGTGGTGTCAGATCGGGACGTGGTTTTACGTTCCGAAGTTCTTTGAAACCCTTTGCCATTTCAGTGCGGAATGCATGATACAAGTGCATTCTATCACTCCATTTCCAGCATGTCAAAATTGTATTGCATTATTACACTTGCAATTCTTGATCTCAATCTGTGAAGATATTCTTGCTCCTCTGCCGGACGAGCAGGAGAACCCGGCCACATCTTGATTGAATACTCGATATGGTCGTACAACATACGGAGTTCCTGTATGCCCATATTCAAGGATGCATACCAATCATCCTCAAATACGGGATACAGATCGTCGTCGTTCATTGGTTAGACGTAAAATGCTTAGCGCGGTACCAGTGGTACCACTTTTTGACCCTTCGCTTTGCTTTCATGTGCGTTGGATCACGTGCCCACTCCCGCACGTCATCTTCACTCTGCCACTGACTGATGGTGATTTCAATGTCATCTACCATCTCACTTTCCATACCAATAAACCCTGGGATCTTTTGTGCACTATCCAGCAGGGTGTTATTGTATTCATTGTATTCATCAGTGAACTCCTTCACCTTACCAACAAATAAAACAGAGATCATAGGAGTGAATAAAAACTTATTTATTACCTCTTCAGTTGGGTCTGCATGAGGTTCAAGGTGTTCTTCATGTTGCTGAAGATAGTATTCATGTCTGCATTACCAAAACCAATCTGTTTGGCAGACTCCTGAATCTTTTTCTTCATGTCAACTGCTTCAGGGTCTTCGGAGTACGAGACCCTGGTCCACATGATCTGCTGCTTCTCAATCAAACTCTTCAACGTTTCAATGTGCTCCCACTTCGCAGCATCAGACATGGAGGGGAACTGCATGATCACATTGTACAGTTCTTTTTGGATGTCATAGATGTCCTCCATTTCACGGCGGACATTCTCGTTCTCAAAAAATTTGCTCATTAGAATTGATCGTTGACCTCAGCAATTACTTGCTTGCGATACTTTTCTTTGTCAATATTTAGAAACGGTAGATACTTTTTGATCTTCATTCCGATCTGATGCCACACCGGGTCATCTAGTTTCTTGTCGTAGTCTTTACAGTATCCAAACAACTTCTCATAGATCACTGCCTCCTCAATGCTGAGGTTGCCTGCCAGATATTCTTTGAGGAGTGGTGGGTGACCACCCTTTACTTCAATGAAGTCCTGCAACCCATACTGTTCCAGCATGGTTTTGTTGGTGCTCTTGAAGTTGTAGAACAAACTCTGCTGACGACGCTGCCACGCTACGTAAACTCCCTCACCACCACGGATGATGTTACCAATCCACAGACCCTGTGGATTATCAGTGCTCACAAAGTTAGCAAGGAAGAAGTTTCGGATGTCCTCGTCCTTGTACTTCCTGGATGTCTTCTCAAAGAAGTACCTGTCCTTCCTCTTGTAGAAGGAGTCAAGACTTGCTCTGGACTTGCCACCATACACAAAGTAATCATACTTCTCCTTGGAGAAGTGATTCTTGTACGCCAGATACTCTTTGTAAGTATCAAACGGTGTCATAGGTTGCTTCATCGTGCATTGCGACGTTCTTTTTCAATTTCGCATCCAACTGTTTGGTTGCTGTGAACCACACAGGGTTGCGAGGACACATGGAGCAGATCTCATGAGGTTTTGTTACCTCATCAAACGATGCTCGGATGTCATCTGTGGAAGCAGAGATGCTGGTGGGTTTGTACGCCAGATACTTCTGCCATTCAGGATCATTGAGTTGATCTGTGGCATCCAATGATTCCCTGAGGTAAGAGATCATGGGACACTTCCACAGGTGTCCATTATACAACTGACTATTGGGACAGGTGCAATGCTGAAAACTTTCTTCAGGATTCCCTTCCTCGAATGGATAGTATTTGATCTGATCTTTTGTGATCTCGTACCGCACGATGTCAAACCACTGCCTGGGTTTGCCATCCAGTTGACGGAATGCTTCACTGAACTCCAACAGGTTATCGATGTCCACGTCTCTGGACTGAAGATACCTGATGAACTTTGCAGCATTACACCAGTTCACTGAACCTTGCTCAGTGTACCAGGGTTTATGAAAAGTGAGTCTGAAGTTGACACCTTTCAACATTTCATCAGCGATCCACTCCTGCTCCTGTAAGAGGCGTGAACCGTTGCTAAACAGTTTTATGTTACAGGTCTGCCCCGTTGCCTCTGCGACCTCTCTGGTGACCTTCACGACCTCTCTGGTACGTGGTTCTAGTAAAGGTTCACCACCAATGATGCTGATATGACTCCACACATATACTTTGGGCAAGAATTCTTTGATGTCTTCCATCAAAGCATCGATGTCTACCCCACTCTTGACACCAAGAAGACTACTGTTATGGTTACACGCACGACATGCCAGGTTGCATCCGTTGATGACATGTATGCTCAACAGTCTTGTGGTAGGTCGCTCCGCCTCAAGAGATGCAATCTCTTCAGGAGTAACCTGCTTGAAGTTTGTTGTCCAGAATCCTTTCTGTTGTCTAACGAAGTCCACACTCTCAGATACTTCTCGAAGTCTCTCTACTGATAGGTGACTCTTGATCTGAGATAGTTTGAACTCTCGTTTGTCCATTAGATACTAAAGAACTTTGCTCTGGATGTCCTCTTCAAATAATTTAGGTTCATCGCATTCCCTTTGAGTTTTTCTTTCAAGGGTTTGGTGATGAGATTAGACACTGACTCGATCTCGATGTTGTTTGTCTCACAATAGAAACAAATCGCCTCGATGTAGTTCATGTCAGCATTGTCTTTGACTAAGTTCTCAATGTCATTCGTGAACTTGTCTTGACACAAGAACTTACTCTTCAAAATTGATTTCATTTCAGACTTGGAGTGCTGTGATTTTTTCTTCAACGAATTTCTCGATGTATAGAACAAGAAGTTTCATATATTTCATTTTATCATACTCTTCGTATACTTGCACCTCTCCGTTCTCACATGTCATAATAATGACAAGTTTTTTGACGGGAATACCAGTACGCTCGAAGAACATACAAGCATATGCAGCTGCCTGTACAAAGTAACCTTCAATCCAAGATCTAGGTTTAGGTTTTGCTGATGTTTTGAAGTCAATGATAGCAAGCTCGCCTTCGTACTCAGCGATGCAATCTACTGTGCCTGCTACCCCAAGCTCTTCGCTGTAGAGACTTTTTTCTAATGCGTAGATATTATTTATCTTTTCCAACGTCTTCTTCGCCTGGAGGAAGAGCATCTTCGGTCCAGGATTCTTATATTGAACCTCTTTATTCAGCATGAATGTCTCGATCAACTCGTGACATTCAGTACCACGACTGGTGGCACGCTTGGTGATGCGGTTTGCTTCTTCATCACCGACACGCTTCCGCCACTCTACAAACTTCTTAGCATTCCAATGAGAAGTGACCGAGGTGATGGACACCATCGGTCTCTCATTGACTGTGTAGAAACGAACTCCATCAATATTCTTCCGCGAGAGTCGCGGAAGTTCACATTCTACATGATCAAACATCACATACCAAGTTCGATTTTGCTGGTGAGATAAGACTTGACAAGACCAGAGCGGACGATGTCTTCGATACCAAATTCAATGGCATCAAACTCAGGCATACGCTGAATGATCTTCATGAAATCTAGGATTCCATTCTTCTCATTGGTCTTGACAAGGTCAGTCTGTGCTACGTCACCACAGAACATGATCTTAGAACCTTCACCAACACGGGTGATGATACTGTCAAGTTCGTGGAAGTTCAGGTTCTGAGACTCATCTACGATAATAATAGCATCATCCAGTGTGGTACCACGGATGAAACTAGTAGACCAGAACGTCACTGACTCCTGTGTCTTGAGGTTACCCCAGAGCATCTCAAAGTCATTGTCCGTAGGCATCTCGAACATGTACTTCACCATATTCTTGTAAGGAATCTGGTAAAGAGCAGACTTATCCTCATGATCACCAGGAAGAAAACCAATCTCCCGAGTAGACACCAACGAGCGAACAAGAACGACCTTGTTGTATTGGGTCAGGGGATCAAGTACATCCCTCAATGCCAGGTAGAGAGTGATAAATGTCTTACCCGTGCCAGCACACCCATACAGAAACAGGTTCTGATCTTCCTTGTACTTCTGAAAGACTGTCTCCTGATTGTCGGTGATTGGTAGGATCTCTACCATCGAATCAGAATTGATTGGTTTCTTGCGTCGCATTTGCTTAGCAGTCATACCAGCACCAACAGATGACGAAATTTTCTTACGACGTGCGGTCATGAATGGGTAGTTTTCTGGGGTTTGACTTTGGAACCGGGGACTTGTGCAACCTTTGACAGGACTTCGTTCCATCCGCCATCAGTTCTGCTATAGACATCACCTGTGCCACTAACGGCAGAGGCAACACCTTTAGACCAGTCTTTATCCCAGGCAGGATTGTCTTTCTTCCACTGATCATACTCAGCGACAGTCATGGACAATTCCTTTGTCTCACCTGTTTCTAAATTTTTTACGGGGTATGTTGGCATGTGGGGGGTAGTTTTGGGTATTTATTTTGGAAGAATGACCTTTCGTTTACTGCGTTCTTGCAGTGCAGCACTGAACTTTATTGGTTTGGCAGTACACATGTTACATACACTCTCAGGTAGTTTACTATTACTACAGAATTTTGTCAACTCATCATCACTGCAAGTAACAGGAAGACCATCGACAAGATACTCCTGCCACTCAGGATCATCCTGCTGTTCTGTTACATACAATAGTTCCCTCAGGAATGCTGTGTTAGGACACTTCCATAGTCTTCCTCCATACAACTGTGCGTTGGGGCAGGAGCACACCTTGAAACTCTTTGCTGGATTCTTGTGGGTGTAAGGGTAGACCTTGCCATCCCTCTTCTTGATTGAGTTGAACCACCTATCCTTACCTGTGTGGTGCTCAGTGACGAGAACCTTGGGATGGTTGAACTCTTTGATGATATCTTCTACTCTTTCTAAATGAATGCTGATCCTAAGGAACACTTGAGGATTCTCTAAGACCTCTTTGATCCACGTTTCATTCTCCAGGAGCAATAGACCATTGCTGTATAGATAAACAGGAGAATCAGTGTTTGCTGTACATGCATCGAGAATCTCTCTGCAACGTGGATTCAGTAGGGGTTCACCACCAATAACAGATACCCTACCAATATTTACCCTGGGCAATAGCGTTTCAATATCTTTGAGTAAACTATCCGTATCAATCTTGCTACCAGGAGCAAAATAATTACTGAAATGGTTGCAACCTTTGCACTGAAGGTTACATCCAATCGATGCACTGATGTCTAGGATGTCAATCGATGCCATGATATGCCAAGTAAGCAGCACCCATAGCAGTGCCTCCATCATTCGCTAGTGGTTCTGCATAGAACCTGTAGTCAGGGAATCTTTTGAGTGCTTTGTAGTTTGCTACACAGTTCAGGAAGCATCCACCTGCCAGAACAATGTCCTTTGTAGGTGCCGTACAGATCAGATCCAGCACCCTCTCCTCCCACTCTGCCTGTAGAGACTTGGCAGGTTCAGAATCATATGCACTCTTGCCCATGACCTTACCTGCATCCATGTAGTGCCACCCATAGTGGACACATGCCTCTTCAAATCTCCTACCAAAACCTATGTTGTCAGGAGAGAACATCGTCTTGTGAATGGTGTCCCAGGTGGGAGCAAAGAAGACAGACTCAATCTCTAGTCCATCTGGTGTCTTTGATCCGTTGGAATCAACCACAATGCAGGTGGCACTGGTGAACCCAGAGTTGTAGAAACCACACGCTGCATGCGTCATGTGGTGCTTCTTCCTGTAGTCATACAGTGTGGCACCGGGGAACTTTTTCTTGACAGCAGACAACATCTTGACGTTATCGACCTGCTTGTTACCTCGCTGCCAAAAGGAATCTGCCAGAGCAATGTGCTCTATGCCCTTGGGCAACCTGTCCAGGAGAATCCTGATGTCATAGTCATACTTGACATAGGAAGCACGCTCTGCCTCCAGGTACCAGACAGGTTTACCATCCTCTAAAACACATGCCGAACCATTGTTGGATAGGTTCAACCCTAGGAGCAAATTTTTTGCCCGAGTTTTTTTTCCAGTTTCCGGTAACTCAAAGGTCATTTTCGTACCAGCTTTCCGATCTCTGGGAAGTAAAGGTAAGGTATGTCTGACATGTTGAAGGTAGCGAATGCATCTTGCGGTGTCTCTACCAGAGGTTGACCTGCCAGGTTGAACGAAGTGTTGAACAGCATTGGGATGCTCGTCCTGTCCCAGAATGCACGGATCAGTTTGTAATAGTGCTCGTTCTGTTGCTCAGTAACAGTTTGGATGCGACAAGTCTTGTCGATGTGCAGGACACCTGGGATTAGATGCCAACCAGGTGGACGTGCATCCATGGCATACATCATGAAGGGTGACTCGTCGAGTCCCTGCATGTCAAACCAATCATTCGCATACTCAAGCATGACGCTGGCAGCAAATGGTCTCCACTCCTCACGCTTTTTGATTTTGTTTACTACTTTCTGTGCTTCATGATCACGAGGGTCATAAAGCAAAGAGCGATTGCCAAGGGCACGAGGACCTGCCTCTGACCTACCTTGGAACAGAGCAACTAGTTCTCTACCTGCAATGATCTCTGCTACATCATCGTAAGTTACATCCTCGCCTTTGATTGAGGAGAGATCGTATTCAGGACCGAGATAAAGTGTTCTCATAATGTTCTAAAAGGGCAGAACCAATGGCGAGTCCGCCATCATATGCAAGTGGATCTACATAGAGATTTATGCCACTCTTCAGGAGTTGGTAGTTGGCAATGCAGTTGAGGAAGAATCCTCCTGTCAGTACCACATTCTCCCTGCCGGTCAACTCATACGCCTTCTCCAACATGAATAAGGCATGCTTCTCAGCAGACTTCTGGAGTCGGTATGCTAAGTCTTCAGGGTGGTATTCAATGCCTGTGTAACGAGTAGTGTTACCTTCTGCACTGAGTTCAGTGGAGCACACGCTGTGTCCATTGTGAATCTCGAACAGGTCTTCAGGTGCTGCACCATACGTTGACAGACCCATGGTTTTACCAGCATGTGTCTCATCAAACCCACAGTATCGTGACACCCTGCGGTATGCCTGACCGACGCTGGTCCTGTTGCTGTAAAAGTTTCTACCATCCCAGAAGGAAGAACCTAACTTCTTA
>CEOG01036886.1_pt1 | contig 42110 bp, 44 predicted proteins | sample 530301 | NCBI WGS metagenome assembly CEOG01 (sample SAMEA2619903, study PRJEB7988) | marine metagenome | biome: marine biome (ENVO:00000447); feature: surface water layer (ENVO:00002042); material: "saline water (ENVO:00002010), including plankton (ENVO:xxxxxxxx)" | depth 5 m | reverse complement strand
ACCTCCCAGGCATCACCCCAATCTTCAAAGGCGGGGTTTCCTCCATCACCAAACGCGGCGCTTTTGACTGCATGTGTCGCCAGTGCCTCAGTGAATCTTGCCAGGGCGGGGTGGTTCGCCTTGCTTCGGTGAGCCTTTAGTGTCAGTTTGATTTCAGCCGCCATGTCGTCGTAGCAACGCAGCAGTTCAGGCTCCGCGTACTCCCGCCAGTCAGGTTGCTCGGGTGTCCAGGATCGTGCATCGGCAAGTCGCTTGATCTGCAGTTCGTGGCTCCATTTTCTGTGAGCAAAACTTCTGATAAGTTCGCGCTGATTCCGGTCCATGCGAGTTACCTTTTCGGCTGACTGTGGATTGTGACTACCTTGCCCGTGGTCGGTAACCCATCCCGACAAAACCGCTCCCAGTCATTCATCAACAGCCGCCTCTTGTCGATCAGCTCCGAACGGGCATACGCGGCGCGCGTGGCATCGCTGTTGACGTGCGCTATGGCAAGCTCACAGACTTCTTCCGGATAGCTGGTGTGTTCCTGTGCCCAGGTGCGGAACGTGGCCCTGAAGCCGTGCTGTGTAACCTGGTGGCCCATGTCCTTGATTACCTTTGTCAGCGTCATGTCAGACAGCATCTTGCCGCGAGGACTGACGAACACCAGGTCGGTGTCGTGGTCGCGGGGCAGGGCGTTCAGCAACGCGACTGCATCACGACATAGCGGCACCTTGTGCGGTCTGCCGTTCTTCATTCGATCGCCGGGTATGGTCCACACGTCGCCCTCGATTTCGCTCCATGTTGCACCACGGATTTCGCCAGACCTTGCCGCGGTGAGGATGCCGAATCGTAGCGCCAGCGCGCCGATGGTGTCTTTCTCCACCAGCGCCTGCATGAACGTGGGCAGCTCTTCCACCGGCATGGCCGCGTAATGTTTCACTTTGCTGATTTTGCTGGGCAGGGGTAGTGAAAGCTCAAGGTTGCCTTTCCAGCGGGCCGGGTTGTCGCCAGTACGCAGACCCTCAGCGCCGGCCATATCGAGGATGCGCTCGACGGTAGCGCGTACCCGGCTGGCAGTCTCTGTCTTGGTCTCCCAGATCGGGGTCAGCATCTTGACGATGTGGGCGCGCTCGATGTCGCCAATCAAGAGGTTTCCCAGGAACGGGTTGGCATAGGTGTCGATGTGAGCGCTCAGCTTCTGCACCTGCTTTGCGGTCTTGAGTTCTTTCGCCTTCTTGGCGATGTAAGTGGTCGCAACAGATCGGAACGTAACGGACTTTGCCTGCTCAGCGATTAAAGCCGATCTTTGCGCTCGGCGGGTCGCGCGGGGGTCGATACCCTGGCGAATCTGCTCTTTGATTTCCCGGGCCTTCTCGCGCGCTCTCGCCAGTGATACTTCGGGGTAGGGTCCAAGCCCAAGTTCGGGCCGTTCTTTGCCCACCGGCGTTTTGAGCAGCCAGGAGCGCGCAAAGGTTTCATTCTCAGGCGAAGCGGGTGGCGAGCATTGAAGATACAGGCCGCCAACACCACCAACAGCGTGCAACTTGGGGCAGGGTTTACCCTTGTTGTCACCGGTCTGTATTGTCCCCCACTTCAACCGGCGCACCTTGGCATCGGTGAGCTCTTTCGCAAGTCTCGGCATGGCAATGACCCAAATGGAGTACGACCCAAAACCGGGCATCGAACTTTCGAGTTCTCAGCATCCCGGTCACCTACCCTACATAGGGGAGGCAATTTCATGCTATACGATGAAACGGGGAAACACAACGATTTCAGAAATACACTGTATTTTTCGATGTTTTTGTTATGGTATGCTACGGCCTGAAACTGGCGAAAGGAAGAGGTCCCGGGCACCATCATCCATCGATTCCGAAGTCTTGCATCGCAGCAGAGCCCGATTCAAGGGCCGCCCCATAATAAGACGCTACCAGGTGCACACATGAGTGCATCTGTTTAGGCCATTTGCGCCCGTTATCATGATTCCGCATTCCAGAGGGCCCACATTTTCATGTTTCTTAAAGCTGCGATGCTCGTCAATATTGGGGTAGGCAAGCGGGCCGGGGCTCTGCCTGCTGGGCAGCGCGTAGAAAAAACAGCCACGAGTTTTCCGAATCTCTCGGCGTCGGTTTCGTGTCCGCGTCCGTAAATAATTGGCTGGGGATACGATCCTTGTGCTATCGCGTCAAGAACTGAAATCCCCTCGCCGCTGGCCGTCCGTTTCTGGTGATGGGTTCGCGGACCGTAAAACGAGCGAGCAGGGGCGATTGCGGTAGTACATTTCTCGGTCCGGTTTATGTCACAATTTTTTACACAGCCTTGTTCTGGGGCCCTGCTAACTGATCCTAATGTACTGTTTTATATAGATTTTATTAATAGCGGTACGAAAAATGCTTTCCCCTGTTTGTCGGTGAAGCAGCATGTCGTATGACTGCCCTGCAGATGGCAGTTGGTCAGGCTAATTTTGAGCGAGAGCGAGGAAACATAACATGGCATACATAAATTCGAAGGGACGCATAGCGTGGTTTTTGGGTGCGATCATATCAATGGCATCTGCAGCTGGTAATGCGGGGGTCATTCTGAGCGCGGTAAGCGGAACAATCAACAGCGGTGGCCCCGGATTTGGGTCGCTAACGGAAACGCTGGACCAGAGTGGACTCGAGACCGGTTACACGAGTGGCGTAACAGATTTCGATACCTACTTAGGAACAGATCCACTGCATTCAATCGTATTCGGGGGCTTTGAGTGGTTCGCGAACACCGGAATAACAGGCGCTAGTGTTACATACGATCTTGGCGCGGCAACTGTGATTGATGCCTTGGCACTCTGGAATGAAGAAAGTGCCGGTATCATGACACTTGACGTGCTCGCATCATTGGACGGCGTCAGCTTTGCTTCCATCGCTTCCGGTCTAATGCCAACCGACAACGTGCTCGCAGATGGATCTTATGGGGCTGACGTTTTCCAGTTTGCCGCACTGAGTACTCAGTTTGTGCGGTTGGACTTTACCGGCGGTCCCGACGAATCTGGGAGTGGCTTTACGGGCGGCTCAATTGCGGAGATCGCGTTTAGACAAGGAGTGATTGAACCGCCATCAGATGTTCCCGCTCCCGCAACTATCGCTTTAATTGGCCTGGGTCTTGCCGGCCTGGGTTGGAAGCGTCGCAGAAAAGCATAGACTGACCTGCTGATTTACGAGCCCGCTTCGGCGGGCTTTTTATTGCCTTACATTGCGTTCAACAACGCTAAAGGGTCGGCCCCGAACAATCGGGGGTGTACGAACAGCAGTGTCATCCACAACACACAACCCAGAATTAATCCCAGCAGCGCACTGCGATCCAGATGTCCGGCGGCTAGGCGGGAGCCGTGCACAGCGTCTGCCGGTGTCAGGTCTTGGCTTGCCCGTCGCTCCAGGAATCCGATCCCCACGAGACCGAACAGAGCCGAGCCCCCAAATAGCAGCAGCGCGGGCCACTCACCATTGGCCGGGATATGCGCAACGCCCCACAAGGTCAGGCCCCAGATCAGGGGGTGCCTTGTCCAGCCGATAATTCCGGGCCGCTGCGGGTTGAAACCCCTGCTGCGGAAGGCAACGGAGTACGGGTTGGGCGACAACGCGCCCACGGTGATCAGCACTACGGCGAGCAGGGAACAGGCCGCGGCGAAGGGGTAGGCCCAGTAGGGAGTTGCCCAGAGTGCCGTGCGTTCAGCATCCAGCAGGGCCAGAATCACCCAGCCGAGCAGCACGACAGACAGCAGGGAATAGGCGCCCAGGTAGACGCGTCTGCCAAGGCGCGCGACGAGCCAGGGACGCAGTGCCGTGCGCGATATCAGCACATGGCTCAGGACAAAGGCGCTCATGGCGAGGATGACCTGCATACGGCAAGACGCTCCGAAACCGGTTTTTGGCACACTGGCGCCAACCTAGCGCAATCCATCGCGGAAGGCGAGTCAGTGTCAGGGGACATACGCGGTGTCACCCGGTTTCCGCTGCACCGGCGGCGTGGTGCCATATCCCCGGCGCTGCTATCCTAGCGCCCTGATTCCCAGAGCGAGGCAACACAATTGAAACAGGCATTGGCAACCATGCTGACCATGCAGGACCGGATGAACACGCGGATTCATCCGCAGTGGATCGAGCAAAAGTTCGCGTGGTATCGCGCGCTCTGGATCGAATGCGGTGAGCTCATTGAGCACTTTGGCTACAAGTGGTGGAAGAAGCAGTCACCGGACATGGAGCAGGTGCGCCTGGAGGTGATTGATATCTGGCACTTCGGCCTCTCGGCGTTGTTTGATGGTGAACAGGGTGTCGAGGCCATTGCGGAGCAGATCGCGATGGCAGTGGATGACTTTACCCCTGCGGGGCTCGATGTGCGCGAAGCTACTGAGGCACTGGCCCTGCATGCATTGCAGACACGCGGTTTCTGCCCGCAGCGTTTCTGGGAGCTGATGCATGCCGCTGACATGGACTTCAATGATCTGTACAGCGCCTATGTTGGCAAGAATGTTCTGAACTTCTTTCGCCAGGATCACGGCTACCAGTCGGGCAGCTACCAGAAGCTCTGGCATGGCCGGGAAGACAATGAGCATCTGGTGGAGATACTGGCTGCCCTGGACAGCGCCGCGCAGGATTACGCTGACCAGGTTTACCAGCGGCTGCAGGCACGGTATCCGGGTCCGCGGGCAGACGGCAGCCAATGAACCAGGAAGAGGAACGTCTTTCCACCAGTGCGCTGGCGCGCGCGCTGGAGATTCCGGTGCAGCAACTGTTTGTGACGCTGAAGGACTACGGCTGGATTCGCCGTCACGCCGATAACTGGCTGCTGACCCAGAAAGGTGAGTACGAGGGCGGCACCTACCGAGACAGCAAGCGCTTTGGTCGCTATATCGTCTGGCCTGCTGCGCTCGTCCAGCACCCGCTGCTCAGTGCGATCGAATCCAACCAGCGCATTACCGCCAGCCAGATGCGTCGCTACTATCCGCGGCTGCAGCCCCGCCAGTTGAACCGTGCACTGGCGGAACTCGGCTTGCAGCAGCACAGTATTCTGGGCTGGGAGCTGACCGATTTCGGGCGCCATCTGGGCGGCCAGCAGGTCGAGAGCGACAGCACCGGTGCGTTTTATGTCAGCTGGCCACATGAGATTGTTGACCACCCGGTCATCCACCGTGAGCTGGAGCGTTTGTCCGGGCAGCCGGACTGCGGCAGCGAGCCGCAGTCTGTGTCGGACGATACCGAGCCGGACCTGTTTGCAGCGGCAGATTCCGCGCTGCAGGCGCCAGCGGTCGAGGGCGCCTGCAGTGGCATTGACGGACACGCCACAGGGAGTCCGCTGCAGGCTCTGGTCTGCAACTGGTTGTACCTGGCGCAGCTGGCCCATGCCACACGTCGCGCGCTTCCCGTTGAGGAACCGCTGTGGGCTGACTTCTACCTTCCTGCGGGCAGTGTGTACATCGATTGCTGGGATGAGAAGGCCGCACCGCCGCAGCTGGCGGCCCGGCTGCGCAACAAGGAGGTCTGCAAGGCCGAGGGCTTGCGCTATCTTGAGGTCAAGGCCGCCGATGTCGAACGCCTTGATGAGGTGTTGGGGCGAGGCCTGCTGGCGTTTGGGATTCGCTGCTAGCGGGGCGCTCTTTGGCGCAAGACAACGCCGCATTCCATGTGGTCGGTGTAGGGGAACTGGTCGAACAACGCAAAGTCGCTGACTTCGTGACTCTCGTTGAGCCGCACAAGGTTGTCTGCCAGGGTCACCGGGTTGCAGGATACATAGATGATTGTTGGATACCCTTGCACCATGGCGATGGTTGCCGGGTCCAACCCCGCACGTGGCGGGTCCACAAACACCGTGTTCAGGCGGTAGTCCTCAAGGGGCTGCGGGAGCTGCGCGAGGCGCCTGAACTGCCTCTCGCCGTTCATCGCCTGGGTCACTTCCTCTGCTGCAAGGCGGATCATGGCCACGTTATCGATGCGGTTGGCGGCGATGGCCCACTGTGCCGCACGAATCGAGTTTTTTGCCAGCTCCGTCGCCAGTACCTGATTGAAGTGGCGTGAAAGCGGCAGGGTAAAGTTGCCGTTACCGCAATAGAGTTCCAGCAGGTCGCCGCCCTCAGATGCCGCGCTCGCGCAGGCCCATTCGATCATGTGCCGGTTAACCCCTGCGTTTGGCTGGGTAAAGGCCTGTTCGTACTGCCGGTAGAGGTAATCGGTCCCCGCCACCTGCAGTTGCTCGGTGACATAATCCCGCTCAATCACGACTTTTTGCTTGCGGCTGCGCCCGACCAGCGCCACGTTGAATTCACGTGCCAGCGCCTGGGCTGCTGACTCCCAGTCTGCGTCAAGACGACGGTGGTAGGCCAGCGTGACCAGGGTCTCTCCGCTGGTGGTGCTGAGGAACTCGATCTGGAACAGCTTTTGTCTGAGCACCGGGTTTGGGCGCAGGTAGTCACGCAACGCCGGCATCAGCGTCTGAATGGCGTCGCAGGCGATGGGAAACTGGCTGATGGGAATCGGTGTGTTCGGTTCACCCGGCGGGAACATCACGTAGTCCAGCGCATCACCGTCGTGCCACATGCGGAACTCTGCGCGCATTCGAAAGCCCTCCAGAGCGGAAGGGAAAATCTCTGGCGCGGGCACCGCGAAGGGGGCCAGGCGATGACAGGTCTGGGCGACCTTGGTCGCCAGCAGTGCGTCATAGTTGGCCGGATCAATGTGGCTAAGGGGCATAGCAGTGTCTCGTCTCAGGTGCTTACAGGCAATTGTCGGGTTTGGGCAGCCCGGCAATCTTGCTCGCCAACTTCGCCGGTGACCCGGGGAACAGGGACAGTAAATACATGCTGCGGCCGCAGTCCTCGCCGAGATTCATGCGCACCCACTTGACCAGTGGGCGCATTGCCGGTGAGCTGTCGAATTGACGGTAGTACTGCCGCAGGAGGGTGATGATTTCCCAGTGAGCCGGCGTCAGCGTCACACCTTCTGCTGCCGCCACCTGCTCGGCGACCTCGGGTGACCATGTGTTCATGTCCCGGAGGAAGCCTTCGCCATCAAAAGCACTGCCAGGCAACATGTGCGGGCCTAATACCAGGCCATCTGTTTGCTGTGCTTTTCGGTGAGACTGACAAAGCCGTCGTCGTCTATTACCTTGAAGCATGGGGCTAACCGGTGGTGCACGCCCGCGACTCTGGCATCGGCGTCCAGCACATGCAGGCTGGCTCCGCTGGACTGCATTGCTGCCCAGTCCTGGCTCTGCTGCAGCGCGATATAGACACCGTCGCCCAGCAAAAGTAATGCATCATCCGCGCGCAGCAATGCGATGCACTCTTTCACCGCGGGGTGGCCTGGGCCGCAACTAAGGGTATGCAGCATGGTTAGAAACCGAGAATGTGCTGGTGGCTGTCTAACAGCGAACGCTGAGCTTCGCGACCTACAAGCACCGCCCCGCAGGGCAGGTCTTCTGCGGTCAGCCCGAAGCGTTCCACCGCATCGGCGTCCACATAGCAACGTTCGAGGTCGTACAATGGCATCGAGTCAATCACCTTGCGCAGGTTGCGCACTCCCACGCTGGTGCTGTCTTGCTGGGGTAGCAATTGCAGCACACCGGCACCCAGGAACAGCAGGTTAACCGGTTGGTCAAAGGCGGCAGTCGCGAGTGCCGTGTCCAGCGCCGCACGCGCCAGACTGCGCCCGGGTTGCGGGTGACGGGTAACAACGAGTACGCCGCCTTCGGTTGTTACGCTCATCCCGCTGCTCCAAAGGTGATGACTCTGTCAGCCGACTGCATGGCCTCTACCAGCAGGCCCAGGCCCCCCAGAATGAAGCCAGGATGTACCGTGGCGGCGGGAAAGCCGTGGCGCTGGGCCTCTGCAGCGTCCAGCAAGCCGCGCTTGACTGCCGAACTGACGCAGAGCACCAGTTCGGTGCCGTGTGTGTTGGCGAGCTCCGACCACGCTTGTTGCGGGCTGCGCTCATCCTGAGGCGTCACTGCGCTGGCAAGCCCGTTACTGGTACCGTTGTCCAGGAAGAAAACACGGCCCAGCGTATGCCCGCGCGACAGCAGGGCGGCACCGAAACGGGCAGCGGTCAGGCTGGTGTGGCCGGAGACCGGCGCTGCCAGCACCAGCAGGCAGTAGTTCAGTGACATGCGGTACGCTCAACAAAAAACCCCGGCGTGGGCCGGGGTTGGGTGCCTGCGCTGCGCCGGCTTTCAGTCATCGCCGCCGAACGCGGTGAGCAGTGACAGCATGTGCACGAACAGGTTGTAGATGTTCAGGTACAGCCCTACGGTCGCGCGGATGTAGTTTGTCTCACCGCCATGGATGATGCGGCTGGTGTCAAACAGGATCAGCCCGGACATGATCATTACCACGGCGGCCGAAATGGTCAGTGACAGCGCCGGGATGGCGAGGAAAATGTTGGCAATCATGGCGACCACCGCCACGATGAGGCCAACCATCAGGAAGCCACCCATGAACGAGAAGTCCTTGCGCGTTGTCAACGCGTAGGCGGACAGGCCGAAGAAAACGATCGCTGTGCCAGCCAGGGCCTGCATGACCAGGGCGGGACCGCCGGGCATCGACAGGTAGTGGTTCAGCATGGGACCGATAGAGGCCCCCATGACGCCGGTGAAGGCGAAGATGGCCAGCAAGCCCTTGCTGGTGTCAGCCATTTTGTTCACCACAAACAACAGGCCGAAGCCCACCAGCATGAGGATCAATGCGGCGCCCTGGGGCAACCCGATGGCCATCGATATTCCCGCTGTGACTGCACTGAACAGCAGGGTCATCCCCAGCAGCATGTAAGTGTTCTTCAACACCTTGTTGGTACTGACCAACGAATCCATGGCCGCTGTATTCACGTTGTACATGCTCTTCTGTTGCATCGTCTTACCGCTCCATCACTGTGCACCGAAGGTGCGAACACTACTTTGACACATCATAGTGGCGAAGTTCCCGGATTCCAAGGATTTCCGCCTCCGCTTGCTTCGATTATAGCCATAGAAATCAAGCGGTTATTAGTACGCAACCCTGCGCCTTGCGGATCTGTCGGGGTGCACCTGCGGAGGCCCGCCAGCGCGTGGGGGCTCCAGCCGGGATTGAGTCAGGCGACAGCAGGCAGCCGTTCAACATGGCAGCCTCGTGCATGCTTTTTGCGCCCCCGCCGGGCGTTATCCGCCGCCAGGGCTTAACCGCTGGCGGTAGCACCCGGTACACTCAAACCCCGTTTTCCGGCGACCTGTGTGCGCCGGAGACAATTCCTGACAGGCGAGGAGATGGATATGCGAGTACTGGTGGTGGGTGGAACCGGGTTGATTGGCGGTCATGCCGCGCTGCATCTGGCGCAGGCGGGACATGAGGTGACCATTATGGCGCGTTCCCCCTCAAAGGTGCCCTCACTCGCGCAGCTGCCCTTTGTTGCCACGCACTACGTGGACGACGATGTAGCGGACGGGCGCCTTCAAGGGTACGACTGGCTGGTGTTCGCCGCCGGGGTGGATATCAGGCAGCTGCCGCAGGATGGCTCGGTCACCGAGGACGCGTTCTACACTCGCTATAACAGTGAGGGTATCCCGCGATTCTTCGCCGCTGCGAAGGCTGCCGGTATCAAGCGAGCGGCCTATATCGGCACCTTTTATCCCCAGGTCGCGCCGGAAAAGATCGAGACCAGCGCCTACGTGCGCTCGCGCAAGCTGGCGGACGATGCCATTCGCGCCATGAGCGACGACAGCTTTGCCGTGTGCAGCCTGAACGCACCGTTTGTACTCGGTCATCTGCCTGGCCTCGAGATACCGCATCTCTACTACAACTACCTCTACACCAAGGGGCTGATGGAGGGTGTGCCCTTGTTTGCGCCTGAGGGTGGCACCAACCACATCACATCCGCCTCGCTGGCTGAGGCCGTCCAGGGTGCGCTGGAAAAAGGCGAGCCTGGCCGCGCCTACCTGGTGGGCGACGAAAACCTCACATGGAAGGCCTACTTCGAAATGTGGTGTGAAGAGGCGGGCAATCCACAAACACTGGAAGTTCGCAGCGACGAGCACCCGCTGTTGCCCGATATCATCATGTTTGCAGGTCGCGGCGCTACGGTCAGCTATACCCCTGAGGGTGTCAAGGAACTGGGCTACGGTACCGGCCGTATTCGCGACGAGGTCGCCGCTATCGTGGCCAGTTTCGAGGCAGCGCAATGAAGCCCGAGACAATCCCGTCATCGCTGGCGGCGAGTTATGCAAAAAGCGTGGATGACCGGGACTTCGCAGCAATGGAGTCCCTGATGTGGCCGGAATTCACCCAACAGGGTCCGGGCTTTGCGGCGGAATCGCGCGCGGTGTTTATCGGTAATCTGGAGTTTCTGCGCCAGTTCGACAGCACGTTTCACCTCGTCGGCCAGGTTGCGGGCCGTTGGCAGGGCGACCACTATCGCGGTGAAACTTACTGTGTGGCCTCGCACTTCTACCAGCGCGATGGGCGCTCCCTGTGTCTGGATATGGGGATTCGTTACCAGGACGTGATTGAGATGCGTGCCGGTGAGGCACGGTATCTGTCGCGGGATCTGAAGGTGGTCTGGCAGGACGAGCGCGAGATCACGCAGCCGACATTCGGCTAAGGGCGACCGCGAAAGGTCGCGAAGACGGCCGGTCGTCCATCAAGCGAGAACCTCCAGCCCGCGTTCAATGCACCACAGGGCTGAGAGTCCCCCCAGCAGGTACACCGGTACTGGCTCAAGGCGGCTGCGCCAGGGTGCAATAGCGCGGTGTAGCAACCACCACAGCGCCAGCACCGCCAGGATAAACGTGATCTGCCCTGCCTCGATGCCGAGGTTGAAAAACAGCAGCGCCAGCGGCAGCTTGCCCTCGGGCAAGCCGGTTGCGGCCAGTGCGCCGGCAAAGCCCATGCCGTGCAGCAGCCCAAACCCCGCCGCCAGCCACCAGGGATGCCGCCGTGAAAAACTCTGCTGGTTGGGCGACGTCAGGGCGAGCGCCAGCCAGAAAATACTCAGGGCGATGGTGAATTCAACCAGCGCCACCGGATAGTTGAAGAACCCCAGTGTCACCAAAGACAGAGTGATGCTGTGACCTACGGTAAATGCCGTGATGGTCCAGAGCAGGCGTTTGCCGCCACCGACCAGCAGGAGCAGGCCAAACACAAACAACAGATGATCGATGCCCCGCCAGATATGGTCAATGCCCAGTACGCTGTACTTGCCCATCACGCGCGCTGCGCTGGGCGCCTCCGGCACGATAAAGGACGGCTGTTCCGCGGTGAGCACCTGCTGGTATTGACGGCCGTCCTGCAGGTTGAGCATGAGCATCACGGAAGCCTGGTTGGCGGCGAGGCCCTCGACGGCAAGGCGCTGTCCTACAAGCCGAGCGCGGTCATCGCCAGCGCAGGTGAGCTGCAGAGTGGTTACCAGTCCGGTGCCCTCTGGCTGTGTCGGGCTGGTTGAGAGCACGCGGCAGTGCTCGGGCCAGACGGGCGCCAGGGGCACGGGACTGCTGCTTTGCGCCGGTGTTTTCCACACCACGTTGTAGTCACCCGAATCCAGTTCGGTCAGCTGCATCAGGGTAGGTGCGAAGCGGTGTGCCTGAGCTGCAACCGGCATCAGGGTCAGCAGGAGCGCGACGCACAGCGTGAACAGTTGGCAACGTATGATCATCACAGGCGGAACTCGTACTGGGCTGCAAGTCTGTCGATTCCGGCCCGCAGAGCGTGGTTGCGCGCCTGCTGGACAAGGTCGCGGGCGAGTTGTTCGCGTACTTCCTCCAGGCGTGCCGGCCGTGCCGGGCTAACCTCATCGAGCCACACCAGATGCCATCCGAACGCCGACCTGAGTGGACCGATCCAAACGCCGGGAGCCATTGATTCGCCTGCCAGCTTGTCAACGAAGACGGCCCCGAAGATACGTGCCAGCTGTTCCGGAGTCTGGTGGCGGAAGGAATAGCCGTGCAGGAACGGTGAGCTCAGGGGTAGCGCCTGCTGCGGGGTCATGGCGCCGTCGCGGATGCGCCTGGCAATGGAGGGCACGTCGGACTCGCGCTCACGGTTGAAGTACAGGTGCTGCAGGGAGTAGCGGGGCGGGCGCTCCAGTTCGACGCTGCGCGTCTTGAATGCGGCCAGGATTTCCTCGTCGGTGGGTGCAGCGGGCGGGTTGCTGGCCACGATCAACTGCTCCATGACCTGAATCATGCGGCGGCGCACGACTTCATCGCTCAGGTGCAGACGCATTTCCAGTGCCTGCTCGAACAGGTCAGCGTCAGATTTATTGGCATCGGCCAGCCCGAGGAAGCGCAGATTCAGTAACAGCCGCTGTTGTACCACGGGGTCGTGGCGGTGCAGGTCCAGTGTCAGTGCGCGCTGGAACAGCATGTCCTGTTCCAGCTCGGTGCGTTTCATGCCCGCAAGCTCTTCAGGATTGGGCGTGCGCCCGGTCAATGCCACCCACTGGTCGGTGAGGGTATCAATGCGCGACTGTGGCAGGGGGCCGACCACCGGGTAGGGCGCCGGGAACAGCCGGGCCTGAAGCAGGTACAGCACTACGCCGAGCAGAAGGAAGTGGAGCCAGGGTGCGCGCAGAATTGCGGGGCGTAGTACCATCCAGCGGAAACGTGTCATGTTATTCGGGGCCGCAATGGTCGCATCCCCGGAAATGAAAGGGTAGTGTCAATATGGTTTTTTCGCTGTGAATCATCTGGCCCATGCACGGCTTTCGGGCGCCGACCCGCTGCACTGCGTGGGGAATGTCACCGGGGACTTCATCAAAGGGCCACTGGCACCACAGGGCCTGGCTGCGAAGCTTCGCGAAGGGGTGCAGCACCATCGTCTGATCGACCGCTATACCGATGATCATGCGGTCACGCGGGAATTGCGGGAACTGTTTGCGCCGCCGTTCAGGCGCTATGCCAACATTCTGCTGGACGTGGCCTTTGACTACTTCCTCATTCAGCACTGGCAGCGGTTTGCCGGTATTCGGCGAGCCGCCTTCGTTGGTAACGTTTACGACCTGCTACTGGAGTATCGCCACGAGCTGCCTGCGCCTCTCGCCGAGGTGACCCCGCGCCTTGTCGCCCACGACTGGCTCAGCCGCTGCGAATCCCTCGACGGAATTGAGAGCACGCTGCGGGGCCTGTCCGGGAGATTGCAGCGCCGCAATCCGCTGGCGGATGGCGCAGCGGAAATCAATCGTCACGCGGCGCAGATTGAGGCGGGTTTTCTCGCCTTCTTTCCGCAGGCTCTTGCGTTTTCTGATGCATTGACGACGGGCTCCCGGAATTAAGCGGATTCGGGCTGGTTTTTTCCACCCAGACCCCTATGATTAAGCGAAACTAACAGGGGAGAGCAGTACGTGGGCGCACAAATCACGGTGAAAGACGGGGGTGGTATCGGTGCTTTTCTGGGGCGTTTTCCCTGGGTGCTGCTGGTGGTGGCTTATCCGGTGCTGCTCTACCAGTTCGAGGTCGACATGGCGGCACAACTGCACTTTGGCTTTGTGTATATCGGGTTGGGCGTCTTCGTTCTGTTCGTCGAGTTCTTCAAGTCGGGTGATATCAACACGGCCTCGTTCTTTTTTGACCTGCTCTGGTCAATCACTGCGGTGATGCTGGGTACAGCACTGCTTACCTGGTTCCTGATCGAGGGCAACAGCAGCAATGGGCCCGGCTGGCAACAGGTGAACTATTTCCACTGGTTCGGCTGTGCCATTGTGCTGGGCGACGCCATTATCAGTCCATTCAATGCCTTCCGCACCGCGCTGCGCAATCTCGGGTTGGGTGCCTGAGATGGCTTGACGGTAACGACCGGGAACACCTGTGGATCAGGAGCGCCGGGATGCAATGCTGTCACAATTGTTCGTTTTAACCGAACGGTAAATAATAAATATTCTATTTTACTTGAGGTTATCGTGAGAGCAACATGCCTTTCCAACGCAACTGTTGGAAAGGCTTTATGGAACTCATACTCGATTTCTTGTCCCGCTTCCTGGTTCAGTTTCAGTCGCCCGCACTGGCGTTTCTGGTCGGCGGCATGTTGTTGGCCGCATTTCGCAGCAAACTGGAAATACCGGATGCCATTTATCAGTTCTGCGTGTTCATGCTGTTGATGCGTATCGGGTTGGAGGGCGGTTTGGAAATTCGCGACGCCGAGCTGGCCGACATGCTGTTGCCGGCGATTATCGCGGTGGTCGTGGGTTGTGCCATCGTTCTGGTGGGCACTGTGGTGCTGTCTTACCTGCCTGGCGTGAAGACCGATGACGCGATTGCGACCGCGGGGCTGTTCGGTGCGGTGAGCGCCTCCACACTGGCCGCGGCCATGGTGATGCTGGAGGAACAGGCGGTGACGTACGAAGCCTGGGTGCCTGCGCTCTATCCTTTTATGGACATACCGGCACTGATTGTCGCGATCGTGCTGGCCAACCTGTATCTGGCACGGAAGAAGGAGGGCGCCAGGGCCAAAACAAGAATCTGGCCCATCATCACCAGCAGCCTGCGCGGATCGGCACTCAGCGCGCTGCTTCTGGGTCTGGCGCTGGGCCTGTTCACGCGGCCGGAGATTGTCTATGAAGGCTTCTACGATCCCCTGTTTCGCGGCTTGCTGTCGGTGCTGATGCTGACCATGGGCATGGAAGCCTACACGCGCCTGAACGAGCTGCGCAAGGTGGCGCACTGGTATGCGGTGTATGCGACCCTGGCGCCGCTGGTGCACGGCTTGATTGCATTCGGCCTCGGCTATGTCGCACATGTCTTAACCGGGTTTAGTCCGGGTGGCGTGATTCTGCTTGCCGTGATGGCGGGGTCCAGTTCCGATATCTCCGGTCCGCCGACTCTGCGCGCCGCGATACCCTCAGCCAATCCCTCGGCGTACATCGGGTCTTCTACAAGTGTCGGCACTCCTATTGCCATCGCTGTCGGTATCCCGCTGTATGTGGCGCTGGCTCAGGCTGTGTTTGGTGTTTAGAAGCGGTGCTATGCTGCAAATCAACGACTTCTGAGGAGCGGTTGGCACCGCCTCCGAGGAGCAACACAAGAGGACGCGACGCATGACATTCAAGGCAGCGAAAGTGGTGATCATCACCGAGAAAGTGATCCTGGAACAAGTGGCGCAGATCATCGAGTCCCTGGGCGCTACGGGGTATACGGTGTTTGCTGCAGGCGGGAAAGGGAGTCGCGGAGTGCGCCCCGCAGGACGCGCCGCTGTCGTTGACGGCTTCAGTAATGTGCAGATCGAGGTTATCACGGCCACCCATGAAACCGCGGAAAAAATTGCTGTAGAGGTTGCGGATCGGTTCTTCCAGAATTATTCGGGCATAACCTACCTGGAGGATGTGGAGATCCTGCGTTCGCACAAGTTCTAAAGGTCGGCGGCGCCCGGTACGAAGGCAAAAAAACCCCGGGCAACAGACTTGCCCGGGGTTTTGATTTGGCGGTGGGCCAGTCGATTTTTTTGAGAACGATTGAGACAAGCTGAGACAATAACTAATTGAAAAAATTGGTATTCGTAAAAATGGTGTGTCCTGACCTGTCTCATAAAATGTCATGAAATAGTATCATTTATGGCGGGAATATTGGCGGGTTGAAGTATACTTGGAATAATTTGGAGGTTTAGGATCCCTTATATGACAAACGTTGGAGGGATTTATTGCGGTTTTTTTGCTATGTCGTTGAAAGGCTAGACGTTTGTGATGCGAGGTTCGAATCCCTAAAGGTGCAAAATGCCTAAAAAAGTCCGTGAAATGAGCGCTACTGAGCTTCGTCGGATGGCAAAGCCAGGGATGTTCGCAGTGGGCGGAGTATCTGGCCTGCATGTGGTTGTTACCCAAGCCGGCGCAAAGTGCTGGATTCTGCGCACAATGGTCGGTGAACGGCGCCGGGAAATTGGGTTGGGGGGCTTCCCAGAAGTGCCGCTGGCGGAAGCTCGAAACAGGGCCCGGGAACTTAAGGAAAAGATACGACGGGGCATTGATCCGGTACAGGAGCGTAAGGATCATCGTCTCAAGCTTGTGAGATCTAACGCCCGTAGCCTCAGTTTTGCGGAGGCCGCCAAGCGTTGCCATGCCGTGAAAGCACAAGAGTTCAAGAACGCCAAGCATGCCGCCCAGTGGCTGACCACACTGGAACGGTACGTTATCCCACAGCTGGGGAAGTTGCCCGTGGCTGAAATCGACACCCCCCAGGTACTGGCGGTATTGCAGCCGATATGGGCGGTGGTGCCAGAGACTGCCAGTCGTGTGCGCCAACGCATGGCTGCGGTGTTTGACTGGTCAAGAGCCGCAAAGATACGCACAAGACCCAATCCGGCAGCGTGGAAAGATTGCCTGGAGCCACTGCTTCCCGCTACTGCCAAGTTGCGCAAAACCGCAGGGAAGGCCCGCAAGCACCACGCCGCACTCCCCGTGTCCGATGTGCCTCGCCTGATGGCCGATCTTTGCGCCCGGGACGCCCCCAGCCCCCACGCGTTACGATTTGCCATTCTGACTGCTGCGCGTTCCAGGGAGGTCAGGCTGGCAACGTGGAATGAAATCGACCTGGACGCCGCTGTGTGGCGCCTCAGTGCGGACCGCATGAAGGCCGACAAGCCGCATGTGGTTCCGCTGTCTTGCGCCGCTGTGGACTTGCTGATGTCGCTCCCGCGGGACAATCCTGCCCGATTGGTATTTCCAAACAGCAAAGGCTTGGAGCTGTCGGATATGGCGCTATCCAAGTTGCTGAAGGACGTCCATGCAGCAGATCTTAAGAACCACGGCCCCGGGTACATTGACCCACAACTCGACCGGATCGCAACGCCCCACGGTACCGCACGTTCCAGTTTCAAAGACTGGTGCCGCCAGCACAACCGATTTCCCGATGAGTGGTCGGAGCTGGCGCTGGCTCACGTCAATAGTGACCAGACTAGGGCTGCGTACGCCCGTGGAGAGCTTTTAGAGGAACGGCGGGGCATGATGGAGGCGTGGGGACGGTATTGCGAGCCTGCGCGTTCGCCTTCCACGTGAGCTGTGACGGTGCCTAGAGAGCGTCGACGTCAGAGTTTTCCTCACTAGCTGCCGGATCCTAAGCCCGCCCCGAGTATTCACTATATTTTAAAAACAATATCGTAGGCTTAATCTCAACAGACATTTTAGCATTTACGACAAGCTTGGCTGTGAACTGCTGTACGGCTTCATCAATGATCGTAGCGGACTCCATTTGGGCCTCGACCGGAACAAGCGAGACAAACCCGTAAAATTCGAGGTTTGGAGCCTTCGACAAATCCGGGGCGATTTAAACTAATATTTGCCTTGATCTTGTCAGTCGCTTGGGAGAAAGGTTCAGGTCGTGTAGGGCAAAAAGAGCGTAAATGTGGTTTTATTCTGGGCTGAGGCCGCCTCCACGCGGCCACCGTGAGCCTTCACTATGGAACGCACAATGGCCAGACCAAGCCCAGCGCCTTCGCTCTGTCGCGTTCTGGAAGGGTCAACACGGTAAAATCGGTCGAAGATTTTGGCCAGGTGCTCAGCGGGTATCCCCGGGCCAGGGTTCTGCACGCTCAGTGAGACCTCATGATTAGATGCTGCGGCCAACCGAATCTGCACGCGCCCACCGGAGGGCGTGTGGCGAATGGCATTGGACAGCAGATTCGAAATAGCCCGCCGCAGCATAGCGCGGTCGCCCTGTATAGTTGGCACCTGCCCTTCCAGTGCCAGAACAATCTGGCGCTCTTCCGCCAGCGCTCCAAAAAAGTCGAACAGCTCACTGGCCTCACTGGCCAGGTTCAACGTCACCTCAACCGGCTTGAGCAGGCCATGGTCACTCTTGGCTAGCCACAACATATCGTTGACCATTTTGGCCAGCCGCTCTTGTTCTTCCAGATTGGAATACAGGAGTTCGCGGTACTCCTCTAACGATCTGGCCCTACCCAACCCAACTTGGGTTTGTGTAATAAGATTGGTCAGAGGCGTACGCAATTCGTGGGCGATATCCGCCGAAAAGTGCGACAAACGAGCAAAGCTGTCTTCAAGGCGGCCGATCATGTGGTTAAAGGAAGTGACCAGGCCCTGCAACTCCGTTGGGGCAATAGAGGGATCAAGGCGCACATGGAGCCTGTCGGCCTGTATATCACCCATTCTTTCGGAAAATCCACGCAGGGGGGCATGTGCCTGGTAAACGCCATACCATGCAGCTAAAAGGACCAGCGGGGGCATTTGAACGAAAACCTACGGTTTTGAGTCCCAGACCCTCCGCGTAACCGTAGGTTTCCGAATAACTACCCCTTTCCCTCATCTTCAATAAAGTACGTACCATTGGGCAACACATGCTTATAGGGCAATAACGAAATATGGGATAAGGTCTCGTCGTCGATATTCTCTCCCTGCTGCCGGAGCTGCTCAACCACGTCATTTATCTTGATCGTGTTCCAGTACAGAATGGCATTGGATACAAAGCTGAGGCTGCTGGCCTTGTTCATGATTTCCTCATAGTCCCCAGTGGTGAATTCCCCCTGGTCTGCAAAGAATATCCAGCGCGGCAGTTTGTGCCGGTATTCCCCTTTGTTTAGTTGCCGCTGGACGGTTTGGCGCAGTTCTTTGTCAGTCAGGTACCGCAGAATGTATTCGGTCTTGATGATCCGGCCCAGATTGGTAAAGGCCTTGGTGAGGCGATCGGAGGGTGAACTATTGGTCAACCGTTGAACGATGACGTGTGCTGGCGCAGTTTTTTGTTTCAGAGAAATGACCACCCGCATCATGTATTCCCATTGCTCCTCAATAATCGCCAAATCAGCTGTTTTCGTGAGTAAATGGTTGAGGTCACCGTAATCGACGGATTTGTCGATACGGTATAGCTGCTGATCCTTCAGATCCCGAATGCGTGGCATAAAGTAGAAGCCGAGCAAATGACAGAGGGCGAAGACGATTTCAGTGTACCCGTGCGTATCGGTGGTGTGCTCTCGGATTTTCAGAATCGTGTTGTTTTCCAGCAGGCCGTCCAGAACATACAGGGCTTCACGAGCGCTACAGGAAATGATCTTGGTGCTGAACACGGAATATTGATCGGATACATGGGTGTAGATCCCGATGGCTTTTTCATAGTAGCCGTAATAGCGGGGATAGTATGACGCCAACAGACTGTCGGCGCGGATTTTAAAGCGTTGCGCATCTGAAGAGGACAATGTACCGGAGCCATACACCGCACTCAACGGCAGCTCATGGTGTTGATTCACAATTTCAGCACTGGCGTTGATCAGGGTTTCTTCGCGAATATAGTATTGCAGGATATGCCTTAGCATATCGACAGTAACGCCATTGACGCTGTTACTCATGGACACGACGCCTAGGTTTGTGGCTTGTGAAATAATGGCAGCCATCAGGCTTTTGTAAAAGTTTTTGGGCCGTGACTGGTGATGCTGGATAGGGACAAAGTGACGACTGTAATGCGTCATTTGATCCACCTCCATCAGCAGTTGCTCGATGCGTATGCTGGGCATATGCGCATCGATCACCTTTTGCAGTTGGTTGACTTTATCCGGTATGTCCAGCTTGTCGTCACGCTTGAGTTTCAGCCGGCCATTGTGTATCTCAGCGAAATTATCCAGTCCAAAACGCTTTTGCGCTGCTGACACCGCTTCGTGGAACTGGGTTGAAATGGCGGAACGCACTTCGTGCGGCAAAGGCTGCTGTAGCTCGGTATAGACGGTGTGTTTGGTTTCATCCCAGTTGGGCTCGTTCAAGGTCAGATCCCAGAACGACACATGTTGTTTGCTCTGTGGCAAATACAAATCGCCGGAACGCAACGCATCTTTCATCGCGAGAGCAAGACCCATTTCCCAAACATTGCGATTGATGTTGCCGGTTTGATCTTTAAGGCTGCGACGCAGCTCGCGGGGAATGAACGCAATCGGTGGATTCTCCGGCAGTTTTTTCAGATCGCCGACATCCAACTGCCGGACGAACTGGATGGCCTTTATCAGTGGCCCAGAACCTTTCGCCACTTCAAACGGTAACCGTATAAAGTCGGAAAAATACTTTCGTAAACTGGGGTAACGGGTCAGCAACAAATCGCAATAGCCGCGTTCTTCCAGGCGTTTAAAAATGTGCAGATCCTCAATGGAGGCCAGCAAGTGTTTCTCGTCAATACGCTGCCATAAGTCATTCTTGTACAACGGCTGTTCATCCGGCCATTCCAGCAAAACATGCGTGGTATCGAGCACAGCATCGATGGCTTTCTTCTGGCGTTTGCGGAATTCCTTGTGCTTTTTGTCGTGGCTGTTTCTGGTTTGTCGGCACAGTTCCGTCATGTACTGATCGTGCATTTTGACCAGGTTATCCAGCAGGATCTTGCGGGATTCTAACAGGAAGCACAGCATCAGGGCATAGCGCTTGTGGTCTTTGAAGCGTTTCATGTCCTTGGCACTGTAGCGCTTGGTCAGTCGATACAGGTAGTGAAGAAAAGCGGTATCAATGACCTTTTCCTCGAATTCATTATTGCCGGTGGCCACCAGATTGTCATAGCGCTCCAAATAGCGTTTCAGCGATGAGATTTTGGCGGCCGGTGGATACTCTTTGAGTTGGTTGAAGTAGGTTCGTTGATTACCGTCCGTGGTTTGCAACAGATCGTCGATGGCACCGCGCAGTTCAGGGGACATCTGATCAAACACCTGCTCAAAAAGCTGAGTATGGACCTGGTTACAAATACGGATGATCTGCCGTTCGATGGTCGAGGGTCCGGGCAACATAATACGGTTCAACAACAGGTAACGTTCTGCCCGGTGAAAAAGTTCATCCGGCAGCAGCCCCTGACGGGCGTGTTTCTCTATCCAGCGATCCAGGTCGGCTTCCACTTTGTCATCAAACCGTTGAAAGCCCAGATACTTGAGGATGTTATTCCGATGCTCCAATAGTGTCGCTTCCCGCTCGGGCACGTCCACGGTTAGCGTGGGCGGGAGGTCGAGTTGACTGCTCAGGTAGCTGATTACCCGGGGGGATAGATCATGGAGCTGGTTAAGAAACCGGCCATAGAGGCGCATGGCGCACAGTTGGATGGCAAATCCCAGACGGTATTGCTTACGGTACTTGTTGACCACCTGGCAATCGCGTCGGCTCAGCGTCCAATCGCGAACCATTTCTTCGTCGGAAAATCGTTGTGGCAGCATTAACGGTTGGTATCGCTGCTGGTTGGTTAAGAACTGCTCTTTGGTTGTCATGGATTCTCACTTGGGCTCAGTCACGCCAACTACTCCTATAGCGTTGTTTTTATTGATGTTTTTATATTCGTGAGACGCCATTGTCGTATCTAACAATTAGACGGCATTGTATTAACGAATAGACGATGGTAAAATAACGAATAGACGAGTTTCAACCATCAATTAGCCGAGCGCTTATTTTATGTACCCACGTTATTCTGAAATCAATGTCAAAGAAGCGCTGAGCGACACTCCGGTGGTCTTTGTGATGGGGCCTCGCCAAGTCGGTAAAACCACTCTGGTGAAGGCGTTGATTGGTGAGATGGGCGCTGAAAACTGGGAATACATTACCCTGGACGATCAGGCCCAATTCGAAATTGCACAAGCTGATCCCGTCGGGTTCATCCGTAATCTGCCACCGAAACGAATTGCGCTCGATGAAGTTCAGCGCCTGCCTGAACTGTTCGTCTCCATTAAGCAGGCTGTGGATGAACAACGCACGGCAGGTCGCTTTCTTCTGACGGGTTCCGCCAATGCCTTGTTATTGCCCCGGCTATCAGATTCCCTGGCCGGCCGAATGGAGTCGGTTCGCCTGACAACGCTTTCCGAATGCGAGATCCATGGACGACCCCCCAGCTTTTTAAGCAAACTACTGAACCAGGAAGCGCCTTCGGCTCAGGACATTCGTGTGCGGGATCATCTACTGCAACGGTTGATTACGGGGTGTTTCCCCGACCCTCTGCAACGTGCCAATGAGCGGCGAAGCACCGCTTGGTATCAACAGTACGTCAGTACATTGATCCAGCGGGATATTCGCGATCTGACCCATATCGATCACCCCGATTTGATGGCCAAGTTACTCAAACTCACCGCCTTTTATGCGGGGAAACTGGTTAACCTGACCGAACTGGGCGCTAAACTTGGGCTGGATCGACTGACCATTAAAAAATACATGGCGTTGTTGGAGCAGTTGTTTCTGGTGGAGCAATTGCCGGCCTGGCATTCCAACGAATACAAACGGTTGGTGAAAACGCCCAAACTGCATTCCATTGATACCGGCATGATGTGCGCTGTTCGTGGCCTGAACCGGGAACGCCTGCTGAAGCAGCCCGGTGATTTTGGGTTGGTGCTGGAATCCTTTGTCTACAACGAACTGCGAAAACAGGCAGTATGGATCGAAGAACCGTTGAGTTTCTATCACTACCGGGACAAGGATAAAGTGGAGGTCGATGTGATCATCGAAAACGCCATAGGCGACTGTTTCGCGATCGAAGTCAAAGCAGCAGCGACGTTGAGTTCCAAAGATTTTACCGGCTTGAAACGTTTTCAAAGTGTGGCTGGCGACCGCTTCAAAATGGGTGTCCTGCTCTACGATGGCGATCACACGACGGCATTTGGCGACAACCTCTTTGCTGTCCCGCTGGGAGCGCTCTGGTCATGAACGAAAACCACACCATTGGCCAGCTGGCTAAGGCAGCAGGTGTCAACGTCGAAACCATCCGCTACTACGAACGCCGTGGGTTGATCGCACAACCTGCCAAACCGGTGCAGGGATATCGGACCTACCCTAAGGCAACTCTCTCCCGGATTTTATTCATCAAACGCGCTCAGGAACTGGGCTTTACCCTGGAAGAAATCGACAACCTGCTATTACTGGGTGACTCGCATTGCACGGAAGTCCAGGAATTGGCCGAAGGTAAACTGGCCAGTGTGCGGGCAAAAATCAACGATCTTCGCCGTCTGGAGCAAATGCTGGCGGAGATGGTGACCCAGTGCCGTATCAATCCCGAAAACGTAGCTTGTCCGATAGTGGAGTCTTTGCAACCCAATTCAGGGTAATCATCAATTGGAATTGACTCCGTACCTGAGTACGGCATTTATACTAGCTCTATAGATATGATCGCTTGGAGCAGCCATGCCGGCAAATGACAAACTCACCCATCCAAATCTGCCCCTTATCGGTGGAGTAATGGCGGCCATCGGCGCTGGCCTCTGCTGTGTCGGTCCATTTGTGTTACTGACGCTGGGGATCAGCGGTGCCTGGATCGGTAACCTGACATTGCTGGAGCCTTATCGTCCGATCTTTATTGCCATTGTGTTGTTGTTTTTTGGTTGGGCGGGCTGGAAAGTCCATCGCCCGATAGAAGCGTGCGAACCGGGTACCGCTTGCGCCATACCGCAAACGCGCAAGCGGCGACAGATCATTTTCTGGATCACAGGCATCATTGCGCTGGTCCTTGTTACCAGTACCTACTGGATCCCATTGATTGCCTCAGACATTGAATAGCACCAGAGTAAATCATGCACAAAATCACAATAGCCCTTGTACTCGCCATCACCAGTCTGTCCAGCTGGGCCAAACCTCAGACCATCACCCTTGATCTGCCAACCATGAACTGCGCCATGTGTCCGATCACGGTCAAGAAAGCCCTTAAACGGGTTGATGGCGTGGCCAAAGCCGAGGTCAGCTATGAACACAAGCAGGCTGTGGTGACTTTCGAGGATACCCAGACCAGCGCAGAGAAACTAATTGAAGCGACAACCAACGCCGGATATTCATCAACCCTAGTGGAAACGGGAAAGCCATGACTTCAAATGTTATTTTACAGTCGGAATTGACCTGTCCGGAATGTGGCAATAAAAAAACGGAAACTATGCCGACCGACGCCTGCCAATGGTTCTACGAGTGCGAACAGTGTCATACCTTGTTGAAACCCAAAGCGGGTGACTGCTGCGTTTACTGCTCTTACGGTTCAGTTCCTTGCCCACCGATTCAGGCCGATACCAAAACGATGACTCGCTGCTGTGGTAGCCCGATGAATGGATCGGACTGACTTAATCGAACCGGATGATACTGCTCTGTCACTTAAAAGGATGGAGCAACTGACTCGCATAATGCTTTGGATAATCGGGCTCCGAGGAAATGCCAAGATCTTTTATGGCAATTTTTCGGGAAGAGTCAAAATAGGCTGTTCCCAGTATCCTGTCCGTCAAAGTGGTAAACAGCCCAAAGTTCACATCGCCTTCCTTGGCAGTGTTCAGATGATGAAATCGGTGCACACTGTTGATCGCCAGAATGTACTTTAGCGGCCCTGAAAAATACGCCACGTTGGAGTGTTGCAAAAGTAGCTGGAGCACTACCGCCACCACCAGCAACAGCATGATGTCGTGCGGCACACCCATCAAAAGCAGCGGCATGGTTCCCGCTACGGTTTCGATTAACTGGTGCAGTGGATGCTTCATCAGACCATTAAAACCATACAAGCGCTTTGCGCTGTGATGGACGGCGTGCAGTTTCCACAGGTTATGGAATCGGTGACTGGCGAAATGAGCCAGGGTAATACCCATATCGGCAATCAAGATCGCCACGACCAGTTGTAACGGTAGCGGCAGGCTGGATGGCCAAAGGTCTATCAGCGAAAACGCCTGACCAACCAGTGGAAGCATGAAAAGCCCAAGTATATTGAGTGATTCGTTGACGATGGCATGAATAAAGTCTGTGCCTTGATCCTGTTGGGATAGATTGAACGTGGGGTCATAGGGAACAACCTTTTCGCAAATGAACGACAGACCCACAAATCCGGATAGTAATAAAGCCAACCAGGCATCAGCGTATCCTGACCCTACAAGGTATATAGCAATGCCATTACCGGCCAACAGAAAAACCGGCAGATAAAATAGCTTGATTAACCATCGAATTGCACTCATTCCGGAAACCTCTCAAACATCATAGAACGCTCATTTTGCAATGAATAGGCAATGCACAATTGAACCAAAGAGCTATTTTTCCGAAAGTAGCTGTTTAATTGTTGCAGGGTTGACGCCAAACGCTTCCATCGCGGCACGGCAAAAGTGGGCTTGATCGGAAAAACCTGCCGTTATTGCGGCATCCGTGAGCGACCTGCTTTGGGTGAGTTCGAATGCCAGCAGTAGCTTCAGCCACTTCTTGTAGCTCCTGAACGGCAAGCCGGCTTGCTCGCTGAACCAGTGAGAGAATCGGCTCGATGAGAGGTGGGCAAGTTCAGCCAAGCCGGTACGGGAAGGTTCCCGTCCAAGCATTAACTCGGATCGCAACGCTTCCACCACCTGTTGGAACCGATTATCCAGGCCAGATACGTCGCCACAGGTGCAGGCTTTCCGAAAATCCTCAAGCGCAGCTTGCAGATCGTCTGCGCTGCTTAACTGGATGAGTTGCCGCGTGCCGTCAATCTCAATAATGGAAATGTTTTGTGCCATCGTCTGGGGGAGCAGGGTTTTACAGGCATTGTGGGTCGGATCGGCATAGAGGCACAACACCCTGGCAGTTTGTAACTGATGGATTGTACCCGCAGGGATCAATAGACTCGCCCCGGTATAACTCGCATGGCCAACGCGCACCTCAACCGGGTTGCCCAGACCCACAACAATCTGATGCGCCCAATGTTTGTGGGGCTTGTTATCGCCAGCTTCACCCCGAAAGGCGATGAGCCCCGGCACCATGGCCACCTCACCTCGCCACGATTGGGCCTGGCGTGTTTTGCTGGACACGCTCATGCTCAGGCGCTTCGCTCTTCCGGGACGGGCAGAAACAGGGTGAAGCTGGTGGCGTGCCGGTCGGAGCTTGCCTCGACACGACCACCATGGGCCTCAACAATGGAACGAACGATGGCCAATCCGAGTCCGGCACCCTCACTCTGGCGCGCTCTGGAAGGATCGGCGCGGTAAAAGCGATCAAACACGCTTGGCAGGTGCTGTGCAGGAATTTCGGAGTCGGGGTTGATCACACTCAGCGATACTGAGTCATTCTCCGCTTTACTCAATCGAACCTTTATCCATTTGCCCGCCGGGGTGTGCCGAATGGCGTTCGACAGCAGGTTGGAGATGGCCCTGCGTAGCATGGCGCGATCACCCATTACCCCCGGTGCCTGCCCCTCCAAAGACAGGGTGATATGTTTTTCCTCCGCCAGCGCCCCGAAGAAGTCGAACAGCTCCCTGACCTCGGTGGCCAGATCCAGCGTTACCTGCACCGGTTTGAGCAGGCCGTGGTCGCTCTTGGCCAGCCAGAGCATGTCGTTAACCATCTTGGCCAGGCGTTCTTGCTCTTCCAGATTGGAGTACAGGAGCTCACGATATTCGTCCAGTGTTCTGGCCCTGCCCAGCGCCACTTGAGTCTGGGTGATGAGATTGGTCAGCGGGGTTCGTAGTTCGTGGGCGATATCCGCCGAGAAATGCGACAGCCGCGTGAAGCTGTCTTCCAGTCGCTCAATCATCTGATTAAAGGCGGAGGCCAGATCCCGTAGCTCCAGGGGCATGCTGCGAAAATCAAGTCGCATATGCAATCGGTCGGCCTGAATACTGCGCATCTCGTCCGAGAGACCGCGTAAAGGCGCGTGTCCCTGGTGTACCCCAAACCACGCCGCTAGCAAAGTCACACCGCCAGTAAGCAACATGATAATCCAGAGACTGCGGCGAAACCCTTGCAGAAAATGCAGGTGGAAGTCCATGCCGATCGCCGTGGCAATGCGATATTCCCGGCTGTCGCTGACAAACCGTGTGACGACACCCCGATAGGCATTTCCGTCAAAGTGCCAAGTAGCCAGGTTATCGGCATGGATCCGCTTAACGGGGGAAAAAGCTACTATAGCCTGCGCGAAGTCAGCCCCCGGTGTAGCGAACACCAACTGGCCACGGCCATTCCACACCTGAAAATAAACACCGTGGTGTCCCGACACCGCCTGCGACAACGCCACCGGTAACCGGAGCGGATCATCCACCCTTTGCAGGGTCTGCGCTACCGCCTGGTTGATCACGACCAACTCGTCCGCGTCCTGCTCGGCGAAATGGCGCTCGACGGCACCGAGCACCAGATTGCCGATCAATACCAGGCTGATGCCGATGGCCAACGCGACAAAGACCATGACCCTGGCGGTTAGCGAAAGCGGACGCCGCTCAGTCGCCATCATCTTCAGCTTCCACATCGAGCTTGTAACCCATGCCACGCACCGTGTGGATCAGCCTGGGCTCGAAGTCGTCGTCGATTTTGGCGCGCAATCGACGGATGGCCACGTCGATCACGTTGGTGTCGGAATCAAAATTCATGTCCCAGACCTGCGAGGCGATCAGCGAACGCGGCAACACCTCATCCTGACGGCGCACCAGCAGTTCCAGCAGGCAGAATTCCTTGTGGCTGAGATTGATTTTTCGGCCGGCGCGCGTGACCCGGTGCCTGGGTAGATCCAGAACGAGATCGGCCACCTTGAGCTGATCCGACAGAGGCGGTGCCGAGCCCCTTCGCAACAGGGTGCGCACCCGTGCCAGCAACTCGGCAAAGGCGAAGGGTTTTACCAGGTAATCATCGGCGCCCAGCTCCAGCCCCTTGACTCGGTCATCCACGCGGTCGCGCGCGGTAAGGAACAATACCGGTGTCTGACGTCCCGCTTCACGCAGCGACTGCACAATGCGCCAGCCATCCACGTCGGGCAGCATGACATCCAGCACGATCAAGTCGAAGGACTCGGTCATCGCCAGATGGTGGCCATCGAGACCATTGCGCACCAGACTAACCTGAAATCCAGCTTCAGCCAGTCCTTGGCGCAAATAGTCGCCTGTTTTGATTTCGTCCTCGACCACGAGTAGTCGCATCTATGTCTCGCCCTCCACATTTTGTTTCAACCTAACGGGTTATTCCCCACAGCAAGATTACACACAGATTACATTAATGTAATGTTTGGGTCATCTGGCTGACAGGGGGGGCCAGTTAACTTGATTACACTAGGCATTACTTATGTTGATGCAGTCGGCATTCCGGTCGCTGTTGCCGGCCTGTCAGATCGGGCGTGACTCGAAAACGACAGTATCATCAACAAGCACTTCGCCACGGTTGATGTGATCGAGGGCAAGGTTATGAAAAACGATATCGCTGAATTGGAGCATTGATGAAAACGTTTAGTGCGACACGCCGTCACTTCGTACAGGGGCTGGTGGCTGGCGGTGTGCTGGCAAGCTTTCCAGCCCTGCTGCACGCAGGGGGCCGTCTGGAGAACCAGACACACACCGGTACCGCGCCCGTGCTGAGCGGCCAATCGATTGATCTGGTCGTCGCCGAAACACCGGTCAACTTTACCGGCGTGATCCGTATGGCGACCACCATCAACGGCTCCATTCCGGCCCCGACACTGAGGTTGCGTGAGGGAGATGAGGTCACCATCCGGGTAACCAACCGGCTCAAGGTTCCTACCTCCATCCACTGGCACGGGATCATTCTACCTTTTCAGATGGACGGCGTACCCGGCATCAGCTTCCGTGGCATAGCACCGGGCGAGACCTTCGTTTACCGTTTCAAATTACAACAGAGCGGCACTTATTGGTACCACTCCCACAGCGGCTTCCAGGAAATGACCGGCATGTATGGCGCGCTCATTATCGAGCCGCGTGATGGTCAGGTTCGCCCTGCAGCGGGGCATCTGCGTGCCGACCGCGACTACGTGGTGCAGCTTTCCGATTGGACCGATGACGATCCGATGTCAGTGTTTGCCAAACTCAAGGTTCAAAGCGACGTCTACAACTTTAACCAGCCCACAGTGGGCGACTTCTTTCGCGACGTTTCCACACAGGGGGTTTCCGGCGCGCTGGACAAACGCCAGATGTGGAACCAGATGCGTATGAACCCCACCGATCTGGCCGACCTTTCCGCCGCAACCTTGACCTACCTGATGAACGGCCGAACGCCAGCGGGCAACTGGACGGGGCTGTTCACACCCGGTGAGCGCGTGCGCTTGCGTTTTATCAATGCAGCCAGTAACAGTTTTTACGACGTTCGCATTCCTGGCCTGAAGATGGCCGTAGTGCAGGCTGATGGGCAGAATATTGAGCCGGTCGAGGTTGACGAGTTTCGCTTCGGGCCGGGCGAAACCTACGATGTGCTGGTGGAACCAAAGGATGACGCCCATACCATCTTCGCGCAAAGCATGGATCGCACCGGCTATGCGCGCGGCACTCTGGCGGTGCGGGACGGTTTGAACGCGCCGGTGCCAGCGCTCGACCCCGTGGAGTGGCTGACCATGGCCGACATGATGGGGCGGATGGATCACGGCGCCATGAATCATGGAACCATGGGACACGACACCGGCATGGATCATTCAAAAATGGACCATTCTCAGATGGATCCCGGTGGCATGGCGATGGATCACAGCCAGCATGGCATGCAACAGGCTCCGATGGCCAAGCCGTCACAAAAGGTCAACCACGCCCGCAGTGAATACGGTACATCCGTGGACATGCGGGTCGATATGCCGCGCACCAACCTGGATGATCCGGGTATTGGCCTCCGCAACAATGGCCGGCGGGTGCTTACCTTGGCTGATCTTCGGTCACAAGAGGGCGTGCTGAATGACAGCCGCTCCGCCGTCAGAGAAATCGAATTGCACTTGACTGGCAATATGGAGCGCTACAGTTGGTCCTTCGACGGGCTGGAATTCGGCAAGAGCACGCCGGTGGCCATGAAACACGGCGAGCGTGTTCGCGTTATCTTGCAAAATGACACCATGATGACCCACCCCATGCACCTGCATGGCATGTGGAGCGACCTGGAGGATGATCAAGGTCGGTTGCGTGTACGTCGGCATACCATCCCGGTACAACCGGCACAACGCATCAGCTTTCTGACCACCCCGCATGATCTGGGGCGCTGGGCGTGGCACTGTCATCTGTTATTCCATATGGATGCGGGGATGTTCCGCGAGGTGGTGGTGTCATGAGTGTGAAGGATTTCGCCAGATATTGTTTGCATGCAGGCGTTATTGCAGGGCTGTTGTTTTCGGCTTCCGTCTTGGCGCAACAGGAGGATCCACATGCAATGCACGCAAATGATGCCAATTCGCCGTCCCATGAGCCCCCTGATGACAGCTCGGATACTCGCGCCACGGGTCACGCCGCCATGGCGCAGGGCGACATGCAAATGCAGGGCGGAGACGCCCCCAAGGATGCCCGCGATCCTCACGCATATTCCGATGGCTACACGCTGACGGAAGGCCCCTATGCGCTGCCGGGTCCACGGCAACTGAAACTGGCCGATGAGCATCGATTCTGGTCGCTGCTGGGCGATCGCCTCGAATACGACGCCGATAATGACGTCACGACCTTTGACCTGCAGGGTTGGTATGGCACCACCTATGACCGCTTGGTGATCAAGCTCGAAGGCGATGCCGTGGACGGGCGCCTGGCGGAAAGTCAGACTGATCTGCTCTGGGGCCACGCACTCAATGCCTATTTCGACACCCAGCTGGGCGTTCGTCTTGATCAATACGATGAAGGCACGGGCCGCGAGTGGCTCGCGTTCGGTATTCAGGGCCTTGCCCCCTACTGGTTTGAACTGGATCTGACCGCCTACCTGGGCGAGGGCGGACGTACAGCTCTGTCGTTGGAAGCGGAATACGAATTGCTACTCACCCAGCGCCTGATTTTACAGCCTCGGGCTGAACTGACCGCCTATGGCAAAGACGATGCGGTTAACGGACTGGGTAGCGGTTTGTCCGATGTCGCCCTGGGACTGCGATTGCGCTACGAGTTTTCACGCCAGTTCGCCCCTTATGTCGGTATCGAGTGGAACGGCACCTTTGGCGCCACCGCCGATCAGGCGCGGGCCAACGGCGATGCCACCAAGGATACCCGGTACGTCGCCGGGATCCGGTTCTGGTTTTAATCAAACGACTTATGTTTTTAACACAACCTAGGAGTCACATTATGAAACGCCAATCACTCAGCTATTTCGTTGCCCTGCCGGCATTATTGCTTGCCCTGTCAGCCCAGGCCCACGATCCCAAGGAGCACATGAAGGAGGCGCAGGCGCCGGACTGTGCGGCCATGAAAGACATGGATCATTCCAAAATGGACATGAAAGATCCGGTCATGCAGGCCATGATGAAAAAATGCATGAAGGCCATGCACAAGGATGAAGCAGAATCGCATGAAGCGCATGGGGACAAAGGCCAAACCGATCACGGTAACCATGACGAAAAAGCCGATGAAAAAAAGCCGGCCAAACACCAGCACAAAAAATAACGGGTAGCCATTCCTGAGGAGATAACATGACGTCCTTTAAGTTTTTATCCTGCGTTAAATGCCTTGCGGTTGTGGCGGGCGTGGTTGCGGTGACCGGTGTGGGGTTCCTCTATTCGGGTCTCTATCCAATGGGAGCCGATGACCATCACAACGACTTGACTTATTGGACGCTGGAAACCCTGCGCGAGCGATCCATCGCCCGCGCATCAAACGACATCGAGGTGCCGGCCGACCTGAATTCGTCCGAGCGCTTGCTGGCAGGCGGCGCCGACTACAACGACATGTGCACCGGCTGCCATCTCAAGCCGGGCAAGACCCAGAGTGATTTTACCTTGGGACTTTATCCCGCGCCGCCAAACCTCACCCAGGCGGCACATCTTCATGACGATGCCAAAGATGCCGAACCGCAGGCTCGGCGGCGTTTCTGGATCATCAAACACGGCATCAAGGCGTCTGGCATGCCGGCTTGGGGTCCGGGTCATGACGACGAACGTATTTGGAACATGGTGGCTTTCCTGCAACGCTTGCCGGAACTATCGCCGCAGCAATACCAGATCCTGACCGCGCGCGACACCGATGACGCCGGGCACCATTAGCGGCAAATTGCAGGAGGATACCCATGTCACATGCCCTTCACGACCACCGGCCCCGTCAGCGCGGCGAGTCCAACAGCACTGAATTGACCGACCCCGTGTGCGGGATGTCGGTCATGAAGACATCCTTCCACAAGGTCGAGTTTCAGGGCAGGCTGTACTCCTTTTGCAGCGCGCATTGCCGAAGCAAATTCATGGATAACCCACAGCGCTATCTGACAGGGTCCGAACGCGCCGAGGGCGATGCCAACACCGAGTACAGTTGTCCTATGCATCAGGAAGCGAGGCAACTGGGCCCGGGCACCTAATCGCGCCCTTGCTGCTGGGGGCGCTGCTGTTTCAGGCGCAGGTGATGGCGCATGGCGGGGAAGATCCCGTCGTGGAATTGAAAAAGCGCGATCGCTCCATCACACGCGCGCAATCGGAGTTCGCCGACTCGCAAAGCGACGAGGCGCGGCTGGAACTACTCAGCGCTCAGGTCGATGCCCTGAGTGGCAAGATCCTGCTGTTGCGCAATCTGATGGCCAAAGACTATCCGCATGTGAAAGAAAACATGAGTAAGTACAAGCTGGATTACATGGAAAGTGTGGACGAAAGCCTGATACAGACGCGAGCTTTGTTGCGCCAACTAGAGCAGGTGATCGAACAATGACAGGGATCGATACGATAGCACCCTATAGGCACTATTCTGGCAACCTTGGCGTGATGGATTGGTGAGAGGCTTTTTTGTGCGACCTGGTGCATGGGTAATATGGCTGCTGCTGGTGACGCTCCTTGCGAGGAGCGCGTTTGCGGCTTCGTCAGACTTCTGCACCATGCCTGCCAATCAACCGGCACCGGTCGGCCTATTCCAGGGTGAGCATGCGCATCTGAACTACGCTCAGTTGGAGCATGATGCCATGCAGCATGACGCCGGTGAAGTCCAGGATCGACACGGCTGCTGTGCCGGTGATAAGGGCGACGCTGACTGTATGATGAGCGGTTGCCTGTCAATGATGCCGCCCGTTGCTCACTTCGCTTCCCCCATTCATGCAGGTTCCATCGCAATTGTTTTTCATGTGCCCGCCTTCCCGCGACCGCCCAATTTTCCTCTATTGAGACCTCCGATCGCCTGATTGATAGGTAAAAACCGTTTTCTCGAACTGTGATACAAGGCGCTTCGCCTGCACGACTGAAGTCTGCTCGTTACCTTGTCATCCATTACTTAATGTTCTATTCAATTGTCTTCGGAGGCAACTATGTATCGATTTAAATTAACGGGCTTGGTGTTGGGGCTGTTGACGCTGCCCTTGATCGCGGCCTGTAATGATGGGCCTAAAAACCCAAAAACATCTGACCCATCCGCTGGTGCAGTTGAAACGCTTACCGTCTACAAAAGCCCTACCTGTGGCTGCTGTAAAAAATGGATAGGTCACCTTGAAGCCGAGGGCTTTGAGGCCAGTGTCGAACACCCGGCTAATCTGGACGCCATCAAGGATCGCTATCGAATCGCAAACAACCTACGTTCCTGCCACACAGCGGTGTCGTCACAAGGCTATGCCTTTGAGGGGCATATCCCGGCCCGCTATATTCATCAGTTTCTGGCTAATCCGCCAGCCGACGGGATTGGGCTGACAGTGCCCGCCATGCCCGTTGGCAGTCCGGGTATGGAGGTGGGTGACAAGTTCATGCCATACCGGGTTCTGCTGATGAAAAAAGACGGCAGCACTGAAGTGTTTGCCAGTGTCGAGAGCGCGGCTCAACAGGTTCAGCCACTCCAACAACCGGAAGCGCAGCCATGAAAATATTCGTCACCATGCTTTTTATCCTGCCGCTCGGTATAGGCAGTGTCATAGCCTTTGCGCAATCCCTTCCCGAGACCCTGACGCTGGACGAGGCGATAACCCTCGCCATAGATACCGATCCCTGGCTCACCGGTAGCCAGTACACTCAGCAGGCCCTTACCGACGAAGCGACCGCCGCGGCGACCTTGCCGGATCCCCGCATGAGCCTGATGGCTGGCAATTTTCCCGTGGACACTTTCGACCTCAACCAGGAAGCCATGACCCAGTTGTCGGTGGGGATCAGTCAGATGTTTCCCCGGGGTGACAGTCTGTCGCTCGCCCAGCAGCAGAAGCAGCAGCTAGCCGAGCAGCACCCTCTGCTAAGACTGGATCGCCGGGCCAAAGTAAGCGTCACGGTCAGCCAGTTGTGGTTGGAAACCTTCAAGGCGCAGGAGAGTATCCGGCTGATCGAACAGGATCGCGCACTGTTTGAGCAGTTGGTGGATGCCGCCAAAGCGGGTTACTCCTCGGCGCTGGGCAGGGCACGTCAGCAGGACGTAATTCGCGCGCAGTTGGAGCTGATTCGTCTTGAAGACAGACTGACGATGCTCAGGCAGCAACAGCAAGCCGCACAAAAGCGTCTGACCGAATGGATCGGTGCGCCTGCCACTGTCCCTCTGGCTCCGGTACTACCGACACAGTCTCTTTCCAGGCCACTGTCGGTACCGACCATTAAGCAGGCCAGCGAGCATACGCGCTACGAATGGATCCGCCATCATCCCGCGCTACGGGCACTGGACCAGCGTATCGACGCAACGCAAACCGGTGTGGATCTGGCAAAACAGAAATACAAGCCCGAATGGGGCCTGACCGCCCAATACGGCTATCGCGACAGCGATCCCATGGGGCGCGACCGGGCCGATCTGTTCTCCGTTGGCGTCACCTTCGATCTGCCCCTTTTCACCGGTAACCGGCAGGACAAGGAAGTCAGCGCCGCCGTAAATCGAACCGAGGCCATCAAAACCGAAAAGCACTTGCTTGGTCGTCGGCTAATGGCGGAACTGGAAACCGCGAGCGTACAACTGGCACGTCTCGATGAACGCCAGGCGTTATACACCGATCAGCTGTTGCCGCAAATGGCCGAGCAGGCAGAGGCTTCACTTTCGGCCTACAACAACGACGACGGCGACTTCGCCGAAGCCGTGCGTGCCCGCATTGCCGAATTGAATGCCAAGATCGACGCGCTCGCCATTGCCGTGGATCGGCAGAAGACCATCGCCCAAATCAATTACCTGCTCGCCGAGGCGTCGTTCGACGATGCACGGCCGGCGAAACCGTTTTAAAGGAGTTCAACATGAATACATTCACCAAAACCTTGCTGGGCACGGCCGTCGGCGCGCTGCTCGGCGCATCCGGCGTCTGGCTACTCGGCAACCCCGATGAGGGGGATATGACAGCAACCGGCGGTGAACGCAAGCCACTTTACTGGGTGGCGCCCATGGATCCCAACTACAAGCGCGACAAGCCTGGCAAATCGCCCATGGGCATGGATCTGATCCCTGTGTACGAGAAATCCGCCGGAGAGTATGAAGCCGGCACCGTCAAGATATCGCCCGAGGTCGTCAACAATCTCGGCGTGCGCACCGCCACGGTTAGGTCCGGGTCTCTGAATCTGGATGTCAAAACCGTCGGTTACGTGCAATACGATGAGAACCGGCTGGTGCATATCAGCCCGCGCGTGGAAGGCTGGATCGAGAAGCTCCATGTCAAGGCCGCCGGGGATCCGGTCAGACAGGGCGACCCCCTGTACGCCCTCTATTCACCCACCCTGGTCAACGCCCAGGAGGAATTGTTGTTGGCGTTGAAACGCGACAATCCGGTGTTGATCGGCGCTGCCGTGGAACGGTTATTGGCATTGCAGGTGCCGCGGGCAGATATCGACCGGCTGCGTAAAACCCGCAAGGTCAGCCAGACCATCACCGTTGCCGCGCCGCAGTCCGGGGTACTGGACAATCTCGCGGTGCGTGAGGGCATGTTCGTCAAGCCTGGCTTGAGTCTGATGAGCATCGGCCAGTTAGAACATATCTGGGTGATCGGTGAGGTGTTCGAACGACAGGCAAGCCTGGTCAAGACCGCCGACCAGGTGCGGATGCGGCTCGATTACCTGCCCGGTCGGGATTGGTTGGGCCAGGTGGACTATGTCTATCCGTCTTTGAATGCCAAGACACGTACCGCGCAAATCCGGGTGCATTTCGACAACCCGGACGGCTTCCTCAAGCCGGGCATGTTCGCGCAGATGGTCATTGAAACCCAGGCGGGGGCTGAAGCACTGTTAATCCCGCGGGAAGCGCTGATCCGTACCGGCAGCCATGCGCGCGTGGTGTTGGCGCTGGGTGATGGCAAATTCAAATCGGTGGCCGTTGAGGTCGTGCGTGTGGGCGAACGGCAGGTGGAAATTCAGTCGGGACTCAAAGAAGGGGAACGCATTGTGACCTCTGCTCAGTTCCTGATCGACTCGGAATCCAGCAAGACGTCGGACTTCAAGCGCATGGCCAAGCGCGATCAGCAAGGCGAATCAATGGATGTAAAGGCAGACGCTGATTCCCGCTCAGTCTGGGTGGCCGCACGTATCGACAGCCTGATGCCGGATCACCGCATGGTGACCCTGGAGCACGAGGCCATCCCGGACTGGCAATGGCCCACCATGACCATGGATTTCACCGTCGCTGAGGCTGTGGACATGGATGCGCTCAAACAGGGAATGCGCCTGCATGTGCAGATCACCAATAACAACAGTGGTGGATACCAGATTACCCAAGTGCATATTCCCAATGAGCAAGGCAATGATGCCATGCCTGCAGGAATGGATCACGGTCAGCACGAGGGTATGGATCACGGTGATATGTCGATGCCGGAGCACAGCGAACACCAGGGCATGAACCACGGCGGTCACGATCAAAAGGAGCACAATCATGATTGAATCGATAATCCGTTGGTCCATCGGTAACCGTTTCTTCGTGCTGCTGGCTACTTTGATGCTGGTGGGGATAGGTCTCTATTCGCTGAAAAACACCCCGGTGGACGCCATTCCCGATCTGTCCGATGTACAGGTCATTATTAAGACCAGTTTTCCTGGGCAGGCGCCGCAGGTGGTGGAGGACCAGGTCACGTATCCACTGACTACTGCCATGTTGTCGGTACCCGGTGCGGTTACCGTGCGCGGTTATTCCTTTTTTGGCGATTCCTTTGTGTATGTCATTTTCGACGAGGATACCGATGCCTACTGGGCACGTTCCCGGGTGCTGGAGTATCTGTCTCAGGTCGCGCCCACATTACCTCCGAGTGCTCGGCCGCAACTGGGGCCGGACGCTACCGGAGTTGGCTGGGTCTATCTCTACGCCCTGGTGGACCGTACCGGCAAGCATGACCTCAGTCAGTTGCGCAGCCTGCAGGACTGGTTCCTGAAATACGAGCTGCAAACCGTGCCGGGTGTTTCCGAAGTCTCGGCGCTCGGCGGCATGGTTAAGCAGTACCAAGTGAAAGTGAACCCGGAAAAACTGCGTGCTTTCAGTATTCCCCTGTCCCATATTCAGATGGCGATCCAGCGCGGTAATCAGGAAGTGGGCGCCTCGGTGGTGGAAATGGCCGAAGCCGAATACATGGTGCGCGCCAGCGGTTACATCCAGGGTATCGATGATCTGGCCAACATTCCGTTAGGGTTGGATGTTAACGGTACGCCGCTGTTGCTCAAGGATGTGGCGGATATCGAGTTGGGGCCGCAAATGCGCCGTGGCATCGCCGAGTTGAACGGCGAAGGTGAAGTGGTGGGCGGTATTGTGGTGATGCGTTTCGGTGAGAACGCCCAGAAAACCATTGATGGGGTCAAGGCCAAGCTGGAAAAACTCAAGGCGGGTTTGCCCGAGGGCGTGGAGATCGTAACCGTTTATGATCGTTCAGGGCTGATATCTCGCGCCATTGACAGTTTGTGGAAAAGTCTGGCCGAAGAACTCGCTATTGTGGCGTTGATCTGTGTCATTTTCCTGTTTCATGTCAGGTCCTCACTGGTGGCGGTCTTCAGTCTGCCGCTAGGTATACTCACGGCTTTTACCGTGATGTATTGGCAAGGTCTCAATGCCAATATCATGTCATTAGGCGGTATAGCGATTGCGATAGGCGCCATGATTGATGGCGCGATTGTCATGATCGAAAACATGCATAAGCATATGGAACGTACGCCCTTGACGCCAGAGAACCGTTGGAAAATCGTGGCGGCGTCAGCCAGTGAAGTCGGTCCGGCGCTGTTTTTCAGTTTGCTTATTGTCACTGTGAGCTTTGTACCAGTATTCACCCTGGAAGCCCAGGAGGGCCGGATGTTCAGCCCGTTGGCCTTTACCAAAACCTATGCCATGGCAGCCAGTGCGGCGCTTGCTATCACAGTGGTGCCGGTTTTGATGGGATATTTCATCAGAGGCAAGGTGGTAGCGGAAAACAAGAATCCCGTTAATCGATTACTGATTGCCGGGTACATGCCCCTGCTGAAAACCGTATTGCGTTTTCCGAAAATCACACTTGCCATTGCGGTTGTGATTTTCCTCGTTGGGATCTGGCCGGTTAACAAGATTGGTAGTGAATTCATCCCCGATCTGGATGAAGGTGATCTGATGTATATGCCGACCACTTATCCGGGGATCTCGATAGGCAAAGCCAGGGAATTGTTGCAGCAGACCGACAAGCTGATCGCGACAGTGCCTGAGGTAAAAACCGTGTTTGGCAAAATCGGCCGTGCCGAGACAGCCACGGATCCCGCTCCGCTGACCATGATCGAGACCTTTATTCAGCTCAAGCCCAAAGAGGAATGGCGCGAGGGCATGACCACGGAGAAGCTCAAGAAGGAGCTGGATGCGCTAGTGAAATTCCCCGGTCTAACCAACGCTTGGGTGATGCCGATCAAGACTCGCATCGACATGCTGGCCACCGGTATCAAGACGCCGGTAGGCATCAAGGTGGCGGGCGAGGATCTGCGAGAAATTCAGAAGATTGGTCAGCGACTAGAGCAGATCCTCAAGGATGTACCCGGCACAGCCTCGGTGTATTCCGAAAGGGTGGCCGGTGGGCGTTACATCAAGGTGGATATTCAGCGTGCACAGGCGGCGCGCTATGGCCTCAATATTGCTGATGTGCAGCAGGTAATAGCCACGGCCATTGGGGGAATGAATGTGGCGCAGACCATTGAGGGGCTGGAGCGTTATCCGATCAATCTGCGCTACCCGCAGGACTATCGAGACTCGCCAGAACAGCTGGCGCTGCTGCCCATCGTTACGCCCAGCGGCCAACGCATTGCGCTCGCCGATGTGGCCAATGTCTATGTGGAGGACGGCCCGCCAGCGATCAAGAGCGAGAACGCCAGGCTGAATGGCTGGACCTTTGTAGATATCGATGGGGTGGACGTGGGCAGCTATGTACAAGCGGCCATGGCAACGGTCGAGCAGCAGTTGGATTTACCGGCCGGTTACTCGGTGGCCTGGTCCGGTCAGTACGAATACATGCTGCGCGCCAAAGAGAAACTGACCTATGTGGTTCCTTTGACGCTTGCCATCATTATCATTCTGTTATACATGAATTTTCGTAACTTCACTGAAATAGCCATTATTCTGGGAACACTACCACTGGCGGTAATTGGTTCAATCTGGCTGATGTACCTGCTTGGCTATAATTTTTCTGTCGCGGTTGCGGTTGGTTTTATTGCACTGGCGGGGGTTACGGTGGAAATAGGTATCATCATGTTAACTTATCTTAACCAAGCATATCACCAATTGATAGATACCTTTCGTGAGCGTGGAGTGCAACCATTAAAAGAAGATTTGCTCGAAGCCGTGACACAGGGCGCGGGACTTCGTGTAAGACCCGTAATGATGACTACGGTCTCCACTATCGCTGGATTGTTGCCCATTATGTTCAGTTCCGGAACAGGTGCGGAAGTTGTTAGCCGGATTGCGGCGCCTATGGTGGGCGGAATGGTGAGTGCTGTGATTTTAACGTTGTTGGTATTACCCGTCGTGTATTACCTATGGCGCACCCGCTCGCTGAAAGCATAATATTGCCAAACTAAATGGGGCAGACTTGTCTGCCCCTGCCGGAGCTCTGTGGTTTAAACCAGTAAAGCACCAAATGCACAAATAGGTTAATGCTATTTGGTTGATCTGAATCAATCAAAACACCTAAACATTACAGTCATGTCATGTTGGAGCCATCCATCCGTAATCATCACCCCATGATAATAAACAAAGAAGCTTAATAAAACACACCTTAGGCGACAACTAGCTTGACAGCTACCGGTGTAGAAGTTGGGCAAATCAACGATAGGGGAAAACCATGAACATGAAGAAGTCAAAACTCAAATGCTGCCTTCTGACTTTAAGTGTTACAGCGGCAATAGTTCCTGCCGCTGTTTACGCAGACAATCAGACCGACAATCTCAGGCAGCAAGTCGACGATCTTCAAAATCAAGTTGATCGCTTGGAAAACACGGCAGCGGAACGTAATACAGATTCGTCATTTCATATGGCAGGTTATGGATCGGTCGAGTACGCCGATCCGGATTCAGGCAACGCCGCTTTTAACAAGGTATTGGTCGCCCCCATCATCCACTACAATTACCAAGACTGGCTAATGTTCGAAACAGAATTTGAGCTGTCGAACACAGCTGATGGGGGCACTGAGCTGGCGTTGGAATATGCCTCTATCAACCTGTTCCTGAATGACTATGTAGCGCTTGGTGCGGGAAAATTTTTAAGTCCCATAGGTCAATTCCGGCAGAATTTGCACCCTAGCTGGATCAACAAAGCTGTCTCGGCACCCGCTGGCTTCGGGCATGGCGGAGCTGCGCCCCTAAGTGAGACCGGCTTGCAATTGCGCGGCGGGTTTCCACTCGGCGAGATGCGCGCCAATTATGCTGTTTATGTTGGTAACGGGCCCACCCTGGCCGCCGCAGTAGAGGGACAAGGAGGGGATTACGAATTGGCCATCGAGGATGTGGAGACCGAAGGCCGTACCAGTGACCCTGACGGGAAGAAGTCATTTGGTGGCCGCCTTGGGCTACTGCCGTTTCCAGGTTTGGAATTAGGGATTTCCGCCGCCAAAAGTAAAGCCACCGTAACGGAGGCTTTTGCTGGTGGACACGATGGGCCTGAGCTCGATATTGAATCCACAGGCGAATTTGATTATGACGTCATCGGTGCTGATTTTCGCTATGGCTGGAACAACCTGGAACTCAGAGGGGAATACCTCAAAACCGAGATTGGCGAAGGTAGTTCCGGAGTCGAATAGAGGTGGCCCCAGTTCTTTGAACAGCAATACCCATTCTATAAGTGGATGCCTGCCCGAGGTTTAAGCTGCCATGGGTAGTGGCAGCGATTCAAAGTAAAACTGATCCGGTGTCTGCCGGTCAAGACTGCTGTGTGGGCGGCGGCTGTTATAGAACCGAAAGTAGCGATCCAGTCCTGCCTTGGCAGCTGACACAGTATCGTACGCATGTAGGTACACTTCTTCATATTTCACTGATCGCCACAAGCGCTCTACGAACACGTTGTCTCGCCAGGCCCCCTTGCCGTCCATGCTGATCTGGATACCATTGTCCTTGAGAAGGCCCGTGAATGCCTGGCTGGTGAACTGACTGCCCTGATCGGTGTTCATGATCTCTGGTTTGCCATGCCGCTCTATGGCCTCCTCAACAGCCTCCAGGCAAAAGTGGACGTCCATGGTGGTCGAGACCTTCCAGGCCATTACGCGGCGAGAGAACCAGTCCACCACAGCCGCAAGATAGATAAACCCGCGCGCCATGGGAATGTAGGTGATGTCCATCGCCCACGCTTGGTTGGGTCGTGTCACTGCGAGATTACGCAGTAAATACGGATAGACTTTGTTCTCCGGGTGTCGGCGCGTGGTCCTGGGTTTGCGGTACAGCGCCTCAATGCCCATGAGCCTCATCAAGCGGGAGACCTTTGAGCGGCCCGCCTTGTGGCCTTCCTGCCGCAGTAGATCCCGCAACATTCGAGCGCCGGCAAAAGGTAGCTCCAAGTGCAGCCGGTCGATGCGATTCATCAGCATCTGGTCGCGCGGGGAGATTGGCCTGGGCTGGTAGTACACCGTACCTCTGCTGATATCCAGCAGCCTGGCCTGACGCGAGATGGGGAGTTTGTGTTTGCAGTCGATCATCGTTTTGCGCTCAGCAATCCCGCTTTGGTGAGCGCGCCGCCTAAAAAATCGACTTCCAGGGTTAGCTCGCCGATCTTGGCGTGCAGTGCCTTCACATCAACAGGCGGCTCCCTGGATTCATCGCCCCCAAAGACGTCGGCAGAGCGCTCCAGCAGCTGCGTTTTCCACTGGGTGATTTGATTGGGATGCACATCGAAACGTTCCGCGAGCTCCGCCATCGTCTGTTCACCCTTGAGGGCCTCCAGCGCCACCTTGGCTTTGAACTGGGGTTTGTGATTACGGCGAGGTCTTCTGGCCATAGTGATTCTCCTGAATATGGGCAATACGATGCCCTATGTCAGGCAGGGAATCCACTTACAGCGCTGTTCAGATTTCAGGGGCCACCTCTAA
>CEOG01034513.1_pt1 | contig 43162 bp, 23 predicted proteins | sample 530301 | NCBI WGS metagenome assembly CEOG01 (sample SAMEA2619903, study PRJEB7988) | marine metagenome | biome: marine biome (ENVO:00000447); feature: surface water layer (ENVO:00002042); material: "saline water (ENVO:00002010), including plankton (ENVO:xxxxxxxx)" | depth 5 m | reverse complement strand
ATCCTGACGATGCTTCCGACACTGTTCTGCACCCGGGTGACTGGGCCCAGGGCGCCCCTGGGGTAACCGGCAGCAACGCCGTTAAGACAGCCCTTAACGCCCTCATCAACGTGCCCATAGACGTACCGGTATGGGATAGCAATCGCGGCAGTGGCAACAACTACGATTACCACGTGGTGCGCTTTGCCACCATCGCCCTGACCAGCTACCGGCTCAACGGCAACGGCTGGCTCAGCTTTACCTACCTGGGCGCAAAGAACTGTTTTAACCAGCCGCCGATGGCGCAGCCACTGAGCTACGAAACCAACGAAGAGCAGCCCCTGGCCGTCACCCTGTCAGGCAGCGACCCTGACGGCGATGCCCTGAGCTACACGCTGCTGTCCCAGCCAGCCCACGGCGTACTCTCAGGCACGGCTCCGGACCTCGTCTACACCCCTGCGGTGGATTACAGCGGCGGCGACAGCTTCACCTATGTCGTTAACGACGGCCTTGTCGATTCCGCGCCCGCGGTGGTGGATATCACCGTATTGCCGATAAACGACGCGCCCGTGGCCTTCAACCAGCAGTTGGAGTTTGCCGAGGATACCAGCGTCCCCCTGACCTTGACCTGGCAGGACGTGGACGGGGACACCGTGACCGCGACAATACTCACACAGCCCCTCAACGGCACGCTGGCAGGCAGCGGCTTCAACTACAGCTACACGCCGGATGCCAACTTCGTGGGTGACGACAGCTTCACCTTCAAGGTGAACGACGGCGAGTTGGACTCCAATGTGGCCACCGTGCTGCTCACGGCCAACCCCGTGAACGATGCCCCCGTTGCCGACGATGGCAGCGCCACTACGCTGGAGGATGAGCCCGTTGTTATTGTGTTGTCGGCCAGCGATGTGGACGGCGACGCGCTCAGCTACAGTATTCTTGCCAACCCCGCCAGCGGTTCACTGCAGTCCCTCGGCGGCAACACGGTTGAATATACCCCCGCGCCGGGCTTCTTCGGCAACGACCTGTTTACCTTTTATGTTAACGACGGCCAGCTCGATTCCAATGTCGCCACGGTGACCATCGAGGTCATTGAGAAGAACAAGCCGCCCGTCATTATTTCCACCGCGGTGGAGCAGGGCTTCGAAGGCACGCCCTACAGCTACCTGGCCGAGGCGGTGGACCCGAACGCTGGCGATGTGCTGGCCTTCGCATTGCAGCGCGCGCCTGCGGGCATGACCATCGACGGCGCCAGCGGCGCGATCGCCTGGCTGCCCCAGGCCAAGTTTGTCGGCGGCCTGCAAAGCGTGAACCGCTACTGCTCGCTCACCAGCTACGATGAGACCTACCGTGCGCTGGACCTGGTGTTCCTGACCGACACCAGCGACGCTGTCACCCTGCCTGCCGCGCTGCTGGATGCCGTGGCCGCCACAATCGAACCCGCCCTGGTGGCGCTGGATATAGGCGCCGGGGCCAACCCCAACCAGTACGGCCTGCTGTCAATTGAAGCCGCTGCAACGGCTGTTAACGTTGGCGGCCAGCAGCTCTATCCGGCGGCGGATGTGCCGCTCGCCAGCGCGCAACTGGCACCCGGGGCGGGGCTTGTGGCCGACGGCCTGGCAGCGCTGCAAGCTGTGCTGGACCAATACCCTCTGCGCGCCCCGGTGGCCAAGCACCTGGTGCTGGGTATTAACGACGTGCCCGCCGCCATCGATAGCGCCGTCATGGCCGCGCTGTCGACTCAACTTCAGACGGAAGACCACAAACTCTCGGTCATTGCCGATGTGTCCTTCCAGTGTGATTCCGGCGAACTGGCCATGGGCGTGGACGCCAACAACAACGGCTACCTGTTGCGTGACGGCCAGGTAGAACAGTGCAGTAACCCGGTGCTGCTGGCTGGCGATGACGCCGTGCTGGCCAGTTATGCGGAACTGGCGCTGGCCTCCGGCGGCAGTGTGTGGGACCTGGCCCAGGCCAGCGCCGACGCCGTGCTGTTCGAGCAGGTGTTCAGCAGCTATCTCGCTGGCGCCGTGGTTGACCGTTTTTCCGTACCCCAGGCCGACCTGTTTATCGATAGCATCACCCTGGACCCGAATGACCCGTTGCAGGCCACTGCCGTGGTACGCAACCGCGGGCTGGGGGCACCCGGGCAGGCCGTGAACCTGGCAATTGCCGGGCGCAGCGGTGATGTCGAATACCCGCTGTTAAGCGCTGTGATTGACAACCTCGGCGCTGCGGAAGCGGAATCTGTCAGCTTCAGCTTGCCATTTGAGCACAACTTCGACGCACTGAGCGCAGCGGTAGATGCGCTGCCTCTGGCGCAGGAGTGCGTGGCGGATAACAACAGCCGCCTAGTGCCCCTGGTAGCGCTGCAGGTGGCCGACCCTGAAGGGCTGACTGACACCCAGGCCTACGCCATCAGCGTGCATGAGCTTAACGAGGCGCCTGAGATTATTTCCGATGCCGGCACCACCGCGCATATAGACCAGGAATACCGCTACCACGTGCGCGCCACCGACCCGGACCTGGGCGACCTGGTGCGCTATAGCCTGCTCACCGCCCCCGACGGCATGTGGGTGCACCCCATCAGCGGCCTGATTCGCTGGACGCCCCAGGCCGCCGATAGCGGTGATGTCACTGTGGACGTGCAGGTAACCGATATCGCTGGCGCCAGTGATACCCAGCTCTTTATCATCGCCGTGGGCGATTTTAATAACCCGCCCGTTATCGTCACCACGCCGCTGTACACGGCGGACCTGGGCCAGCTCTATTATTACGACGTCAACGCCACCGACGCCGATGGCGACACCCTGGCATACAGCCTGTTGGAAGGCCCCGCCGGGGCCAGCATCAACAGCGCCACGGGCGAGATCCAGTGGCCCGCCGACCATGTGGGCGTGGAAAGCTTCAGCGTGCAGGTGAGTGATGGGCGCGGCGGCTTTGACAGCCAGCAGTTTGATGTGACCGTGGTCGATAGTGCATCCAACGCACCACCGCTGGCCTTCCCGGCCAGTTATGAAACCGGGCAAAACCAGGCGGTGGACACGCCCTTGCAGGGGCAGGACCCCAACGGCGACCCGCTGGGCTTTACCATTGTGACGCCGCCGCAGCACGGCACCTTGCTGGGAGAGGGCGCCGCCATACGCTACTTGCCGGACGCCTATTATGCCGGCCCGGACAGTTTTGAGTTCGCGGTTGATGACGGGCGGCTGGGCTCGCTGCCAGCAGTCGTCTCCATTGAGGTGCTGGATCAGAATAATGCGCCCATTATTACCAGTGAGCCGGAGTTGCCCTTCGTGCTGGAGCCCGCCGCCGGTAACGGCGAGCCCGTGGACCTGAACCTGTGGAACTTTATCGACCTGGGCATTGGCAGCCAGGGTAAGGCGAAGTGGACCATCAACACGGACGGCACCCAGGCGGACCAGACCGTCAATGCGCGCGCCTCTGTGTTGCTCAGTGACTTCGACGTGGCGACGGACCAGATGTCCGGTATCTGGCGGGTGCGCACCACCAGTGACGACGATTTCATGGGCTTCGTGTTCGGTTGGCAGAACCAGTACCAGTACTACCTGTTTGACTGGAAGGAGAACACACAGAACAGTGCCCTGCGCGGCATGTCCGTGAAGGTGATCAATCTGGCGCCGGATGGCAGCGAGGGCAAGCCAAACCTCTGGGGGACTTACAACGCCACGGTGGATACGCTCTACCACAATTCCATCCGCTGGTACCCGCATACGGACTATGACTTTACCCTGACCTTCCACCCTGGTGAGTTCACCATTACCGTGAAGCAGGGTGCCACCGTCATTGATTCCTTTACCTTACAGGACGATACCTTCCTGTCCGGGCAATTCGGTTTTTATAACTATTCCCAACACGCCGTGCGTTACCGGGGCTTCACCCGCGAGATTCTCGCCAGCCGCGAGTATGTCTACGACGTTGAGGCCTACGACCCCGATGGCGATGACCTCACCTACGCCCTGGTAAGCGGCCCTGATGGCATGACCCTGGATCCGGAGACCGGGCTGATCAACTGGCAGACCACCTCTGAAGATGCGGGTACCTACGAAGTACTGGTGCAGGTGACAGACCCACACGGCGCATCTGCCATACAGCGATACGACCTAGTGGTGGTGGAACAGGTACCGGTGATTACCACTGACCCGGCTGAAGAAGCGCTGACGGATCAGGCCTACGTCTATGATGTCGCGGCCATTGATCCCAATCCGGACGATGCGCTCAGTTTCTCGCTGACTCAAGCGCCAGCGGGTATGGCCATCGACGCTGACAGTGGTGTCGTCAGTTGGAACCCAACACTCGCAGAGCTGGGCCCGCACGACGTGGTGATACGCGTCACCGATACCGGCGGCTACTTCTCCGAACAAAGCTATGTGCTCACCGTGGTGGAAACCCCCAGCAATGTAGCGCCGGAGTTCACCTCAGCGCCACCAGCGACGGCCAGCGTGGGCGGCTCCTACGCCTACACCCCGACGGCAACGGATGCTGATGGCGATACGGTGTCCTTTTCGCTGATTGACGTGCCCGCCGGCATGCAAATGTTCGATGGCGAGACGATTACCTGGAGGCCCACGGCGGACCAGGTCACCCGTCATGAACTGCTCATTGAGGTGGGTGATGGCCGCGGTGGTGTGGCACTGCAGGCCTTTACTGTTGATGTGACGGGGCCGCAAGTCAACCACGCCCCGCAGATTACGTCACAACCCGGCTCTAGTATCGATGTGGGTGGCGAGTACGAGTACATCGTGCAAGCTACTGACGTGGATGGCGATACCCTCAGCTACGAGCTGGTGGATGGCCCCGTGGGCATGCTCATGGACCACCTGGGCGTGGTGCGCTGGATGCCTATCGAAGTGGGCTACTACCCCGTGAGCGTGCGCGTTACGGACAGCCGCGGCGGCTACACCACCCAGAGCTTCACTCTGGCCGTGTTCAGCACCCTGCTCAATGCCGCGCCGGCTATCAGCTCCACCCCGGTGGCCTCGGCCTACCTAGGTGCCCGTTACGAATACCGCCTGCAGGCCACAGACACGGATGGCGACCCCATTATTTACTCCGTGGTGGAAGGCCCCGCCGGGCTTAGCATCAACCCCAACACCGGCGTGGTGAACTGGGTGCCCGGCGACAGCCAACTGGGCGACCACCCGGTTGCCCTCAAGGCCTACGACGGGCGTGGTGGCAGCACTATTCAGAGCTTCACCCTGGCCGTAGTGGAACAAACCAGCAACCTGCCGCCCCAGATCACCAGCACACCGGCTACGGTGGTGACCCTGGGCGACAGCTACGCCTACCAATTGCTGGCCAGCGACCCTGAGAGCAACGTACTGACCTACAGCCTGGATACCGCCCCCAGCGGCATGACCATGGATGCCAGCGGCGCCGTGAGCTTCGCGCCCGTGGTGGGCCAGGAGGGGCTGCACACAGTGGTGTTGTCAGTCAGCGATGGCATTGGCGGCACCGCCACCCAGACCTACACCCTGGCAGTGGATGACGGCACTGGCTACACCGGCAATCTGGCGCCGGTGATTAGTAGTGACCCTGATAACCAGGCAACTGCCGGCTCGCCCTACAGCTACCAGGTGATGGCAACGGACCCGGAAGGCAGTGCCCTGACGTATCAGTTGGCGGCTGCGCCCGCCGGCATGGGCATCAGCGCCACGGGCCTGATCAACTGGACCCCGCTGAACGCCGATGTGGGTATCCACAGCGTGTTGGTGGAAGTGGCCGATGCCGATGGCGCGGCCACCCAGCAGCACTACACCCTGTCGGTGTTCGGCACTGCTGGTAACCAGGCGCCGCAGATTGTGAACCTGCCGTCTACCTCCGCCAAGGAAGGGCTTAGCTACCAGTTCCAGATTGAGGCCACCGACGCCGATGGCGACGTCCTTAGCTACAGCCTGACCCAGGGCGGGGCGGGGGCGACTGTATCCGCCACCGGCCTGCTCACCTGGACCCCGGCCACCACCGGCCCGCAGCCCACCACCGTGCGTGTCAGCGACGGCATCGTGTGGGTGGAACTGGGCTGGACCATTGAAGTGGTGCCCGCCAGTACCCAGATGGAGGCAGTGATTGTTGTCACCCCGGAAGTGGCCGACGCCGGTGAGAGCATCCACATTCAGGTAGTGGCCAGCGGCAGTGCTGGCGACACCACCACCAGCATTACCGTGGATGGCGTAGACGTGCCCCTGGCCAGCGACAACAGCGCCACCATCACCGAGTCCGTGATCGGCCCCCACGACATCGTCGCCCGGGTCTCAGATGCCTACGACACCATCGTGGAACGCAAAACCTTCTACATCCGCGATCCCAATGACCTTAGCGTCCCCCTGGCCGTGATCGAGAACGTGGAGGACGCCCAGGAAGTGTCCGCCCCCGTGGACATCGTCGCCACCATCAGCGACGACAACCTGTCCACCTGGAGCCTGAAGCTGTACAGCCTGGCTGGGGAAGCCGCGCCTCTGGAGATCGCCACCGGCACCACGGCCGTCAACAGCGCCGTGATCGCCCAGCTGGACCCCACCCTGCTGGACAACGGCCTCTACCGCCTGCAGCTGGAAGCCCTGGACGACAGCCGCAACACCGGCGTGGACGCCCGCACCGTGCGCCTCACCGGCGATATGAAGGTGGGCAACTTCTCCTTCACTGTCACCGACCTGGAGATCCCGGTATCGGGCATCCCCATCCGCGTGAACCGCACCTACGACAGCCGCCGCCGGCACCAGGCCCAGGACTTCGGCTACGGCTGGAGCCTGGATTACCAGAACGTGAAGATTGAGGAGAGCCGCCCGGCGGGCCGGGGCTGGGCCCTGAACGACTACACCTACGGGCCGCTGGGAGCGCTGGTCGATTTTTGCATCCAACCCCTGGGCAAGCCCCTGGTGACCGTCACCCTGCCCACCGGCGCGGTGGAAACCTTCGAGGTACACGTTTCGCCGGAGTGCAATCAGTTCCTACCCCTCACAGACGTGGAGCTCGATTTTGTGCCCATAGACGGCACCACCAGCACCCTGGAGCAGACCGACTACGGCCTGCTGCGCTTCAATGCCGACAAACTGGTGCAGATTGCCGGCGACCAGGAGCCCGACCCCACCCACTACCTGCTTACCACCAAGGACGGCTACGTGTACGAGTTGGACCAGGAGATAGGCCTGCGCACCATCACCGACCCCAACGGCAACACCCTGACCTACACCGACAACGGCATCTTCCACTCCGACGGTAAGAGTGTGCTGTTCGAGCGGGACGGCAACGGCCAGGTCACCGCCCTGATCGACCCGGCAGGAGAACGCTACGAGTACACCCGTGATGGCAACGGCGACCTCACCATTGCCGCGGACCCCCTGGGCGCGGAGAGCACCTACACCTACAACAGCGAACACGGCCTGCTGGAGATGTACGACGCCCTGGGCCGCAAGCTTATCAAGAACATCTACGACGATGATGGCCGCCTGATCGCCCAGGAAGACGGTGACGGCAACCGCACCGACTACGACCACGATATCGCCGGGCGCCAGTCCATCGTGACCAACCGCCGGGGCTACAGCACCCAGCTGTTTTATAACGAGGAGGGTTATGTCACCGACGAGGTGGATGCGCTGGGCAATATCACCAGCTACACCTACGATGCGGACGGCAACCTCACCAGCCGTACCAATGCCCTTGGTGATACCACCTCAGCCACCTTCAATGACCGCCGGGACCAACTGAACCAGACGGATGAACTGGGCAACACGGTGAGCTTCACCTATAACCTGCGAGGTCAGGAACTGACGGCCACCGATGCCCGGGGCAACCTCTACACCCAGGACTACGATCGGGTCGGCAATCTGCTGACGGTGGAAGGCCCCCTGGATAACGTGTCTGGCAATGTCATTGACGTCAAGGGGCACGTGATCAGAAGCCTGGATGCCGAAAGCAATGTGACCTCCTTCAGCTACGACGACGAGGGCAACAAACTCACCGAGAAAGACCCGGAGGGCCACACCACCCGCTATACCTACGACGATAACGGCAATGTGCTTACCGAGAGCCGGGTCAGGGACGGCGTGACCGAGGTCACCACCTACACGTACGATACCCGCGACCGCCTGATCGAAACCGAGGACGCGACCGGCAACATCACCACCACCGAGTACGACCTGGCGGGCAACGAGGTGGCGATGGTGGATGCTCAGGGCCGGCGTACCGAGTATGCGTACGATGCCTACACGCGCCTGACCCTCACCACCTACCCGGATGGCACCACCGCGAGCAACACCTACGACGTGCAGGGCAACCTGGTCACGGAGACGGACCGTCTCGGCCGCACCACCCAGCACAGCTACGACCCGCTGGACCGTTTGGTACAGACCACCTGGCCCGATGGCACCAGCAGCCACACGGAGTACGATGTGGTGGGCCGCGTCACCGCAGAAATCGACGAGAATGGTAATCGCACCGAGTACGAGTACGACGCCGCGGGCCGACGCACGGCCACCATCGACGCCCAGGGCAATACCCACAGCTTTGAGTACGACGCCGATGGCAACCTCACCGCCGAGGTGGATGCCCTGGCGCGCCGTACCGAGTATGTGTACAACGCCCTGGACCAGCGCGTCGAGACCCTGTTCCACGATGGCAGTACCACCGTGGAAAGCTACGACGCCCTGGGCCGCCGCACCTCCATGACGGACCAGTCCGGCATCGTCACTGACTATGCCTACGATGGCCTGGGCCGCCTGATCACGGTGACCGATGCCCTGGATGGAGTGACCGCCTTCACCTACGACAGTGTGGGTAACAAACTTACCCAGGCCGATGCGGAAAACCGGACCACCCACTGGGCCTATGACGCCCTGGGCCGCCCCAGCGCCAGAACCTTGCCGATGGGCCAACTGGAGAGCTTCAGCTACGACGGTGTGGGTAACCCCACCCAGCGGGTGGATTTCAACGGCCAGGTCACTGCCTCCAGCTACGACCTCAACGACCGCCTGACCCAGCGCAGCTTCGACGACGGCAGCAGCGAGGACTACAGCTACGACGCCGTGGGTAACCTGGTTCAGGTGATCCAGACTGCGGCAGATGCCAGTACCCGCACCACCAGCTATGCCTATGACAGCCGTGACCGCCTGATAAGCCACACCCAGGCCAATGGCGCCGTGCTGGCCTACGGCTACGACGCGGCGGGTAACCGCACCAGCCTGACGGTGACTTCACCGACGGGAACCGTTACCACCACCAGCTATGGCTTCGACAGCCTGAACCGGCTGGCCAGCGTAACGGATGACAACGGCCTTACCAGCTACGGCTACGACGCCGTGGGCAACCTGACCAGCGTCAGCCACCCCAATGGCAGCAGCCAGGTGTACAGCTACGACAGCCTCAATCGCCTGACGCGGCTATCCACCTATGACGGTGGCGGGGCGTTGATCGAGCAGTACGACTACAGCCTGAATGCCAGCGGGCGCAGGACACAGATTGATGAGCTGGACGGGCGTTCTACCAGCTACAGCTACGATGATCTGTATCGGCTGACGGCTGAAAACGTCACCGACGCAGTCAACGGCGACTACAACGCCAGTTATCAGTATGACGCGGTGGGTAACCGTACCCAGAGCGTGATTGATGGGGTGACTACGGCTTATAGCTATGATGCCAATGATCGGCTGACGCAACAGGGGGGGAGTACGTATACCTATGATGCCAATGGCAACACCCTGACTGAGACGCTGGATGGGGATGTGACCAGCTACACCTACAATGCCAAGGACCGGTTGGTGGCAGTGGAGCAGGGGGGCGATACCACGTCCTTTGCTTACGATCACAATGGCATCCGGAACGCCAGAACTGAGTTCGGGGTGACGACGGATCTGGTTATCGATGTCAATCGGGACTATGCGCAGGTTGTTGAGGAAGTCACCGCGGGCAGCATAGACGCCAGCTACAGCTATGGGCATGACCTGTTGAGCCAGGAGCGCGGTGGGGCCGACAGTTACTATCACTATGATGGGCTGGGGTCTACGCGGCTGCTGACGGACGAGCTCGGTGGGGTGACCGACGAATATGATTACGAGGTATTCGGCGGTGTGCTCAACCAGAGCGGGGTGACGGAGAATACCTATCTGTTCACTGGCGAGAGCTATGACGCCACACTGGATCAGTATTACCTGCGGGCGCGTTATTACGATCAGGGGATTGGTCGGTTTACCCAGCAGGATACCTGGATGGGGAACAACAGCGATCCGGTTACTTTGCATAAGTATCTTTATGCGAATGCTGATCCGGCGTTGAACATTGATCCCAGCGGGCATTTCTCTCTTGGGTCTATTGGTGCAGCGAATAGTATTCGGGCAAATCTGACGGTTCAGCAGATAAATGCTGGGTTGAGTATTTTGGATATTGCGCTGAATGGGCCGGAGGCGGAGACGTTGAACCCGAATCCGTGGGCGGTCGGTCTCGCAGCTATGGGTGGCCCCGCTGCCTATAAATTACTTAAGATGTTGTCCGGCAAGTTTAGAAAGATGCTTGTGCGGGGTGATGGGCCAGGCTGTAATAGCTTTGCAGCAGATACATTGGTGCACACCGAAGAAGGCTTGAAGCCCATTTCAGATATCGAGATTGGAGACAAGGTCTGGGCGTTTGATGAAGAGATAGGCGAGAAAAGACTACAGGAAGTAGTACACCTGATCCAGGGCGAAGGGCTCAAAGATCTGGTAGATATCGAGTTGGCAAACGGCGATGTCATAACAGCGACAGCAGGCCACCCCTTCTATGTGAGTGGCCAGTGGTTAGATGCGGGTGACCTATCAACGGGGCATAGTTTGCTCGGATCAGATGGAGAACCGCTAGGTGTTCATCGGATTGTCAATTACAGCCAGGAAGCGGAAGTCTTTAATCTCACAATTAATCATGATCATACCTACTTTGTGGGAGATCAGGGGGCTCTAGCTCACAATATAGGCGGCTGTAAACTCCGGGAAACAGTGCTTAATACTGGATCATACGAAGCCGCGAGAAACAAGGCGCTACTACTGCTTGGTAGAATTGATCCAACTACTAGGGTAAACATTGTTGGAAGGCTCCCAGCAAGTAGAGCGAATGGAAAGATTGTTGGTTTCGAAACCAAGGTCGATGGAATTTGGAAACAGTATAGAATTGACTATGATCCCAACAAGGGAACACATATCAATGTGAGAGTTGGTAAAGGAGAGGCGATGATGGTAAATAAGGCTATCAAATTCCCGGGCGGTGAAGACGAGTTTATGAAGTTGATCAGAGTACTGAATCGATGACTATCGAAGACTCAAAAAGAGAGCTGCTTGAGAAAAGAAGGACTGAAGCCAAGTGTGCTTCTGAGAAACGACACCGAATAAATTTGATCGAAGATACCCTAACTGTACTCGCCGATAGGAGCATTGATTACCAACTTCTTTGGGATAGATCCGCCGAGGAATGGCTAGAATCTGAACTGCCATTCATGGTTTCTGGTGCGATAGACTGGAGACGTGTTGAAAATAAGCGCCTAATCAATGGCAAAGTTGATAGGTGTAACCTAAGCAAAAATCTGAGCCTGCTTGCATCAGAAGCGAATCTCGAAATGGCAGACGATATCACCATTCTATGGAGTAACGCCAATCGTCCCCCTATATCTATGACCTTGGAGAGCTTTTTGGATAATGCTATCGCTATTATGGATGAAGACTTTGATACTTGGGTGATATCACCACCAGGAAACTGGTGTATTGAATACCACCATTCGGGTTCATTGGGCTTGGCCATATTAACTAGTTCGAAGAGTTCACAGAGGACACGCAATGCGTGAAGGGACCTAGTGTTCTGTTCGATTAATTCATTGAATTATTTTTACGAGTGGTGTGTATATCAAAGGTCGAATTGACGCAAATGGAAGGGTAGTACAGGCTTATCCTGTACTTGATAGGTAGATATGAAAGACGAATCTCTCCAAGACATAGCATCGGCAATCGAAGACTACTTTGATTTGCTCGAAAGAGAATTTGTATGGACAGAGGAAGGTCATATAAAAGTTCATCTCTCAAAAGGAACAGGAATCACATCTAGAGAGATCTATGAACGCGAATTTCCAATCGTTTTCCCTAATTCGGAAAGCATTCCAGAACTCAACAGTATAGGCTATGGAGAGTTTACCGATCTTATTGAGAATATTGGGAAGGAGGCTTCAGATAGTTTGATTGTTCCTAGTAAATTAGCAGAACAAGTTCGAAGGTTTTTTGATGTGGTTTCAAACTCGTGTGATGCTCGTTATGAAAGTACAGACGACTATGCGTCGTATGATTTTTGTTTTTCCGATTCGTCTTCTGTCCTCCTGTGTATGATATATGTTCAGTATGATTAAACACAAAGTACACGAGGGACAGGCCCTGGTTTCAGTAAAGCTTTCTTTGGAAGAACCGTTCTGAAGGGATTAGAATAAGTTGAATTCGCTGTTTTCAAATTGGCTCCACAGCAAATCACCACTGTCTGGCAATGCTGTAGTCAGCAGACGGTCGAGACAATCGGGATCAGTGAGACTGTAACTAAATCTGTGTAACTGCCTATTATTAACCCACGCGATGGGTGAGGATAGGCAGACTATGAAGAAGAAAGAGTTGGAAGCGATTGCCCAGGCAGCCGCCAAAAATATCAAGACTGAGGCGGATCTCAATGAGTTCCGCCAGATGCTGACCAAGATCACAGTCGAAACGGCGCTGAATGCGGAGCTGGACGATCATCTTGGCTTCGATCGACACGAGCAGTCCGACACTGACAACAGCCGCAACGGCTACACCAGCAAGACCCTGCAAACTGAAGAGGGTCAGTTTGAGTTAGATACTCCCCTCGACAGGGCCGGCAGCTTCGAGCCCAAGCTGGTCAAAAAGCACCAGCGCCGATTCACCTCGATGGATGACAAAATCCTGTTCCTGTACGCACAGGGCATGACTACCCGGGAGATTGTCACCACGTTCAAGGAAATGTACGACGCCGACATATCGGCAGCCCTGATTTCGAAAGTCACCGATGCGGTTATCGAGCAGGTCGTCGAGTGGCAGTCGCGACCCCTGGATGCCATTTACCCCATCGTGTATCTGGACTGCATCGTCGTCAAAGTCCGGCAGGACAGGAAGGTCATCAACAAGTCCGTTTATCTGGCCCTGGGCGTCAACATGGAAGGCCACAAGGAATTGCTGGGACTGTGGCTGTCCGAGAATGAAGGCGCCAAGTTCTGGCTGAACGTACTCACAGAGCTCCAGAATCGCGGTGTGAGGGATATCCTGATCGCCTGTGTCGATGGCCTTAAGGGCTTCCCGGGCCCATAAGTAGTCTTCCTGTTTGGTAAGTATATGCCAGGCAATAACGGCTAGTTTTCTGGCCGTTGCGACAGCGGCAATCTGTGCTCCGCGTTTCCCACGTATGCGACAAAAGAATGCTCGTAGAGGTCCCGGTGTTTTTGCAGCAGACCATGCTGCCTCTACCAACATTCCACGCGCATGAGAACGCCCCCGCTTGGTGATATGTCCGTGATGAGCTGGCGTAAGACCGCTTTGCCGAACGCTGGGATTGAGACCGAAGTAGCTGACTAGCTTCTCCGGCCTTGCGAAACGGCTCACATCTCCTATCGCTGCCACCAGTGACACCGCAACAACCGTATTGACGCCGGATATCGACATGAGGCGCTGCACATCCAGGTTGCGCAGGGCAAACGTCGCCAGCTCTGTATCCAACACTTTGATGTCTTCATTCAGGTGATCGAGATTGCGCAGATATCGTTGGATCGACGCCCTTTCATCAAAAGGCAAAGGCTGTTCCTGTAACCAGGTTCTTCCCTTATGCCCAAACATGTCCGACGCTGGACACTGCGGAATCAGGTTGGCATGAAGGATCGAGTGGATCGTGTTTTTAATACGGGTGCGGTGACGCACCAATCGTTGTCGATTTGCCACAGTTCGTCGTAGCGATTCAGTAGCAGCGTCGGGGACCCAGACTTCCGGTAAAAATCCACTGGCATGAAGCTGCGCCAGTACAGCCGCGTCAATCTTGTCAGTCTTCACTTTGGCATGAGCGATAGCGCGCACTTGAAGTGGGTTGGCGATGACAACTCTATGGACCCGTGGCTTTAGTATATGTACGACAGCCATTGTATTGCCCGTGGCCTCCAGAACCACGTCGTCCTCGGCGGTGAGGGTGTCGGCGAATTTGATAAGATGGTTGCGGTCAAGCAGCACACGGCCCAAACTGGTGACCTGGCCATCCTCCAGTACCATGACTTCGGCGAAAGTCCGGTGAATATCCAAACCAAAAATACGCATATCAGCAATCCTCCCGGTAGATAATTGATACGGGAGCAAGTGGGTCACACGACAACTACGGATTCGCGCTCGCAGCGCATCCGGGCAGGTCGTAGGGGCGGCCAACTACTAACACGAGCTCGCGGCTCATCGTGTAGACCGGCCTGCCCACTAGGTTCCGTGCTCCCGGTGCCCCTATCCCGGATGGTCTCACCATACGCCAATGGAAGAAATTTGGCTCGGGTAGCGGGCACCGGGGTATATCATGCCGGATACGAACGCCATCGAGTCCCTCAACAGCGTCATTCGCAAGGCTGTCAAAAAACGGAAGCTGTTCCCCACGGGCGATTCCGCGATGAAGGTGATCTACCTGGCGATTCGGGAGGCGTCGAAAAAATGGACCATGCCGATCCGCAACTGGAAGCTGGCCCTGAATAGATTTATGATCGAGTTCGAAGACCGCTTGGCGGACTACATTTAACCCTGGCAGTTACACAGAATTATTTACAGGGTCGGATCAGTACTTGAGTCGCTGCCACTCGTCATGCCATCGATGATCGTCGGCGTGTTGATAGATTGACGTTGTCTCGATCTTGTCATGTCTGGCAGAGGCCTGAATGTACTTAAGTCCGATTCCTGAATCATCACCGTGTGTGACCGACGTGTGCCTGAACCAATGGGTGGACGCTTTCCGGAGTTTCCTGGCGCAGACGGGGACTTCTTGCTCGACGCTATCCGCGGCACCCTGTACGGTTTTCTTCACTAGTCGATACACCATGTTGTCGGAAACCCCCTTCGTACCCTTGATGCTGCGTAGAACCGGGGAGGTGTCGTTCTCAGGGGGGAGATCCTCCAAACCGAGGAAATGCCGATAGCGCATCAGTGCGTCTAGCATTTCATCGCTCACGGGTACTTTCGCATGCTTCTGTCCCTTGCCTTCAACAAACCACCACCAGCGCCCGCGATACTCTCTGAAGCTGTTCATCGCGTGGCTGGCTACCTCAGACACTCGGGGCGCGAGGAGATAAAGGAAATGGAACAGGAAGCGGATACGTTCGTAGTCTTCCTTCTCACGCAGAGTGTCCTGGGGGAGGGCGGCAATGTAGGCTTTCAGGTGATCCCAGGTTTCCTGGTCAAGGAAGCGCTCCTGTACTGGGGCTTCCCCAGCTTGGGGTCTCAGCTTCTTGTTTCTTCTCCGAATCAACGACAGCGGATTGCCGCGGATATAGCCGGCGTCCACCAGATACGACATCAGCGCATTGATGACAATGAGCGAGGTGCGCTGGCTGGCTTCACTCAATGGCCCCTGGAAAGGCTTCCAAGCAGGAGAGTGGCGGGGCGCTCGAGGCCCACACCAGTAGTCTGCCGGCATAGGGTTCGATAGAAACAGTTGGTAGTCCTGAAAGTCTTCTCGCAGCAATCCTGAGATTGGTTTGCGCTGCTGCTTGATCGCCCAGAGGAGCAGGCGTTCTGCTTCGGAGCAGTACTTACGCCGCGTATTGGGCGAATCGTCAAATTCCCCCAACCAGCATTGAATCGCTTTCCAATCGTTATTGGCCTGAATCTGACAATACGTCTGGGGCAGGCGGTTGCTGCCCCGGCTGCCATCAAGGGGTACTAGGGACATCCCCGCCGCAAATAACACTTCGCCCTGAAACCCAGGCCTGGCAATGCTTTCAAGAGTACCCTACTTTTCCGGTTTCCCAGATTCACCGGTCAGCGGGCTTAAAATCTCCGCCATATTGATCACGTTTTGCTCAAACGTGAAGCTGTAGGTGCCATTGAGGTTCACATTCAGCCAGGCCACAGGGGATACCTTTTTCACCAGTTCCAGATTTTTCTGGTCCCCGGTGGCCCGGTAGTAAGCAAGCAAATTGCTTAGTATGAGTGAGTTGAAGTAGATAATCGCGTTCGTCAGCAGTCGGGCGCACTCATTCCAGATGTCGATTTCCTGGTCCGAGGAGCCGCGGAACCGGTTGCCGTTGACCGAGGCCACCGCTCTTCGTAACTGGTGATAGGCCTCTCCCCGGTTCAGTGCCCGTTGTACATAGTTGCGCAGGGCTGCATCGTCAATGTAGTTTAGCAGGTAACTGGCTTTAACCAGCCGGTCATACTCCGTCAGAGCCTGCACCAGCGGGTGCGTATTGCTGTACGTGGATAGTTTTCGGATCAGCGCAGCCTGGGATGTCGTCTTGCGCTGAAGCGAGATAACAATGCGCTGGATGGTCTCCCATTCCTGCACAATGGCGTCCGCGCGGATCGGCTTTTTCAGGGACAATACGGGCTTATCGTCGCCACTGACGTTGACCGTGAACATATCCTCAATAACTCGCCCGAACTGGGCGTAGCGCGGCGCAAAGGTATAGTCAAAGAGATCGAGTAGTGCAAAGTTCACGTGGTTCACGCCGTGCGTATCCGTGGACAAAACATCCGGCTTGATCTCCGATGTATTGTTGAACAGCAGGTCGAAGATGTAGTGGGACTCGTGTTCGTTGGCGCCGATAACCCGGGCGTTCACCGGCACATGATTGGCGACCAGGGTGACGGCAGAAACGCCCTTGTTGGTGCCGAAATACTTGGACGAGTAACGCGTTTTGAACGTATGCAGCCGAGACTCAAATTTCTGCCCATCGGCGCTGGCATGCAGGACACCTTCCTGGATATTGTAATGCTGGAAGATCTCCAGTTTGGCAATGGCATTACTAATGGCATCGTTGGCCTGGTTCAGTGTTTCCATGCGCAGATAGTTGGCCTGCGTCGAGCGCAATTCTTCATAGGAACGATCTGATATATGCGCCATGCGGTAAAGGCCGTAGTTGGTGCCGTTGGCAATGATGGCAGCAATCAGGTTGTTGGCGTTCACCTCCTGCTTGGATTGCACTTGCCTGACGTGATCAAAGGCACCAAGAAACCCGGTCTCTTGGTCTACAAATCGCATGAGGTCGGCAATGTTGACCTGATTCAGCTGTTCGAAGAACGGGTTGTTGAGTAGGCTCTTAGCTCCCGATGACGGGAGTCGCCACTGGGTTTTCCCGGAACGGGAGCGCAGTACGACGTTTCGGTTGTCGCCTTTCTGGATGCGGTCCCCCACCTGCTCCAGTGTCGTGGTCAACTCCTTCTGCATCGAATGCATCAGTTGTTTCGGGGCTGTGTTAATCCGGTTCAGCAACGAGCTTTTGATCAGCTTCCGTCTCTGTTTCCAGATGTCGTCATCGACCAGATCATCCCCCAAACTGCAGTGTTTAGGCGATTGCGGGATGAACAGGTGCCCGTCGAGTTTGCCTTGAACCAGTAGATAGAGCAGCACTTCAAAGCGAGCAGGATTGATGGCGCCGCCGGTGGCGACAAAGGGCAGGTGTCTCGGCCTGATCAATCGCCGGTCGATTTCCCTGATACTGCCGCAGGAATCAAGGTCGAATTGGCTCCGTTCGATCTGTGCGCCCAGGGCGTGAGTCGTTGTCGATGACTGGAACTTGAGGGACAGGAATATCGGCCGTAGGATCTGCTCGATCAGTTCCACCTGCTGGTCATAGTATTCCCATATGTAGAACGCCTGCGATTGTTTCTGGTCGGTAAGGTACCGACACAGCGACTCGATCTGCTTCGGGCGCATGACGCCGGCCGCTCGCTGGCGTATCTCGCAAAAGGGCACAGATCCGTCAATGGAATCGTCAATAAACAAACGTAACAGCGTGGCGCCCTTGCCGACATTCGCGACGGCCTCTTTCCACTCCTGGTAAGCAGTATCGTCAGCGTACTGTTTAGCCTCCTGCTGAAGCTTGCGGCAGTGGTGGATAAAAGCGTCTGCCAGGTGCTCGGTCACCTGTCGATGTTTGAGGTGAAGATAACAGATCAGGTACAGGGACCGAGTCATTCTGTCGAAACGACGAAGCTTGGTCGGGGTGTAATAGTCGACCATGGAACTAAAGTGTTCCAGATTGCTGAGTGATAGCCCCAATTGCTGAATAACCGCATCGATATCATCGATCAGCGGCTCGATCTGCTGGTGTATTCTGAGTTCCTTTTCCAGTTCTGATAGGGAGAAGTTCCTGGCCGATTGCCGAACACTATTCAGTGTCGTTGCTGTATCGTCATCCAGGATTGCGTCCACGCTCTCACTCAGTGACGGGCTCATCGAGTGTGACAAGATATCCGCCAGGCGCTGGCGCTCACTGGCAATTGCTTTGCTGACCACCCGCTGTAGCACGGTATATTTCGGGATGGCAATACGGTGCTTGGCCAAAAAGTCGGTGGATTCATCGAATAGGAATCGGGACTCGATAGAGGCTGCCGCCGCCACTCCAGCGCGCTTGCTTAAAGCCGCTTCGCTGTCTTCATCAAAAGATTGGTAGTCTAATAGCTGAAATATGCGGCGGTAGATTCGCACTCTTTGCATGGGCGACAAGTTCTTGCGCCCGAGTTTCAAGTCGGGGAAGAACTCGCCTGCAATGAACAGCAGGTCATCCCGCACATCGCTATAACGTATGTTCAGGACAACGGGCTTGACCTTGAAGTAGCCCAGCAACAGGATGAAGTAGACCCTGTTGTAGCGGTCACGGATTGAGCGAAGGGCATCGAGTTCGGGATCATTCAGGGAGAAATAGTGTCGCTTTTGCTCGAAGGCAAGCTTCGGTGCGCCATATAGATCTTGAACCTCAGAATCCAGGAGGATGGCGCGGCGTTTGCTTTTCAGGCTCATTCGGGAATCCAAACGCCCGATCTTAGCCTAATCGGCTAAAAATCAGCCAATTCAGGAGAAAGCCAGAAAGTAAGGCACTCCCCAAAGCCTTGCCAGGCGTGGGTTTCAGGGCGAAGTGTTATTTGCGACGGGGATGTCCCTAGTACCCCAAAACGAAATTTATGAGTTGGCCCAGGACGAAACCAGCCGCCTACAGTTACTAGATCGCTTCCTGCCTGAGGACAGTGATTTTGCTGGGCGCAGTTCCGAGCTGCACAAGCACTTGCAGCATAACCAGCAAAAGCTTGCCAAGGCGCTCAGTGATTACGACGATCTTAAAGCTGAAGTGGAGCGTCTGCCGAAGCTGGAGGAGCAGGTTCAAGGCTTCCAAAACCTCGGCATCCAGGAGAAACTTGCAAAAACATCACTACTGGCACGTGAGCGTCAAATTGCTCAGCGTAGCAATGAAGAAGTGCAACACCTGCGCGATGGACTGACCGCGCTGAACGACAACCTCCCGGACCTTACCTTCCTCAGTGATAAAGCATTGGACGGACTGCCAGATGCCGACCAATTAAGACCCATCCGAGTGATCCTGGATCGGCTCCAGCAAAGCTTTACCAAACATCTTAGAGCGATGGAGGAAGAGCTAGCGGAAGGTGACCAGCAGATTAGAACCCAGCTTGCTTTGTGGCAGCAGGCCTTGCAGCGCAACGAACTGGAGTTGGAGAAGGCTTTACGTAGCTTGCCCGCCATGGCGGGGAAGAGCGGCCAAGAGGTCGGTACAGCTTACCAACGTTTGATGCAGGAGATTGAACGGATCAAACCCATGAAGTCGCGACTTTCGAATTTTGAGAGTCTTCGGGACAATTTGCGACAGGAGCGTCGTAACCTGCTTGCGGGATTATCTGACCTGCGAAATCAAAGGACCCAGGCACTGCAAAAGGCTGCCAAAAAGCTCAATAAACGCCTTGAAGGGAAGCTCAAGGTCGATATTGTTCCTGAGGCGGACCGCACGCCGCTAAAGCGATTTCTTATGGACTGTCGCCTGGAAGGCATAGGTGAAAAACGGCTGGCCTGGATTGATGAGCAGGAGATCCTGAACCCGCTTTCCTTGGCGCAAGACATCCAGAAAGGCGCAGCGACACTACAAGTGGATTGGGGCTTTACCCCCACAATGGCGGAAGCGCTTGCGAAGCTTCAACCATCTCAAATTATGGCCTTGGAGGCCCTTGAGTTAGATCATCGAGTTGATATTTTCCTGAATGTCGCGCACGGCAAGGTGGAGCCCGTGTTCAGAGCTCTGAATAGACTTTCTACTGGTCAACAGTGTACGGCTATCCTCCACATGTTGCTGCTGGAGAATGCTGACCCATTGATCATGGACCAGCCTGAGGACAACCTGGATAACGCATTTATTGCTGACCGAATTGTTACCGAGCTGCGAGACGCGAAAACTAGTCGTCAGTTTCTGTTCGCGACCCACAACGCCAATATCCCTGTGTTCGGTGATGCGGAGTGGATTGGTGTCTTTACCGCCTCAGAGAACCAAGGCTCTCTTGGTTTCGAGGCGCAAGGTTCAATTGATGTTCCAGTAATTCGTGATCAAGTTGCAAGCATCTTGGAAGGTGGGCGAGATGCGTTTATCCAGCGAAAGGAAAAATACGAATTTTAGAGTCTATCCAGGCCGGCATTTGCCGGTAGCACCTTGCTCGCGAGGTCCTTCTGCGAGCACAACCACTTGACCGAAAACCAGGGTTAGTAGACACTATCTAAACCTCCATTATTTCCTTTTAAATCAATATGGTATGGCGCATAATGTGCATTATGTTAAATAAGGTATCGACCATTGACTTGGCCCAATATGGGGCATATTGGCCGACCTGCCAAAAGTGGCAATTTTTTCCACCTAAATATAGCAAATTCCATAACAATCTCGAAAAACGCTAACCGGGCCCGTCCACATCAGAATATCGGTTCCGTTCGGCCTAGTAACCGTACTTGCTGAACTACATTGACGACGCCAGACTTAGAAATCACCTGGAGCGAGCGTTGAACCAGGTTGAAGCCTATCACCAGCTGCGGAGGGCTATTAGCCACGTCAATAGCGACCGATTCCGGGGTAATAGCGATGAGGAAATCCAGATCTGGAACGAAAGTGCCAGACTGGTGGCAAATGCCATGATCTACTTCAACTCAAAAGTGCTCAGTAATCTGCTGGACAGCTTTGAGGGTTATGGCGATGCAATGTCTCTGGAAACAGTAAAGCGGGCCTCACCAGTGGCCTGGGAGACTATCAACCTCCGGGGTAGATACACATTCGCACCGACAGGTGGATTGCGAAAAAACTTGAGGATTAAATGGCATCGGTTGAAGGCCACCGGCTGACAATCGATAAGTAATGGGCCTCCAGAAACCCCAGAAACCCCAGAAACCCCAGAAACCAAGGCTGGCGCGGCCTGCAGCGGTTTTTGCAATATTTGGAGGCAAAATCCCTAGGACCCCAGTATAGCTTTTTCCGACGCATTCCAGCTCACTTTTGTTTACGAACCCATGTCTCCAACACGCGAAGATCTCCCATAGGTAATGACCATGCCCCGTACCTCGGCATCTGGTGCGCGACGGCACTGCGAGGTCCCGCGCCGCTCCTGCCGTATGGCTGCTCTCACTTGACACCCAGAAATGGATTGTTTAGAGTCGTCTCAAATGGGAGTGAGCGCTCATTCCTAGCCGTCCCCAGTAGCAGGTAACCCAATGTCTTCGGCCAAAACCCTCGCAGGTTTAGTGATACTTGTCCCATCGCTCTGGCTTTCCGGTTGTGGAACACCCGAGCCGTCCGCCGCCCCCCCGCCTCCCGAAGTAGGCGTGGTAACGCTGCACAACGAGACCGCCGTCCTGAGCAGCGAGCTTCCGGGCCGTGTCGTGGCCGCCGAGACATCCGAGGTGCGTCCGCAGGTGAACGGCATCATCCGTCATCGCTTGTTCGAGGAGGGCTCGATCGTCGAGGCCGGACAGCTGCTCTACGAGATCGAGGATGCCCCCTATCGCGCGGCGCTTCGAAGCGCGCAGGCTGCGCTTACCCGTGCAGAAGCGTCGATCAATGCCACACGGCTGCAGGCGGAACGCTACCAGGAACTGGCCAGCCTCAAGGCCGCCAGCCGTCAGGATGCCGACAATGCCCAGGCGGCCGCCGATCAGGCAAGCGCCGAGGTCGAGGTACAGCAAGCGGCCATTCACGCCGCCAAGGTCGATCTCGGTTTCACCCGCATCCGGGCACCTATTTCCGGACGTATCGGCCGTTCACTCGTCACACCCGGCGCCCTGGTTCAGGCTGGGCAGGCGCAGCCGCTGGCCACCATCCAGCGCACGGATGTCGTGCATGTCGACGTGATGCAGTCGGCCGCGGAGACTCTCGACCTCCGGGAGGCCATGCTGGCGGGAGACCTGATCCACGATAGCGACAGCGTCCCCGTCGAACTGCTGCTTCCCAACGGCAACGTTTATCCCATCGAGGGCCAGCTGCAGTTTTCCGAAATCTCCGTCAATCCCACGACCGGTGCCGTCACGCTGCGAGCCTCCTTTGCCAATCCCGATGACATGCTCCTGCCGGGCATGTATGTGCGTGCACGTCTGTCCGATGGCGTGCGGCAGCAAGCCATACTCGCGCCCCAGCAGGGGATCACCCGCGACGTGCGCGGCCGCGCCGTCGCTCTGATCGTCGATGCAGAGGGCAAGGTGGAGCAGCGTTTCGTTACCGCGGAGCGGGCCATCGGTAACCGCTGGATGGTGACGGAGGGCTTGCACCCAGGAGATCAGCTAATTGTCGAAGGGCGCCACCGCGCAAGCTCGGGCGCCCTGGTGACATCCAAACCCTGGGCCCCATCATCCCAGCCGGCGAGTCCCCAAGTATCCACAACGAATCCGGGGGAGTAAGCGACGATGTCCCGTTTCTTCATTGATCGTCCGATCTTTGCCTGGGTTCTTGCCATCATCGCGATGCTGGCCGGCGTGCTTGCCATCCGAGCGCTTCCCATTGCCCAGTTTCCCAGTATCGCACCGCCCGCGATCGAGATCCGCACTCTCTATCCCGGCGCCGATGCGACGACGCTCAGCGACTCCACGACGGCGGTCATCGAACAGCAGCTCAAGGGTATCGACAACCTGCGCTACTTCAGGTCGAACAGCGATTCGGCCGGCAACCTTTCCATACTGTTGACCTTCGAGCAGGGTACCGACCCCGATACCGCCCAGGTTCAAGTTCAAAACAAAGTGCAGCAGGCGATGCCGTTGCTGCCGCAGGAAGTCCAGCAACAAGGGGTGACGGTCGAAAAATCCTCGGCGGCCATCGCCTTGATTCTCTCGCTCTACTCCGAAGATGGAAGCCATGACCAGGTCGATCTCGGCGATATCACCGCCTCGATGCTACAGGATCCGATCGGTCGCATCACCGGGGTAGGCAGCACCCAGATCATCGGCACGCAGTATGCGATGCGCGTGTGGGTGGACCCGATCAAGCTCGGCAATCTCAACCTCACCTTCGGCGATATCAAAGCCGCCATCCGCGATCAGAATGCTCAGGTATCGGCTGGTGAAATCGGCAGCCTGCCGACAACGCCGGGCCAGGCGCTCAACGTCACGGTGTCGGCGCAATCGCGCCTGGAAGCCCCCGAACAGTTCCGCGAGATTCTGCTCAGAAGCGAGCCGGATGGGTCGACCGTTCGCCTGCGCGATGTCGCCGAGGTGGAAATCGGCGGCGAAATCTACAATTTCGATGCCCGTCTCAATGGCATGCCGGCGGTCGGCATGACCGTCACGCTGGCGTCGGGCGCCAATGCCCTAGATACGATCGGGGCCGTCAAGGACGAGATCGAGCGGCTGTCGAAACAGCTTCCCGCCGATATCAAGCTGGTCTACCCCTACGATATAACTCCCTTCGTCGAACTCTCGGTGCAGCAGGTTGTCTTTACATTGCTCGAGGCCATCGTGCTTGTCTTCCTGGTGATGTTTCTGTTTCTGCAGAACTGGCGAGCAACCCTGATTCCCACCATTGCGGTACCCGTGGTGCTGCTGGGCACCTTCGCCGTTCTGTACACATTGGGATTTTCCATCAACAGCCTGACCCTGTTCGGTATGGTGCTGGCCATCGGCCTGCTGGTCGATGATGCCATCGTGGTGGTGGAGAATGTCGAACGCCTGATTCAGGAGAAAGGTCTGACGCCGCTGGAAGCCGCCCGACGCTCCATGGATGAACTGGGTGGAGCCCTGGTTGGCATCGGCGTAGTAATTTCGGCGGTTTTCCTGCCCATGGCCTTCTTCGGTGGCTCGGCGGGTATCATCTACCGGCAATTCTCGATCACCATCGTGGTGGCCATGACGCTGTCGGTATTGGTCGCGTTGATCCTGACGCCATCCCTGTGCGCATCCTTTCTCAAACCCGCCAACGGAACCCATCAACAGCGCAAGGGCTTTTTCGGCTGGTTCAACCGCAGCTTCGATCGCGGCGTCAAACGCTACGGCTCAGGTGTGTTGCGGGTGAACCGCAACTGGGGACGCTCGCTGCTGGTCTACGCACTGGTGATCGGCGTTCTGGGTGTGCTGTTCGCCCGTCTGCCGGGAGGCTTTCTGCCGGATGAGGACCAGGGCATGATGATGGCCCAGTCCATTCTGCCGCCCGGCTCCACCATGGAGCAGACCGTCAACGTTATGACCCAGCTCGAACACCAGTTTCTGGTCGAGGAGTCGGCCAATGTCGCCTATGTGTTCAGCGTCAGCGGCTTTGACGGAACCGGCCAGGCCCAGAATGTCGGCGCCGCGTTCCTGAAATTGCGGGACTGGAGCGAACGGCCTGGCAGGGCAAACAGTTCGGCCGCGATCGCTGAACGCGCCAACCGGGTATTGGCTCAATTGCCCGGCGGCAGCGCGGTCTCGTTCATTCCGCCCGCCGTTCTCGAACTGGGGAATGCCACCGGCTTCAATCTGCAGCTCATCGATACCGGCGGTATCGGTCACAACCGGCTGATCGCCGCTCGCGACCAATTGCTCGAGCTGGCCCACAAGGACGAGACCCTCAGCCAGGTTCGCGCCAGCGGCGTGGAAGACGTCTCCCAGCTCCGGGTCAAAGTGGATCAGGCCCGTGCCGGTGCGCTCGGTCTCAACCATGGGGATATCAATGACACGCTCTCCACCGCGCTCGGCGGCAGCTACGTCAACGATTTCCTCGACCGGGGCCGGGTGAAGAAGGTCATGCTCCAGGCCACCGCCGAATTCCGCGACAACCCGGAAGATATCGGCAATCTGTATGTCCGCGGAGCGTCCGGCGAAATGGCGCCGCTTTCCGCCATCGCCGACACGGACTGGGGCTTTGGCCCCGCCCGCCTCGAGCGCTACAACGGCCGGCCCGCCATCGAGATTCTCGGTGCCCCGGCGCCAGGCTACAGTAGCGGCGCCGCCATGGCCCGCATGGAGGCTCTGGCCGAAGATCTTCCCGAAGGCGTCGGTCTCGAATGGAGCGGCGCCTCTTACGAGGAGCGCCTTTCCAGCGGCCAGGCGCCCGCCCTCTATGCACTGTCGGTGCTGATCATCTTCCTTGCGCTCGCGGCGCTCTACGAAAGCTGGTCGGTACCGATGGCCGTCATCCTTGCGGCGCCGATCGGCGCGATCGGCGCCCTGCTCGCGGCCTGGCTGACCGGCCTCAACAACGACATTTATCTGCAGGTCGGGCTGATCACCACCGTCGGTGTCGCCTCCAAGAACGCGATCCTGATCGTCGAGTTTGCAGAGGAGAAGATGCGTTCGGGGCTTGATGCGGCGACCGCTGCCTATGAAGCAGCCAAGCTTCGTCTGCGCCCCATCCTGATGACATCCTTTGCCTTTGGCTTTGGTGTGCTGCCGCTCGCGATCTCCACGGGTGCGGGTTCCGGGGGACAGAATGCCATTGGCCGCAGCGTGGTGGGCGGGATGTTCACCGCCACATTGCTCGCAATATTCTTTATACCGATGTTCTACTATCTGGTAAAACGCCTCTTTCGTCAGGATCGCGCTATCGAAAACACGTAGGAACATGGCGGCACACTATCGCCCCCCACAGCGACACAGAGTGAGACCTAAATCATGAAGCTCAAGCCAATATTTCTTGCCGTTGCTTTCGGTGTCCTCGGTGGCTGCAACATGGCCCCGAAGACTGCGCACCCAGCCCTGCCCGTTCCCGAGATGCTGTCGGTGCAGGGCGGCAATTTCGGCACTTCGGCGATCAACCCCGCCGAGCTCGACTGGGAGCAATACTTCACCGAACCCCGGTTGCGCGATGTCATGCAACTCGCGCTCGACAACAACCGCGATCTGCGAGTCGCTCTGGCCAATGTGGCTCAAGCCCACGCCTTGTATCGCGTGCAGCGATCGGACTTGTTTCCGACGCTAGGAGTGGACGGCCGTGCAAGCTATGAGGACTTGCCGGGCGGCGTCGCGCCTGATGTGGGAGATACGACCTCCGGGGGTGGCCGTAACGACATCTATACTGCCAGGATCGGTGTCTCGGCGTGGGAGACCGATCTGTTCGGTCGGATCAAAAATCTCAGTGACGCCGCCCTCGAGCAGTATCTGACCTCCGTGGAAAACCGGAATGCCGTACAGGTCGCACTGATCGCCGAGGTGGCAACCGCCTGGCTCACCCTGGCCGCCGATCAGGAGCAGCTCCGCATTGCGCTCGACAACAAGCGGGCTTTCGACCAGACCCTCGCCCTCACCAGGGCGCGCCTGGCCGCGGGGATCGCCTCCAAACTCGATGTGCGACAGGCCGAGACCAGCTTCGACCAGGCACGCGCGGATATCGCCGAGGGCATCACTCGGGTCAACCAGGCTCGCAACGCACTCAACCTTCTTGTCGGCACCACGGTCGGTACCGAACTGCTCCCCGAGAGTCTGCCTGACACCGGGGCAACTCTCGCCATGCTTCCCCAAAACCTGCCCTCGGAGACATTGCTCCGGCGTCCCGATATCGTCGCGGCGGAACACCAGCTTCGGGCGGCGAATGCGAATATTGGAGCCGCGCGCGCCGCCTACTTCCCAACTCTTTCACTCACCACCGCCTTCGGCACCATGAGTCCCGACTTCTCCGGGCTGTTCGACAGTGGCAGCGATTACTGGTCGGCCGCACCGGCGATATCGGTTCCCATCTTCAATTTCGGACGCAACCGCGCCAATCTTCGCTACTCCGAAGCAACGTATGACGCCATGCTTGCCCGCTATGAACACGCCATCCAGACGGGATTCCGGGAAGTCGCTGACGCATTGGCACGCCGCCGGACGATCGACGCACAGCTCGAGGCCCAGACGTCACTGCATGATGCCGCGAGGGGTGCGTATCGGCTGTCGGAAGAACGATTCCTTGCGGGCATTGATTCTTTCCTCACGACCCTCGACTCACAGCGCACACTTTATAATGCCGAGCGAAGCCTGCTGACCGCGCGCGCTATCCGCGAAGCCAACGCGGTCGAACTGTATCGCGCTCTGGGCGGCGGGCTCGGGTCCATGTATTAGACTGTCGACCCGGCTCCGGATCGAGGCGATCCAACCGGATTTGCCGCGAGGGACGGGTGAAACTGGCAATAGCGCCACAACATGCTCACAATTGTCCTGGCATTGACCCGGTATGCGGCAAGCCCTATCGTTCAGGACGGGGAGGAAGTCAGGATAATGCATGTGCAGATGAAAAGAATATCACGAAGGTGGAGGCCCGAAGGGAAGCCCAGCAATGGTTAAGACATCAAAAAAAGCCGTTCCCGACCAGCCCCCGAGGGAGCGGATCATCAATGCTGCCCGCCTGCTTTTCGGAGCGAAGGGATTCCACCCCACCACGACTGCCGAACTGGCAGCGGAAGCATCGGTCAGCATGGGCCAGATATACCGACATTTCGATTCCAAGTCCGATATCGTTCTCGCCATCGTCGAGCAGAATGTGCATATGCGACTCGCGCAGATGGATGCGATTTTCGAAGCTGTGGAATGCGGTAGCTGCAGTATTTTTGAAGCGTTCAAAACCATCAGCGAGAGTTCTCTGGCGCTGGATGACAGCAGCCTCTCGTATGAAATACTGGCGGAAGCGGTGCGGAATGCTTCAGTCGCTGAGAAACTGGAAACGCTGACGACATTTTTCCAGGACGGCGTGCGTCGCCTGGCCGTTCTCGCGCAACCCGATATCCCGCCAGGTGGTCTCGAAGCCTATGTCGATATCATGATGGCCTGTTTTGTTGGCCTGGGACTGCGCACGGCACTCAATTCTTCCGTGGATGTGGATCAGGCCAGTCGCAGTACCGCCTGCCTGATGTTGCGAATGCTGGGCGCGTCGGATGACGGTCTACAGGCTGAAACCGGAGCATAGATACTCTGCTTCGCGGTGAGGATGGTGGATGAGGCTACGCCGTATCCACCTTACGCTGGGATCATCTGCAGGCGCCCCACCTTTCATGGTGCACGCCCTCAAGGAGCCGGAAGGTGCCAACCTGGACCGTGTACAGATCGTCAAGGGTGGAGTGGACCAGTGGGAAGAAATGCGCAGGGCCACGGCCTTCAAATCGCCTCGACGTTGCCGGGCCCGCACCCGGGCCACATAGGAGACACTCACGTCATATGCGGGTAGTCACACGCGATCAGTTATCTGGATCGCGCCTGCATGTTTTCCTACGGCCATAGATTAGCAATTTTGACCATTTTTCACACACATCTGCCAATCAAGAAGCGGCTGCCTCCACAAGGAGCTGAGCTGGATAGCGCGTCCAGCTCAATTCGGTACCCGGTGCGTTCCAGTTTGGCAAGACCTGATAGAAGGCGCGCACATTACGCAAGTTGCGGACATCGAAGCCCTTGCCAAACTCATCGGTCAATCAATGAACTTCTCGATCACGCTATCTGCCCCGATCAGCGGGATGATACGAACCAGCACTTGATCCATCACACCGTCCTCAGCCTGGATGATGAATTGTGCCTTTCGCTCCCTCCAGGGCAGCGTTTGGATGAGGCTTGATGCAACCACCGAAGGCTTATCAAGGTTGCCCACGGCCACTTCAGTGGCAGCGCCGCGAACGCTTGTGCTGATCGGGCAACAGTGGACTTCCCACGGTCTCGTAGACACTTTTAGCCTATCATAGTTTGCCAAAGACCTTCGCAACTAGCGCTGAACGCCTTCAGTCCTGATCAACCTGATCTCACCTGCCGCATTATGCCCTGAGCTGTATTTCCGGTTTGTCCAGTATTGTCCTTCGCCCACATTGGGGTCAGTGTCCCTGAAGCGGACTTCCGCCGAAAACATGTACACCTGCTCGTCAGTCGTAGGATCGGGGTTACTAACCTGGGCTTTAGCTATATAGGAAAATACGTAGTGGCCGTCGTCCTTCCGAAGTGAGCTGGCGACAATATCGGAGCGTCGTGTCCGACTGGGACGATCACTTGGCAGGTCATCAACCTGATAATAGTAAGCGCCCCTGCATCCGCCCCCTTCCACCCAGGGCGGTGACGCCGGAGCATGCTTCCGTGTTTTTTTCACAGGAGCATGACCATGTCTGCCGACAACGAACAACGCGAAGACTACTGGCGCCCACATGTCGAGGCCTGCCAGGCGTCGGGCCTGTCCGCCAAGCGGTTCTGCAGAGATAACGCACTGCCCTACGGGCAGTTCCTCTATTGGGCTGGCAAGCTGCGACCGTCAGCAGCCACGCCACCGGCCAGTGGTTTTACCCGCGTAGTGCCCCGGAGCGGCGCAGTCGCTCCGGAGGGTTTGCACATTACGCTGACCAATGGTCTGCGGATCGGCGGCATTAACGCCGGCAACGTAGAATTGCTGAGCACGCTTTTGGCCCAGTTGTGAAACCCCGGTATGAGGTCCGGCCAAGATTCATGTAAAAAGTTCCGGTTTGCTCAAATCTTGACCAGATACTCGCTTTAAAGTTGGGTATATCGCTTCCCAGTACGCCTCGAAGTATCGATGGTATAGTCACCCAGCAAATTGATGTGCTCGGTCCGGTAGGGTGACAGGCCCCTCAGAGCCTCCGGCGTCACAGCCAGTCCATCCTTCTTCAAATCACGTAAGGCTTTGGTCATTGCGTTGACGTTGTAGAGGATCACCTGGTTGGCCACGAGGTGACTATAGCGGATCATTTTCTCCTGCTCTGCTCGTAAGTTCTCCTGAATCATGCCCCGGTTGAAGAAAAACACCCACTGGATGAAGTCGTTAAATTCCTCGCTCTTACAAGTGGAGGCGTGGATTGTTTCCCGCATCTCGATATCGCAAATGTACTCTAACAGGAATTGTGTCCTGACGACCCGACCAAGCTCCCGAAAGGCAAAGTAGAGCGAATTTCGTATGCCTCGAGATCCCAGCCGGCGGGCAATCGTGGAGGCGGAGACTTTCCCTTCCTTAATTGAAATGGCAATGCGCAGCATATCCCGGTAGTTGTCGCGGATGAGCTGGTAGTTGATACCCTCCGAGAAAAGCTCGTCAATATGCTTATAGCGTTTGCGCCGATCCGGCTTGAAGAAGAGCAACGAGTTGATGTTGCTGATACGGGGCATCAGTTTGATCCCCAGCAAATGGGCTAGTCCGAACACAATGGTGCTCTCTGCATGGGTATCGCCCTGTACCTTGTCGGGCTGGATATCGGATTCATTTTCGATGATCGCATCAATCAGGTGCATAGCCTCCCGAACCCCACAGGGAATGAAGCGGCTGAACAGGGCAATGTACTTATCGCTGACTAGGTAGTATCCGATACCGCCGTAGGACGCATATCGGAGATGGTATTCAGAGAGCAGATTTTGTTCATACATATCAAAGCGGGTGCCGTCTACCGAGGCGTTCTCCCCGGTTCCCCAAAATTTCGGCAGGTCATACTCATTGTAGGTATTGATGATTTTCTCGGTCGCCTTGATCAGGTCCTTCTCACGAACGTGAGACAGATTAAGGTAGGCAATCTGCTTCCGAGTCAGGGATTTGATGGAGCGTGCGGTCTGGGACGGACCCAGGTTGCAGCCGAAGCACAATAATGACGCGACCAGACGCTTCTTGTAGTCCTTAACCTTTCTCTGGTGCCCGGAGAGAGGGCCAAATAGCTTCTCAATCTCGGTCCAGTCGATTGTCTCAATCAACAGGTCAATGATATCGACCTCGGGGAGGTTGTCGCGTAATGCTTGGTCTACCTTCTTGGTCTGTCGCTTGTCCTTCTCAGCTTTTCGTTTTTTCAGGGAGATCGACTCTCGATTTAGTACGACGAAGTTATCATCGGGAATACTGTCATCAACCGCCTGGGCCGTATCAGTAAAAGTCTGCTTCAGGTCTCGGACAAAGGTGCTGGGATCCTCACTGAGGCCGACCTCTTCACAGAACTCTGAGACAAGCTCGTAATACTCGTCCCAGGTCACGAGGTGCTGGCGGTAATCATCATACTTCGTGCTCTTCTGTACGAATATATCGCCAGACACAAAGCGCTTGGCAATCTCGGTCATCACACAAAGCTCGAACATACCGTGATGCATGAATCGATTGATGCGATTGGGCCTTTGATCAGTAAATAACGTTGTATTCCACTGATCGCTGATCCAGTCGATGGCCAGGGATCCTTCATCGCTGCTTTCATAGCCGACGGCGGAAACGGCCAGTGATTTCACCTTTTCACGGCGAAATCTGGCAACCGCGTTCAGGCATTTCAACAAGTTTCCACCACGGGCGGTATGGTCGATCTCGAGCAACTCCAGGCAATCCAAAAGCGCCTTTCTCAGTGGCCGTGTATAGCGCCTGGGTAGGAACTGGTGGTAGTTATTGGATCCATGCAGAACTAGCCTGTTACATCGCGCCTCAACTTCGCTGGGATTGTACTCCAGGGCCCTGGAAATGTTTGCCATGGCTGTGGCTGGCTCCCCTTGCGTTGCCACCTCTATAGAAACGTCTCGTAGCATGCAGATCAGGTCTTCCTGCTCCTGAGTAGAGCCTTCCTGAAAATTCTTGAGGTCTTTGCGCGCCTTGTTATGGGCTTTCCGGATTTCACGGATGAAAAAATCAATGAGGAAGTCGGTGCAACAGTAGAGCTGCTCGTTTACCAGCAAGGCGAGCAGGGACTTCCGCTTTGTAGACTGCATCGCCTTCATCCGATCCGCGGTATAGGCTCTGGCCTCCAGGATAAACTGAGCTCGCTTTTCCTCGGGGATTTCAGGCAGTGGGCCGACTTTCTCATGTAGACCTTTGATCCATGCGGTATGCGCGGTGAAATCAGTGAGTCCCTGTACGCTTGGTTTCTTCGGTTCGCTCTTCAGAAGCTGCCAATGGGTGATTCCGCTGTCCGTTTTCGTATGTAATAGAGCCTCGAGAATGTTGTCGGTTTCTTTATCGATCACCTCCGTAATGGCGCGGAAGTACACTCTGTTGGCGTGAGCTCGCGCGGTAAACGCGATGCGTTCCATCGTCGAAAAGGCTGGGAGCTCAATGGATTCCTTTACCAGCATTTCGAGCATGGCGTTGATGATGTCGACGACATTCTCTTTGGTTCTGGCAATATCTTTCGCGAACGATTTGATCCAGGGCCCCTGGACCTTCAGTGTGAAGGGCTTTACACCACAGAACCGCCGAATGGCGTCTTTGATCCGTTTCTGTGTGGCCTTGGGCACGGCAGGTAGGCGTTGGTAGTCCTGTTGGTGAAACCGTGTAAATCCGGCAATGTAGGTAATCACCGACACAGGGATGTCGCCGGGTTTTGGAAAGTAGCCCAGCCGCTGAAAGGACTTCAGGTAAACCAGGCAGGTCAGCGACTGTTCGCCCTTGAATCGGCGCTTTCTAAGCCAGGCTATTTCCTCGTCGATCGGCGTGTAGACGCGGGCTATCTCTTTCTGGGTCAGGTTATATTTGAGTCGGGGGTATGCAGTATCGTGGATGGCAGCCATAGTTTGCTCGCAAAAACCGCGTGACTATGGCGAAAATAGAGAGGGGAGGGAAGGGCTAGCTTGAGCTGGTCAATAATTGACCGCATAACGCCGTTTGGCGGAAATCCCGAGATTTGGCGTTTCCAATAAAATCAAAGAGTTAAGATACTTTCGTGGAACTTTTTACATGAATCTTGGCCGGACCTCGACTTGCAGGCATAGAGCGTGAGCTGAAGGTCACTGCGGCTGAACTCACTGCCACGGTGGAGGAGAAGGCGCGACTGGCAGATGTGTTAGCCCAGCGTGAGCGGGCGCTGGATGCACTTCAGGTGCGATCCCGGCAACAGGCGACAGAAAATGAAGAGCTGCTGGCCCGGGTGAAAGAGCTTGAGGCAGAACGTGAGGCAGCGGTAAAAGCCCATGAGACCGAGCAGCGTGCCCGGGTCGAGCAGCACGAAAAAGAACGAACCCGGCTGCTGACGGAACACGCCCAGGCGCTCGCAGCACAACGCAAGGAGCTACTGGCCACGGCGGAGCAGGCGGAAAACAGGTTGCTCATGCTGCTGGATCAGGCGCGACAAGACGCTAAAACGACTGAGGCGCGCCTGGCGGACGATCTGGTCCAGCTGTCACGCACCCACCAGGACAGTAAAGAAGCCGCGGCGGAACTGCGATCCACGGTGCAAGCGCAGCACCGGGAACGGCAAGCGATGGAGCGCGAGCTGGCCACAGAACGGGACAGCGTTCGGGCCTTGCAGGCGGATCTCGCTGCATCGAAGGACGAACACCGGCAGCTCGAGCGCGAGTTTGAGGCGTACCAGGCCGCGTTCAACCTCAGTAACGATCTGGGCTCGCTCAAGGAGGCCGTGGAAGGCATACAGGCGCAGTTATCCAGCGCACGATCGACCAGAAAGCGGGGCGAAAGTGGCAAGGACAAGAAGTAAAAGAGACTGGACATGGCAGCTATCGTGTTAAAAATACTAATTTTTATACTAGAAGCAATGCGCCAGGTAATTTCGAGCAGATTAGTCGTTTTAGTTGCCAACCCTCTATTAGGATAGTGTGCCAGAGAGAAAGATGTTCACAGCGGACCGCACATGCCGCTGCTGATACGCCGGATCGGCCAGCTCACCGTAAAACAGTGCCCGGAAGTGCAGGTCACCTTTCACCATTTCCAGGAACTGTGACGCTGCGACCGTCAGGTCCTCAATAACCAGTTTTCCCGCGGCCACGGCATTGCCCAGATAATCGCAAACCAGTTCCTGGGCACGGACCGGGCCGGCCTCCATAAACAGTCGCCCCAGTCCGGGGGCATGGGTGGATTCGGCGACCACCAGCCGGAAAAGCGCACTGCGCTCCGGCCGCATCAGAACAGCCAGGAAGCGCTCGCCGATATGGGTGAGCGCCGCTTCCGGTGCCATGGAATCCAGTTCTGTCGCTGATATTTGCGACAGGATTTCCCTGCAGCTTTCCGTCACCACCGCCTCCAGTAGCCCTTCTTTGCCGCCAAATGTCTGGTAGATCGTGCGCCGGGATCCGCCCGCCCGTTCGATGATTTTGTCGAGCGATGTGTTGGCAAAACCCTGTTCCAGAAACAGCGCCAGTGCCGCGTCCAGTACGGCCTGGCGCCGCTGTTGCCCGCGCCGGGTCGGCGCGGCGGTCGAGGGGTCAACCGTGTTTGCTTGCGCCATGGGAAAGGTTCTCCTGCCATCGATTTTCGTTTGACACCTTACGGTACTGGTCAGTACCATGCAACGCAATTGATGGTACTGACCAGTACCGTTCGGGTGATTTGCAGGAGATTTACATGACCAAGCCATCGGCGGGCCGCAGTCTGGCCCTGATTCTCATGACCCTCGCGGTGGTGGCGGGGCTGCTGGTGGCGTACTGGTGGTTCCACAGCCGGTTTATTCAATCCACCGATAACGCCTACGTCGAGGCCGAGATGTCGGTGATCGCGCCACGCATTGCCGGCTATGTCGCCGAGGTTCTGGTGGAGAACAACACCCCGGTCCAGGCGGGTGATGCCTTGCTGCGCCTGGTGGCAGACGACTACCGGGCGCGCCAGCAACAGGCCGGCGCCCAGTTTCGGGCGCGCGCTGCGGCGCTGGATACACTCGCCACCCAGGTGGAACTGCAGAAGGCATTGATCAGCGAGGCCGACGCCGGTGTCGCCAGCGCAGAGGCGGAACTGGCGCGCGCGCGTAGCGACAGTCAACGCTATGCCGACCTGGTGGACGACCGCGCCGCCAGTCGCCAGCAACTGGAGTCTGCGGTTGCGGCCTTTCAGCAGGCGGAGTCCGCGGTGAACGCGGCCCGCGCGGGATTGTCAGCTCGGCGCAGTGAAATGGCGGTCCTGAGCGCCCGCCGCAGTGAAATCGAGGCACAGTTGAGTGAAGCAGAGGCGGCGCTGACACTCGCGCAAATCGACCTCGGCAATACCGTACTGCGCGCCCCCATGGACGGTGTGGTGGGCAACCGTCACGTCCAGGTTGGTCAGTACCTCCAGCCCGGCAGTCCGGTGCTGAGCCTGGTGCCGCTGCAGTCGGTTTATGTCACCGCCAACTTCAAGGAGACCCAGGTTGAAAGCATGGCGGCGGGGCAGCCGGTGGAACTGGAGATAGACGCCTATCCGGATACGCCGATCGAGGGCTTTGTGGAAAGCTTCTCACCGGCGGCCGGCTCCCGCTTCAGCCTGCTGCCACCGGAAAATGCCACCGGGAATTTCACCAAGATCGTTCAGCGAATCCCGGTGCGTATTCGCGTGCCTGCAGACAGCCCGCTGGCGGGTCTGCTGCGGCCGGGCATGTCAGTCATCGCCTCGGTGGATACCCGTAAAACGCCCCGCTCTGAAGTGTCCGGCGAGCACCGTGTCGCCGGAGCCGGCACATGGCCTCTGTAGCAAGCGCTGCCTCACCGGCAGAGGTCGACTCGGCGCCGATTGATCCGCGCATGCTGGCGGGCTGGATCGCCATGGTGGTCGGTATGTTCCTGGCCATCCTGGACATCCAGATTGTCGCCAGTTCGCTGAACGAGATTCAGGCCGGCCTGGCCGCCAGCCCCGACGAGATCAGCTGGGTCCAGACAAGTTACCTGATCGCCGAAGTGGTGATGATTCCGCTGTCTGGCTATCTGGCGCGCATGTGGGGCAGCCGGCGCCTGTTCGTGGTATCCGCCATCGGCTTCACCCTGACCAGTCTGGCCTGCGCCTTCGCCTGGTCGCTGCCATCGCTGATTGTGTTGCGCGTGCTGCAGGGCTTCATCGGGGGCGGCATGATCCCCTGTGTATTCTCGTCGGTGTATTTGGTCTTCCCGCGCTCGCGCCAGCCGATGGCCAACGTGGCGGTCGGCATGATCGTGACCTGCGCGCCCGCGGTGGGTCCGACGCTCGGAGGTTTCATCACCGAATGGCTCTCCTGGCACTGGCTGTTTGCGGTCAACGTCATCCCCGGCCTGATCGTAGTGATGCTGGTCGCCTCCATGCCGGACTTCGATCGCGGTGACAGTCGTCTCGCCCGGGGCTTTGACGTGCAGGGGCTGATACTGATGGCGCTGTTCCTGGGCGGGCTGGAATTCGTCCTGGACGAGGGGCCGCGCGATGACTGGTTCGACGAACCTGTGATTACCGTATGGACGGGGATCGCCATTTCCGCTGGCGTCCTGTTCCTGTGGCGCTGCTTCAGTTATCGCCAGCCCATTGTCGATCTCTGCATCTTCCGCGACCGCAACTTCACGCTGGGCTGTCTGCTGGCCGCCGTGCTGGGGTTTGGTCTGTTTGGCGGGGTCTACGTGATACCGCTATTGCTGGCCCGCATTCACGACTTCAACGCGCTGCAGATAGGGACGGTGATGAGCGTGACCGGGATCTTTATGTTCCTGGGTGCGCCGGTGGCGGGCAAGCTGGCGGAGCGCTTTGGGCCGCGGGCGGTACTCACCGGCGGGATCGTACTGGCCGGTGCCGGCTTTCTCGGTGCCAGCGGCTTTAACGCTGATTCCGAGTTCGATGCCCTGTTCTGGCCGCAGGCGATTCGCGGTGTCGGACTGGTGTGGATGATCATCAGCGTCAACACCATAGCGCTCGGCACCCTGCCTCCCGACAAGCTGAGCAACGCCAGCGGCCTGTACAACCTGGCGCGGAACATGGGGGGAGCCGTCGGACTGGCCGCGATCAATACCCTGCTGGACAGCCGCTTTGCGCTGCACATGGCCCGCCTCAGTGACTGGATCAATCCGGCACGGCCGGAGTATCAGGCTTTTGCGGCGAATGTGCCCGCGACAGGCGCGATTGCCGACGGCCTCCCGGCGCTACAGCTTGCGCAGCAGATCGCCTCGCGTGAGGCGATAGTCATGACATTCAACGACATCCATCTGCTGATGGGAGCCTGCTTTGTGGGGGCGCTTGCGTTGACGCCGCTGTTACGCAGACCCCGCCAGCAGGTGGCGGTAGGACATTAATATGATTCAAGACACCAAACTGCCCCGCCAGCACTCGGCGATTCTACTGCTGTTGGCCATACTCTCTGGTTGTACCGTAGGCCCGGCCTACCAGGCCCCGGAACCGGCTGCGCCGGAGCAGTGGCAGGATGCCGCTGGCGTAGCGGGCGCAAGGGATGAGCAGTGGTGGCAGCGTTTTGACGACCCGGTTCTGGCCGGCCTGGTCGAGCGCGCGCTCACTGCCAACCACGACCTGCGTATTGCCGGGCTGCGCGTCCAGCAGGCGCAGGCCATGCGCGCCGCCGTCAGTGGCGGGTTCTACCCCGGGGTTGATAGCTCGGCCTCGGCCACCCGGGATTCCTTCAGCGAGAACGGCCCGGAACCCCTGGCGTTTTTGCCCGGTGTGCCGCTGGACCAGCACGGCTACCGGCTGGGGCTGAATATGGCCTGGGAAATCGACCTGTTCGGCTATACCCGGCGTCAGGTAGAGGCCGCAGACGCCCGCATCGGGCAAAGTGCAGCGCTGGCACGGGGTGCCCAACTGGCGGTGGCGGCCGAGGTGGCCTCCAGCTACTTTGAACTGCGGGGACTGCAGAAGCGCACGGCGATCATGCGCCAGAACATTTCCCTGCAGGGCTCTACGGTGGATCTGGTGCAGCGCCAGCTCGACGCGGGGCTGGTCAGTGAGTTTGACTTGCAGCGCGCCGAAGCCCAGTTGCAGCGCACCCGAGCGGCGCTGCCCGCCCTGCGCTCTGCCAGTGCCGCGGTGGCCAACCGCCTGGCCGTGCTGCTCGGGCAGATGCCTGCGCAACTCGATCGTGAGTTGATCGCAGCGGGAGCCATGCCCACCCCGCCCGCAAGCATTCCCCTTGGCCTGCCATCGGAGATACTGCGCCAGCGCCCCGATATCATGGCGGCGGAGCGCGCCATGGCCGCGGCAACCGCTGAGGTTGGCGTAGCAACCGCCGCGCTGTTTCCCCGCTTTTCCCTGACCGGTGGTACGGGTGTTTCCAGCAGTAACAGCGATAACTGGCTCGACGCGGACAGCGGCTACCATGGCCTGGGCGCGCGACTTGACTGGCCTGTCTTTGCCGGGGGTGCCTTGCGCGCCAATATCGCGGCAGCGAGCTTGCGTGATGACGAGGCCGCTCTGCGCTACGAGCAGGTTGTGCTGCAATCGCTGGCGGAAGTGGAGTCGGCACTGGTGGCGTTCAGAGAGACACACCAGCGTCGCCAGCGCCTTGCCCGGGCGGCAGATACCAGCGCTGAAGTCGTGCGTCTTGCGCGACGCCAGTACACGGCCGGTGTCGCGGATTTTCTGGCGGTGCTGGACGCGGAGCGCGAACTGCAGTCCGCGGAGGATCAACTGGTACAGGCGGAAACGGCCAACCTGCTGGAGTGGGTTTTCCTGTACCGCGCCTTGGGGGGTGGGTGGAGTGGTTCGGCATAGGCAGCACATTCTACTAAGTGTGACCATCTAAACTGAAGCCACCCCATTGCACCCTCAACGAGGGTTGGCAACCAGAACGTAAAATCTGCTCAAAAATTGCCTAACCCACCGTTTTACATGTCGAAATAGAGATTTTGACGTAGCTGATGACAGGTTAAGGATTCATCTACCAAAGTGCACTGGATTCCAACTATTCTGAGATCGCCGTGGACCACTTCAAGTGACCCACGGCACTTAGATGCTTCAGACTGTTTGCGAATTTGCAGTGATCACGGGCAACCGACACCGCGAACAATTGGTTTTCTCAACTGGATGCCGCTGGAGTGCCCTGTGAAGTCTCCGCAGAAAATTTCTCACGGGAGTTGTTTGACAATAAAGAATTTGTGGACCGAGGTTTAGTCGTGCGCTGTGAAGGCAACTCAAGAACCGGCGCCATTGATATGTTTGGTATCGGCATCGACTTTTCCGACACTCCGTCCAAGGCAGGTGGACCGCCGCCAACCCCGTGGCAACACACCGAAGACATTTTGGGCGAAATGGGCTTCAGCGCCGATGACATTAAAAATCTATACCAGATCGGTGCTGCAGTACGCCCTGAATAGCTCTCCTCGATTCAATCAGCTAATAACTAATATCCAGACAATGACTTTATCTTACTGGTCACATAAAGGCCTCTGAGTATAGCGTTGTGCTCATAATGCGCATGACACTAGAGAGTTCCTTTTTTTTTGAAGTCATCATAGTTCAACCTCCAGTATTTCAACTCCAACTTCATTATTCTGCAGATCATAACTGACCAGATCACCCTCATACGCGCCGAACATTGATTGGCAAATAGGTGCTGTTTGTCTAACGGTTGTGTAACCCGGCACCTCGGCAATGTGCTCTTCGGAGAGATCTGTTAGCCAAAACCGTGCTTCTACGCCGGCCCGGGGGCCGTTCAGATAGCGGATTCTCACTTTTGATCCTGGGGTAATCGGTCCTTTCCGGTCGTTAGCGGTAGTAATTGCCGTGGGTATTGGCTCAGGCTCGGTATCTCCCTCATTGACAGCTGCCGGCACATTTATTTCTTTGTCGTCCGCCTGAATCAGGCCAGAGTTCTCCATAGGGACTTCTTCGACTTCCGAAATTTCAGGCTCAACAATCTCCGGCATACTTGCGATCTTGATAGCGAGCATTGTTTCCAGGTAATCGCCAAGCTTCCGTCGCTCGCCGTGGGGATCTCTGAACCAATCAGTCGACCATATACGGTAAAGTTCCCACCCTAAGCGCTGTAACACTTCCTCTCGCAACCTGTCCCTGTCGCGCGCAACTTTTGACGAGTGATAGGCGGCTCCGTCGCATTCGACACCGCATAGGTATCCAAACGGGTAGTTCGGATGCTTCACTCCGATGTCGATAAAGTAGTTTGATACGCCAACTTGAGGTACAGCTTCAAACCCCAGTGATTCAACTGACGCGATCACATGTTCTTCAAAAGGACTATCTGGGATTCCACGACGTTCGTCGCGGGCGGTATTTTCACCGAGCCGTTTGCTGTGAGAAAACTGAAGCCATAGCTTCAGCAGACGTGCCCCTTCATTATTATCACTGGGGTTGAACTGATCCATGGGAATAGATGAAAAGGTAACAATCTGCTCTTTCGCTCGAGAGAATAATACATTCAATCGCCGCTTTCCTGACGCACCGTTTAGGGGACCAAATCGCTGATAGAAGCGGCCCTGGCTATCCCGGCCATAAACGGTACCAATAAAGATTACATCCCTTTCATCGCCCTGAACATTCTCCAGGTTCTTGACAAAGAACTTTTCCAGACCAGCATCTTTATCAGCCCAGCTATCGATGTATTTAGCAACAGCAGGATCTTGCTCCGCTTTGCGAAGCATCAACCCATCCAGTTGCTCCATCTGTGACTGGTTCATCACCACCACACCCAGTGATCGGTGCGGGTTATTCAGCATGAACTCAACTATGTGATCAGCCATAACCTGTGCTTCAGCGGGATTGATGCCCCGGCTGAATGTCCCATTGATCTGAACCAAACTCACGCCCATTTGGTCGCTAGCGCCCCCAGGGGACGGAAAAATGACCAGATCATTGTCATAGACGTAGTGATTCGAGAAGCTGATTAGCTCCTCGTGACGTGAACGATAGTGCCAGCGCAAGCGATGCTTGGGATGGAATTGAGTGTTCGCAAGCTCCAGAATCGATTCTTCATCGGTAGTGACATTTTCATCATCTTCCTCCTCTCCCGAAAGCCCCCGAAAGAAATTGGTAGGCGGCAACTGATTCGTATCGCCACAGATCAATGCCTGAGACGCACGCATCAGTGCAGATATCGATGTCTCAGGTGTCATCTGGGACGCTTCATCGATGATCACCAAGTCGAACAGTTCCTCGCGAGGCAGGTGTTGTGCAACCGCACTGGGTACCATCATCCAACAGGGGAACAGTGAAGCCAAAGCACCGCTCGCGCGCTTAAGAAGTTTCCGTGGCGGGATGCGACGTTTCTTTTGAAGTTCATGCCGAAGTAACGCCATCTCGGTATAGTCTGACTTGCGCCCGTGTCCCACTCCTTCGGGTGGATCGGCCTGACCCAGAGCGGCTGCGGTTATCGACTCGGGCCCTAGTGAGATCAATGCTCTGTCTGCTTCCTGTAACTTCTGACGTGCAGACTTTAGGGAAGGCCCGGAATACTCGAGCATTTGATCCCCGTACTTCGCCTCGGCCCGTGTGCGCAGGAAATAGGATAAGGCCGCTGGCGCCAACACGCTGGTATCTTCAAGTTGATCTGATTGCTCAAGTGCTCTAAGCAGGCTGCCCAGCCCGTAGTTCTCTGCGGTCGTAAAAATATGCCGTCTTTGAACTAGCTTATTGAAACCGTCGAGGTCTTGAAGGTGTCGCTCAAGATAGCCCAGCATCGTAGAGAAGTTCTCTGCCGGGACGATTTCCCCCTTTCCGCTCGCGAGCCTTGCTGCCAGGGAGGCTACTATCGATGCCTCCTCTTCAATGGCACTGAATGATTGCGCCTCCGCCGAGTATGGCGTCAGCAGTATACGTTCGTTCAGAGAATCGGCATTATTCAGGGCAACTTGCATTAACTCGGTAAGCGCGGAAAGGCTCGCCCACGTCGTAGCGATATCACCGGTGTTCAGCTCGCTTACCAGGGACTCTAGACGAGATTTATGCTCCTGGGCAGCTCTACAGCCCTCGGACATCTGCGTAATCTGAGAAGCCTTCAGTAGATTTTCTTCCCTACAGGTCCTTTCGGCCGCTTGGAGGACCGGTTCGTTAGCCTGAATCCATTGCAGTGTCTCAGAAAGAGCGGATTTACGGCCTTCATAAGCTGCCCAATCCCCGGGCACGCGGTCTAGTTGCTCTAACGAACTCGCCACATCTTCCAGTACCGGAGTGACCAGCAGTAGATGGATCTTCGAGCCTGTAACCCCGTAACTACTTAGCAGCTGTATGTAGGCATCGAAGTCACTCTGCCCCTCGACGACTGTCTTGGCGGTGCCAGAAACCGGCGTTTCGAGGTGCTCCGCAACACGGGTTGCCTCCCAGCGAGCGGCGGCGCCTTCAAGTTCGCCAAGATCGTCAATGAGTGTTTCATGGGTGACTTCTTTGGGCGCATATCCGAACCACTCACACGCGAGAGCTTCGGCGACTTTATAGGGCTTGAAGATGCGTTTAAGCAGCCCGGCCTCACTGATCACTCGCCGGGTTTGTTTCACTGTTCGTGCCGACGGCAGCGTTTGATTGTCACTTAACAGTGAGTACGCCTGCTTCAGTGCCTCCTGGCCAGAGCGCAGATCATCTCGAATAGCCGTTAGTGACTCCCCTTCTGCCGTTGCCAGCAACCATTGATGCTCGAGTACTTTATTTCTGTGTTCTCGCGCCTTCTTCAGGTCTGAAGGTGCCAGATCGATTTTGATGCGATCAAGCAGAGAGCGCCTGCCGGATACTTCCGTTAGTTGATCAAGCTCACTCTCCATAGCCTCTTTCGCGGACCTGAGGCTACCTGTGGGTATATTGATGGCCTCGAGACGTTCAAGCAGCTCACCTTGTCGCGCCAGCTCCTGTGCTGTATCGGATAAGCGCAGCGCATCGGGAACCGATATCCCGTTGTTCTGGCAAGCTGTCTCCAGTCTGCTATATAAGTCACCAAATTCAATTAGCATCCGGTGGGATGTCTCACCACCAGCAATCAGACTTTGCCAAGGTAAGGTTTTCTCATCTGCCCAGTGGATGCCGGTCTTCCGAGCGACAGTTATCGCGCCTACTGAGTACTCGCCAAGTAGCTCAAGTAGTGCAGCTCTTTCCTCAGAGCCCAGCCGATCCATTGCACGCTCGAATTTTTGTAATTCAAGAACACCATTTGAGGTCACGTCGCCAAGGGAAGTGAAATCGACCTTAGAGCTA
>CEOG01016527.1_pt1 | contig 44146 bp, 38 predicted proteins | sample 530301 | NCBI WGS metagenome assembly CEOG01 (sample SAMEA2619903, study PRJEB7988) | marine metagenome | biome: marine biome (ENVO:00000447); feature: surface water layer (ENVO:00002042); material: "saline water (ENVO:00002010), including plankton (ENVO:xxxxxxxx)" | depth 5 m | reverse complement strand
GGCGGCCGGCGTTCGACACCACGCGCTGGGCAGCCGTGGAGTCGCTACTCTCCGGCAGCAGCCGCAGTGATATGACCGCGGTGCTGATCACGATGCTGGAGTCCCGACAACCGCTGGCGCTGGCGTTCAGCGCAGCACTGATGCTGTTTCTTGCTGCTAGCACGCTGATTGTTCTGGCCTGACCAGACGACATCTCACGCGGCGCCAGAAGCACAAATTCGTTATACTCAGCGTTCGCCAGTGCACGGAACGACCGACGCCAAAAGCGACAAGGAGCACGCGCCCCGAATGGACAAGCCACATCCGAAACGCAAGCGTAGCCGGCAGAGACGGGACGTCGCTTTGATGGTCACCTGTCTTGCGGACCTGATGCGCCCATCGGTCGGCTTCTCGGCAATACGGCTGCTGGAGCGCGCAGGCTGCCGCGTCACCGTGCCGGAGCAGCAAACCTGTTGTGGGCAACCCGCCTACAACAGCGGTGAGGTCGATGCGGCGGTGCCGGTTGCGCGTGCTGTCATCGAAGCCTTCGAGCCTTTCGACTACGTTGTCGTGCCCTCCGGCTCCTGCGCAGGCATGCTCAACCACCACTACCCTGCGCTGTTTGAGGGGGAGTGGCACGAGCGTGCCCTCGCGCTGTCCGCAAAAACCTGGGAGCTTACGCGTTTCCTGACTGAAGTGGCGCGGCTGCCCGCTCCCCGGCACAAGCCGCTGGAGAGTGCCGTGACCTACCACGACAGCTGTGCCGGTCTGCGCGAGCTCGGTGTCCATCAGCAGCCGCGGCAGTTGCTGCAGGAGCAATGCGGTGTGCAGGTGAGTGAGCTGAGCCAGAACCAGGTCTGCTGCGGTTTTGGCGGCACCTTCTGCGCGCGCATGCCCGATATCTCCGCAAAAATGGCTGATGACAAGCTGGACAATGCACTCGCTACCGGCGCCGCTGTGGTGGCCGGAGGCGACCTGGGCTGCCTGCTGCACCTCGCCGGTCGAGCCCGTCGTCGAGGCCTCGCGCTTGAGTTCCGACACGTTGCCGAGTTACTCGCCGGTGACCCTCGCGGTCCCGGTATCGGAGAGGGTCGGGAATGAAGCTCGCCAGCAATGAATTCCTGCAAGCCGCCAGTGCTGCGCTGCAGGAGCAGGACAAAGCACAGCGACGCACGATCATCGGTCAGTTCCTGCCTCTGGCGCGGGACGCAGCGGCCAGTGCCTATGGCGATTTTGACGGCCTGCGCGCGCACATGAAACGGGTGCGACGTCACACCACGGCTCATCTCAGCCATTATCTGGAGCAATTCGAGGAGGCGGCGGTACAGCACGGCAACCAGGTGCATTTTGTCGCCAACGCGGAGCAACTCAACAGCAAGGTGCTCTCGATCTGTCAGGCGCACAGCGCCCGACGCGTGGCCAAAGGCAAATCGATGGTCACAGAGGAAACCGGCCTCAACGAACTCCTGCTCAAGGCAGGACTGGACGTACTGGAAACCGACCTTGGCGAATACATCATCCAGCAGGCTGGCGAGACGCCCAGTCACATCGTCGGGCCGGCACTGCACAAGTCGCTGGCGGAAATCCGCCAGCTGTTTCTCGACAAACACAAGCTCGGAGACCGCGACCTCGATACGGTGAGCGAAGTCGTTGAGGAAGCGCGCAGTGTGCTGCGCGAGAAGTTTCTCGCCGCGGACGTCGGCATTATCGGGGCCAACGCGCTGATCGCCGAGCACGGCACCAGCATGCTGGTCACCAACGAGGGCAATGGCGATCTCTGTGCCAACCTGCCGCCGGTGCTGATCGTCTGCACAACCTTCGAGCGCATACTGCCTCGCGCCGAAGACGCCATGGCACTGCAGCGCCTGCTGGTGCGCTCCGCCACAGGGCAGCCGCAGACTTGCTACACCAGCTTTTATACCGGCCCGCGCCGAGAGGACGATGTAGATGGTCCTCTGGAAACCCACATCATTCTGCTGGACAACAAGCGCAGCGATATCCTCGCCAGCGACTACAGCGAAATGCTTGACTGCATACGTTGTGGCGCCTGTCTCAATCACTGTCCCATTTACATCGGCGTTGGCGGGCACGCTTATGGCTGGGTCTATCCCGGCCCGATGGGTTCAGTGTTAACGCCACTGCTCAACTCACTGGAGCAGGCGCACCAGCTGCCCAACGCCTGCACCAGCTGTGGCCGCTGCGCGGAGGTCTGTCCGGCGAACATCCCGCTGCCGGACCTGCTGCGAGACCTGCGACAGGACGAGAGCGTGCAGCAGTTGAAGCCCGCTCGCTGGCGCAACGGGCTGCGGCTGCACGCATGGTTGCTGCGCCATCCAGCCCTTTACCAGAGTCTCACCGGCTGGGCCATGAGTGTACTCGGCCTGCTGGGCAAGCGCCGGGGCACATTCCGCCGCCTGCCCTTCGCGGGCAGCTGGACCGGCCAGCGTGACTTCCCCGCGCCGGAAGGCGGAGGCACATTCATGCGCCAGTATGCTGCGCGCCGACGCAGGGGAGGTAAACGTGGCTGAATCCGTCAGGGCCCGGTTGTTCGCCCGGCTGCGCGAACAGGAAGCCTCCAGTGAGCCCGAGCAGATAGCACGCGCTCTCGCGGCACTCGGCCACGCACAGCCCGCACGAGCGGCGCACGCCGACATGCACACCGCATTCCTGGCCAATGTGCTGGCCAACAAGGGCACAGTGGAGTTGGCACGGGATCGGGGTGCCGCGGTGCAGGCCATAGCACGCTATCTTTACCAACGCTTTCGCACCCATAAACTGGTTGCAGGCAATGACCCACGGCTGGCGGCGATGCCCTGGCGGGACGGTGGGGTACTGCCGCGTTTCGGAGCGGCAGAAAACGGTGACTCTGCAGCATTGAGCTATGCCAGAGTCGGGGTTGCGGAGACCGGCGCCATTGTCACTTTCACCGGCCGCGCCAACCCCGGACGCAACAACCTGTTACCTGAAGATCACCTGGTATTGATCAACCGGGAAGACGTTGTCGCAACACTCGAAGATGCCTGGGCAAGAATACGCCGCGACACCGTCGCGAGCGGCTGGCCACGCGGCATCCAGTTCATCGCCGGCCCTTCAAGCACTGCCGACGTGGAAGCTCAGCTGGTGATGGGCGCCCACGGCCCCCGACGCTGGCATGTCATCCTTGTGGGCGACACACCTGCGGAGGCGCTGGAGCAAGCCAGTGAAGGTATTGCCGGCGCCTAGTTCGGCGTGAAATTGAACTTCTGCCCACCCAGAGTCGCCTCGTACATCAAACCGCCCTTGGCGATGGTAAACACCGCCATACCCTTGCGATAGCCGAGGCTGGCAGTAGAAGCGTCATTGCGGCCGCCACTGACACCGGCGCTGACACCGCCGCCGGTACTGGCTTCCGCAGAAACACCCGCGGTAATCGCTACCGCAGTAGCCTGCGCACCGAACTCGAAGTTGCCGCTGGTAAACTGCTCCAGGGACGTAGCGTTCTCGAAGAAGATGATCTGGCTGAAAGCCTGCCCACCCAGCTGGAAGCCGACCGTGAGCTGGGTCATCGTGGCTTCGCCAATCACTTCACCCTGCCGGTAAACCTGCCCCTTGCCATGCGCACCACCGATCCCGATGCCACCCTTGCCGATGGTCGGAAACAGGGCGTAGCCGTAGGCTGAATCGAAGTACGCAGCACTTTCACCGGCGCTGCGAAATGATGCCAACGCCTCGGCGTAATTGTCGGCCCTGGCCAGCGGCGTGAGCACCAGGGCGAGCAGAAGGTACAGGGCGGACGCTACGTTGGTTTTATTCATGGACTGCCTCACACTTTTTAAGGGAACCAAGGCCAACGATAGCACTGATTGTCGAATTTCCGTAGCGCATGTACGCAGACGGCGGCTATCCGGTGTTGCGCATACCCGCCGCAATACCAGCGAAGGTGACCATGATTGCCTGTTCGAGCACCCCCTGGGGTTCACGTCGCTGACGCTGCAGCAGTTCCGCCTGCAACACATTCAGTGGGTCCGTATAGATGTTGCGCAACTGGATGGATTCACGGATCCAGGGTGAGTCCGCAAGCAGTGTTTCGCCACCGCTGATTTCCAGGACCGTATCTGCATCGCGCCGCAGGGCGGCTCGCAGTGACTCCCCGAGCCAGCGCAGCTCCTGCGGTACAAGGCAGGCATCGTAGTGCGCCGACAATCCGGCATCGGCCTTGGCGTAGACCATTTCCAGCATCGAGAGGCGCGTGGCAAAAAACGGCCAGCCAGCCGCCATCTCACGCAAACACCCCGCGTGCCCGGCATCCAGCGCCTGTCTCAGGGCGGCGCCGGCGCCCAGCCACGCCGGTAACATCAGTCGGTTCTGGGACCAGGCAAAGATCCAGGGAATCGCGCGCAGGCTCTCTATACCTCCGCCACCGCGCCGCCGTGCCGGCCGCGAGCCCAGGGGCAGGCCAGCGAGTTCCTGCTCAGGCGTTGCATAGCGGAAATAGGCAATAAAATCTGGCTCCTCACGAATCACCCGTCGATATTCGGTGCAGGAACCGGCAGCCAACTGCTCCATGAGATCACGCCACTCCTGCCGCGGCGTCGGCGGAGTTTGCAGGTTGGCGCGACAGATTGCGCTGGTGTAAAGCGCCAGGGTTTTTACTGCAAGCGAGGTCCAGCCCAGCTTGGTGCGAATCATTTCACCCTGCTCGGTCACCCGCAAGCCCTGCTCCAGTGAACCCGGGGGCTGGGACAGGAGAGCCGCCTGTGCCGGCGCACCGCCCCGCCCGATCGTACCGCCACGGCCGTGAAACAAAGTAAGGCGAACATCACTGGCAGCGCACACCGCCAGCAGCTCTTCCTGCGCCCGGTATTGAGCCCAGGCGGCAGCCAGTACACCGGCATCCTTCGCCGAGTCCGAATAGCCAATCATCACCATCAGCTGACCCTGGATGTGACCGCGATACCAGGGATCCGCAAACAGCGCCGCGACCACGTCGCGAGCCCGGGACAGGTCATCCAGGGTTTCAAACAACGGTACCACCGGCAGGTCGAAGGGGCAGCCTGCCTCTCGCAACAGCAGGTGCACCGCCAGTACATCAGAGGCCTGCCGCGCCATGGAGATCACATAGGCACCCAGCGCCTCACGGGGCTGGCTGGCCACCACAGCAAAGGTAGCCAGCACCTCTGCCACCGCATCACTGGGTGTCCAGCGGGGCGGCACCAGCGGGCGCCTGCTGGCAAGCTCCTGACGCAGAAATGCGCAGCGCGCATCCTCATCCCAGGCCGCATAGTCACCCAAGCCCAGCCAGGTAGTGAGCTCGGACAACGCCTCCGTGTGCCGCGCACTGTCCTGGCGGATGTCGTGTCGCACCAGATGTACCCCGAAACAGCGCACTCTGCGCAACAGATCCAGCAGGGCACCGTCCGCTATCACCTGCATACCGCAGGCTTGCAGCGAGTGATAACAGAGAGAGAGCGGCTGCCACAGATCCTCCCGGGTCAACAGCGAGGAACTGTCGGGAGCGGTTCCGGACAGGGCCGCCTCAATCGTCTGCAGGTCGTTTTTCAGCTGCTCGCGCAAGCGCCGTAGCACGGTGCGATAGGGCTCGTGCGAACCGTCTGCCGCCTCGGCAAGCTCCGGCGCACACACAGTCATCGACAGCTCCTCCACCAGCCGCGTCACGTCATGCAGGTAAAGCTGGATCGCCTGCCAGCGGCTCAGCCAGAGCACCTCGGAGGTCACTTCGGCAGTGACGTTGGGATTGCCGTCCCGGTCGCTGCCCATCCAGGAGCCAAACGTCACCGGTGCCGCCTCCAGCGGCAGCCTGCTGCCACAACATTCCTGCAACGCCGCATCCAGCCGGCGCATGTACTCCGGTACGGCACGCCACAGCGAGTCCTCAACCACGGCAAAGCCCCATTTCGCCTCATCGACCGGGGATGGCCGCTCGGTGCGGAAATCATCCCCGTACCAGATCTGGGCGATCAACTCGCGCAGGCGGGTATGCAGCTGCTCCTGTTCGCGGCGCGTGAGGCCACCCAGCTCCAGCTGCGACAGGCAGCGACCGATCTCGGTCTGCTTGTGAATCAGGGTGCGCCGCATGATTTCTGTGGGGTGAGCCGTCAGCACCAGGTCGATGCGCAGGGCCGCAACGGCGTCGACAATAGACCCGGCCGGGACTCCCTCCTCAAGCAGGGCTTCAAAATTGCCGCTGAGATTGCGGGAAGCCGAGAACAGGGGATCCATCTGCCGTGAAACTGTGTGGTGCTGGTCGGCAATGTTGGCGAGATTGAGGAACTGGCTGAATGCTCGCGCCACCGGCACCAATTGCTGGTTGTCCAGCGCGCGCAGCACCGCCAGCAGCTCGGCGTGGGCGGCATCCTCGCCGCCGGTACGCGCCGACTTCGACAGGCGGCGGATTTTTTCCACGAGGTCCAGAAACTCGGGACCGTTCGCCGCGGCGATCGTGTCGCCCAGCAGATGGCCGAGAAAGCTGACATTGCTGCGCAGCTCACTGTAATCAGAACGCTCACCACTGCCGGCTTCGCGGGTGCTTACCACTGGCTGAACCTCCGCAACAGATCGCACACACGCGCCGAGTAACCCCATTCGTTGTCGTACCAGTTAAGTACGCGCAGGTAGCGCTCGTTGACAACAGCGGTGAAGCCCGCGTCATAGATGGAAGAGTGCGCATTGCCAATAATATCCGTCGAGACAATCGGCCGTTCACTGAAGGCAAGGATGCCCTGCAGGGCACTGGAGTCAGCGGCAGTGCGCACGGCTTCGTGCACTGCATCCACGGTGACCGGGCGAGCGAGCTTGACGAACAGATCGACCACCGACCCGTCGGGAACCGGCACCCGCGAGGCAATGCCATGCAGCCTTCCCTTGAGCTGTGGCAACACCTCACCCACTGCTTTTGCTGCCCCGGTCGAGGTGGGAATAGTGTTTTCCGCGGCTGCCCGGCTGCGCCGCCAATCTGAGTGCGGCACATCTGCCAGCCGCTGGTCGTTGGTGTAAGCATGCACCGTATTGATCACCCCCTCTTCGATACCGAAGGCGCTATCCAGTACGCTTGCCATGGGCGCGAGACAGTTCGTGGTGCAACTGGCATTGGACACAATGCGATGCTCAGGACGCAAGCCCTCATCGTTGACACCGAGTACAACCGTGTAATCGATAGCATCAGAGGCCGGCACGGTGAGCACCACCCGACCCGCACCCGCCTGCAGGTGCCCATCGAGCTGGCTGCGCTTGCGAAAGGCGCCTGTCGCCTCCACTACGGCATCGATACCCATCTCTCCCCAGGGCAGGGCTGCGGGATCGCGCTCGCTGATCAGCTTGCAGCGTCCACCGGGGGTGACTAACTCATCACCTTCCAGCGCGAGCGACTTGCCAAACGGCCCCATGACGGTGTCGTAGTTCAGCAGGTAGCGCAGGGCGGCGTGGTCAAACAGGTCGTTGATAACAACAACCTGTATGTCAGGGTCATTCTCCAGAATGCGGAATACAGAGCGGCCTATACGGCCAAAACCATTAATTGCTACACGCATTATGCCGCCTCCTCCGTGTGGTCTAGCGCCGCATACAAACGCGCCACATCAAGGAGGCGTGCGGCGTGACCCAGGGTCTCGTACCAACCCAGGGCCTTGATGGTGTGCTTGCCGGCCTTGATGGTGCCGCAGGCGTCGAATACCAGCGAGTGTGGATTGCCAATGACGTCCGAAGACACCACCGGGTCCTCCACCACGGTCACAATGTCCGCGTAATCCGCCGCGCGGCGACGCATGCAGTCGTTAACAGCGTCGGCAGTGACGGCCGTATCCCTGAACACCAGATTGACGTCAAGCAAACAGCCCTGGTGGATCGGCACATTCAGGGCGGAGGTCAGCACCTTGCCCGCGAGCGCGGGGAGCACATGCCCCAGCCACGCCCCGGCCTCGTGCTGGTTGGGTATGATGTTCTCTGCGGCAGAGCGGCTGCGGCGGAAGTCGCTGCCGGCGTAGTCCTGCAATACCTGGTCGGAAGTGTAGGCGTGAACCGTGGTCATGCTGCCACACTCGATGTCAAACTCGACGGACAGCGCATGCAGTAAAAGACACAGCGCTGTCGTGGTGGCCGAGCCTGCAGATATCATGCGGTCGGTTGCCTGAATGCTGTCGCTGTTGATACCCGGCATCACGAGGCGATCAATATGGTCGCCGGGCAGAGTACGCAACAGCACGCGCGGCGCACCCGCCTGGAGGTGCTGCAGCATGGCATCACGCTGGCGATACTTGCCGGTGGCGTCGATGACGATATCCACTCCAAACACGTCCCAGGGCATCTCGGCTGGCGTGTCGGTGCGCAATAGCCGGGTACGGAAACGGCTGTTGTGAAGGAAATTGCCTTCAAGCCGATAGGATGCCGCTTTCATTTCCGAGCACAGCAGGTAATGCAGGATTGCCGGATCACCGATGTCGGCGATGGCCACGATCTCAACATCCGTTCCGCGCGCGGCCAGATCGTAGACCTGGCGGCCGATCTGGCCGAAGCCCATCAGGCCCACCTTGATGGGTCGTGTGTGTGTCATAGTCCCCCTCCTCCGAGCGTAACGCCAAATTTCTGACCAGGTTTTGTCCACCAAATGTACGACAGCGCTGCGGCTTCGACCACGGACCGGTAATCCATCCGGTAGAGCCTGCCGTACCTACTCCAAACGTACTGGAGATGCGACATGGAAACTGCACTGGCTGGCAACATTCCCTTCCCAAGCAAGATGTCGGCAGAGGCGGCCATCGTGCGCAATGCTCTGCTGGAACGTGGCCTGGAGACCCCGATGATCCAAAACGGACTCTCGCGTGATGAAAAATACCGTCGCATCGTACAGTCCTTCACCGATATCACCCGCACGCTGGGCCTGGACCTGAACGATGACAGCCTGGCAGAGACTCCTCACCGTATCGCGAAAATGTACGTGGATGAAATCTTTTCAGGCCTCGACTACTCACGCTTTCCCAAAATCTCTGTCATCGCCAACAAGATGCAGGTGGAAGAGATGGTGCAGGTGGATGATATTGATGTCGTCAGCACCTGCGAGCACCACTTCGTCACCATCGACGGCCGCGCCCGGGTTGCCTACATACCCAAGGACAAGGTGATCGGCCTCTCCAAGATCAACCGCATAGTGCGTTTCTTTGCCCAGCGTCCGCAGGTGCAGGAGCGCCTGACCCAACAGGTTCTGGTCGCCTTGCAGACCCTACTGGACACCGATGATGTTGCCGTCACTATCGATGCTGTGCACTACTGCGTCAAGTCACGCGGCGTGATGGACAGCAACTCCAGAACCCGTACCACCTCGCTGGGTGGCGCGTTTAAATCCGACCCGAGCACCCGGGCCGAATTCCTGAACTGATCCCCCCCTGGGAATTCGGCTTTTTTCGCCCGGCTATGCCGGGCTTTTTTTATCTCGAATTGCGGTTTTTCACCTGTGGCAAAGCGTGTACCCTGCCTTCTTGATCACAGCACCACGCACCGACACCGGACATCCCATGAGAGCATTGCTAACCCTCACTTCATTGCTGCTTTCGACAGCACTGCTGCTGGTCGGCCAGGGGATGCAGCTGACCCTGCTACCGCTGCGCGCGAGCAGTATCGGGCTGTCGGATTTCCTCATCGGTGTCAGTGCGTCGGCCTACTTCATGGGCTTCGTCGCCGGCTGCCTGCTGATCCCGAGAATCATCGCCAAAGTTGGCCATATCCGCAGCTTCGCCGTACTCACAGCGATCATGATGAGCGCCATTCTCGCCCTGGAGACACTGGACGGCTGGCTTCCCTGGATGCTGCTCCGTTTCCTCACCGGCGCCATGATCTGCGGCCTGTACACGGTTATCGAAAGCTGGCTTAACGACCAGACCAGTGCAGAGTCACGCGGCCAGGTATTGGCCATCTACACGTTCATCATTCTTGCGGCGATGGCCCTGGGCCAGGTGCTGATCAACGTTGGCCCCGCTGACAGTGCGACGCCGTTTATCCTCGCTGCCATCTTCATGGCACTGGCCATTGTCCCGGTCGGCCTCACCAGTCGTCTGGCGCCAGCACCCATCGAATCCACGCGTATTCGCTTCAATCTGCTATATCGCCGCTCGCGCGCCGCGTTCGCAGGTACCTTGCTTTCAGGTTTGGTAGTGGGCAGTTTCTGGGCTCTCGGTGCCGTGTTTGCCCGCCGCTATGGGGACAGCATGGCTGATGTCACCTGGTTTATCACAGCGGGTATCGCTGGAGGGGCGCTGTTCCAGTATCCAATCGGCTGGCTGTCCGACCGCGTTGACCGGCGTTACGTACTGGTGTTCCTGAGTGTCGGGGCGATTGCCGCCTCCGCCGCGGTCGCGCTTACCGTGGAGCACAGCGCGCACCTGGCTGCAGTGTTTGTATTCGGGGCGATGACCATGCCGCTGTACGCGATTTCACTGGCGACAGCGGCTGACAACTCGTCGGCGGAGGAGTTTGTGGAAATCGGCACATCGGTGCTGCTGCTGAATGCCCTGGGTGCGGCCTCCGCCCCCATTCTGCTCGGGCAGCTGATGAGCCAGTACGATGCCACGGCACTGTTTTGGTCCTTCGGCGCACTGTGTGCGGTATTTGCCATTTACCTTGCCATACAAACGCGGGACAAGGACCAGGTTGTCGCCGCGGAAGACCAGGTGCCCTTCTCTGCCGCCGCTACCGAAGCAGCCCCGACCGGCTTTGGGCTTGACCCGCGCGGACCGGAGGATGCGATCGGTGACCTGTTACCTACAGACACCCAGGGCTATGATGAATTTCAGGTCGAGGCCGAGCCAGAAACGGAAGCGCGCCGCCCCCCAACTAGCAACTAGGTGTGTGCAACACCCGCCGCCATACTGTGACGCGCGTGGCGTTCAGTCCGCCCAGTGCAGAATCACTTCGCGCTGTTCCGCCGCCCTGCGCGCAAGGCCCTCGGCAAGCTCACCGTAACGCTCTTCTACCTTCTCACGGCGAATCTTCAGCGTCGGCGTCAGCACTTCATTGTCGATGGTCCACTCCTGTCGTGAGAGGATTACCGCGCCAATACGCGCGTGTTTTTCCACCGCTTCATTGATGCTCTGCACCGCCTCGTGTATCGCCTGTGCAATTTCCGCTTCCGCCTGCTCGCGTGAGGCCTCCGCCAGCTGGCGGGCCGCCTCATTCAGCACGGCCACCATCACCGTCTTGGAAAAGCCGCGACCTAGCAGGCAGTGCTGTTCCGTGTGCGGGTTCTTGGCAAATTCGCCTTCAATGGGCGGCGGCGCCACAAACTTGCCCTGAATGGTTTTAAAGTATTCTTTGACGCGACCCGTCAGGTAAATAAAGCCGTCCTCGTCGACCCGGGCTTTATCGCCGGTGTGCAGCCAACCGTCCCGGATCAGCTCCGCCGTCTTTTCCGGTTGCTTGTAGTAACCCGGCGTACAACCGGCGGCGCGCACCACCAGCTCGCCCTCATCAGTGATCCGGTACTCAACCTCCCCAATGGGCTTGCCGATAGAACCGACACGCCGTGAATCGTAGCCGCTGACGATTACTCCCATGGCCTCGGTTTGGCCGAAACCCTCCATCAGAATCAGTCCCAGGCGCTCCCACCACTCGATCAACGACGGCGGAGTCGGCGCGGCAGCCACCAGACAGTACTCGACCTGATCAAGGCCCAGGCCCTCCAGTACCAGCTTGCCAATGCCCGCGCTGTCCTGGCTCAGAGCCTGCTCCAGCACCTCGTTGCCGCCGAACTTGGCGATCACCGCCTGCTTCAGCTGCTCCCAGACACGGGGCGGGCCAAAAAACATATGCGGCCGCGTACGCTGCAGATCACCTGCCAGCGTCTCCAGGCCCTGGTTGAAACTCACTTCGCCGCAGCAGGTCAGCGAAGAAAATTCGACAATCTGTCGCTCGGCTATGTGGGACAGTGGCAGATAGGAAAAATAGCGGGCCTCGTCTCGCGTCCCAAAAGTGGTACGGAAGCGTGTAATCGGGACGAGATTGCTGCGGTGCGTCTGAATCACGCCTTTGGGCAACCCGGTAGTACCCGATGTGAACACCAGCGAAATCACGTCATCGGGCTGACAGCGGTACTTCGGCACCTGACCCCGCCATTCCGCCAGCAGATCGTCCCATTTGAGGTGCGGCTCCTCCAGCTCCACGCCGGGGAGGGTAATCAGTGTGATACCCTCGGGCAGAACTTCCCTCACCGCCTTCCAGTTGGTGGTTTCGCCGACGAACAGTGCTTTCGTCCCGGTGAAGTCCATAATGTACTGAGCGGTCGATGCGGGCAGCGTGGTGAACATGCTCACCGTGACATTGCCAGACTGGATAATCGCCAGATCTGCCATAAACCAGTGCGCACAATTCCGCGACAACAGCCCTATGCGTTCGCCGTGGCCGAAATGGTGCTCCAGCATGGCAGCCATGGCATTGACGGTGGCGTGGGCTTCCTTCCAGGTCACATCCCGGGACCCCTCCGGCAACAGATCCTTCAGCCAGACTTTATCTGGCGTTTCTACAGCCCAGTGAGCCAGCAGTTTATCGAGCGTGTCAGCCTGCATGGTGTTGTCCTCTCTTATTGTCGTTCAGGTTTCCGGAAAACGGAGCCGGAAAACCCGTCGACCCCAGTGTACAAAACCCGGCGTGGCTTGCCACGCAAATTCGTCGTCAGCGTAACTCCAGGGTCTGCTGCCCTGTGCCGGTTGGCGTTGCCCGCTGTGCGACACCGCCCTGCCCCATATCGGGACGCTGAACCCGGTTAAGGCCAATGGGCAGCGGCTCGAGTGCCCCACGGCCCCAATCGTGATGGGGCAGCCGCGCGGTAATGTCGTCCACATCCACTACCGGCACCAGCCCGACCAACGGCTGCACCGAGCGCCCACCGCCCACGCTGTCGTCGCGACCATGCCAGCTGCCACCTACCAGGCGGTGTTGCCCGCTGAATGTCAGCAACAGGGCCTCATTGCGGGTACTGGCGCGGCCAACATCGATGGACAGGAAATCCACACCCAGGGCACCGAGGCTGAAGCCCAGCACGTTTTCCGTCACCTGCCAGGATTCCCAGCCGAGCACGTAACCTCCGGGAATAGCAGACATGCGCAGCGGTGGCCCGAGCCTGGAGAGGATGTCACTGGCACTGAGATCCGTGACGGGTGCACTGGCCAGTGCCGCGGCCTCTGGGGGGAGGCTCTCGCCCAGGTTATAGTGCCATTGCGTGCAGCCGCCGAGGAACAGCGCCGCTGTCAGTAGCCACAGGCGCGGGGTGTCAGCCATTGTCTGCCGCCGCAATGCGGCTTGCGGCATCTGTCAGGAGGCCGTTTTCGTCGAAGAAAAATATCGCACGATCATACTGCGTATCGATCTGCATGCGGTTATACAGCACCAGCACGATGCCCTCACCGTCGGAGCGCTCGAACAGGTAATAGAGAATCGACTCGCCTTCAAGCGCAATGACCTGGGAGGGTGGCCCCAGCGCTGACATCACCTCTGCCCGCGTGGTCACCCCCGGCTGGAGCGTCTGCATATAGGCGTCGGTCCAGCCAACCTCGACCCCTCGGCGGTTTTCATACTGGGCACAGCCGGCGACGACCAACAACAGGAGAGGCAACAGACAGCGGGCAACAGGTATCATAGTCGATCTCGCAAGGCTCGTTATGGGGCATTATACGCCCGCAAACGGCGAACGGACTGCCCGACCGTCGACCTCAGCCCAGCAGAAGGTCGCTGCGCTGCACCACCTGTTGCCGGAAGGCGGCCGTCTTCTCGCTGTACTCACGCGAGTCTATAGTGGAAACATAGCGCCACTCGGCGGTGAGTGCCTCCGGCGTGAAACGGGTGACAAGATAGCCACGGTCGATCAGGTTGGCGTACACGAGGTCATCCACCAGCGTTGCTATGAGGGGCGAAAACAGCCCGGCCGCATCGCGACCAAGCACTTCCTCCAGCCCAGGCGAGCTGACACTTGCGGTCGCCAGTTCCACGCCCACCACCTCGCCCGTGCTGGCAAAAAGCTGTGACGCCCAGGCGTTGTGGGTATCTCCCGCCAGGGCGACCAGCCGGCTGTTCATCTGGCGCGCCACTTCCAGCACGCGGTCACGCTCGAAGGCATATCCATCCCAGGCGTCAAGATTGTAGGGAACCGCGGAGTCCAGCAGCGCCTGTTCTTCCGACGTGCGCTCCTCAGGTGCCTTGTTCTTCGCGTTTACCGCGGCGAGCACCGCGGCGGTGCCGGCTGCCAGCGCATCGCCACCGCTGATGCTCGGCTCCAGCGCTTCGAGAATGGGGGCCGGTAACAGATAGCGCGCCATAAGTACCTGCTGGCCAAGCACCTGCCAGCGTGCTGTGGATTCGATCAGCTGCGTCTCCAGCCAGGCGAGCTGCTCGGCACCGAGAAGCGTGCGATCAGACGCATTGCTTGCAGCCCGCGTTGCCTCGATGTCAATGCGACCGCCACTGACAAAATCCGGATAGACGTACTGCCGGTCACGGCCAATCACACGCGTGTCCAGCATGATCAGGTCCAGCAGATCGCCATAGGGCAATCGCCGATAGATGATTTCCTGCTCACTTGCAGGCGGGCGTACCGGTAGCCACTCGTACCAGGCCTGTATCGCTGCAGCGCGTCTTTCCGAATACTCGCCCTCGGTCGCCGGGTCATGATTCTCTGCGCCTTCCCGCCAGGCATCATTGGCAATCTCGTGATCATCCCAGACGACAATGAAGGGGTGAGCACTGTGTGCCGCCTGCAGGTCGGGGTCAGTGCGGTACTGCGCGTAGCGGGTCCGGTAATCCACGAGGCTAAACAACTCGCCGGCGGGCTCTACCACACGCCCCAGGGCTTCGGCATTGGCACTCGCGTAACCGCCCGGCGCATACTCATAGATATAGTCACCGAGGTGCAGTACCGCATCGACCGGCTGCGCAGCGACCTCGCGGTAAACATTGAAGTAGCCCGCGGGGTAGTTGGAACAGGACACCACCGCAAACGCCGCCGTTGCAGTGGCGCCCGCAGGCGCCGTGCGGGTACGACCGACACTGGAAAGCACCTCACGCACCCGAAAGCGATAGAAATAGGTGGTACCCGCCGCCAGCCCGGTAACGTCTGCCTTGAGCGTAAAATCCACGGTCTCGTCGGTATTTCCCCGGCCGCTGGCGACTAGGTTGGCAAAGCCCTCGTCGCTCGCAACTTCCCAGTCGACGGTCACAAATCCGGGCTGACGCGGTGTAACGCGAGTCCAGATAATCACGCGATCCGTCAGGGGGTCGCCGGAGGCAACACCGTGATTGAAATCCGCGGCGACGCCCTCGGGCAACGGCAGTGCATCGCTGCTGTCCGAACAGCCGGCAAGATTACCGCCCAGCAGCGGCAACAGAGACGCAGCCGCGATACCCTTCACCAGAGTACGGCGACGCAAATGAGGATGATCGGTCATGGTGTGCTCCGTAAGCAACGCCGCAGCTCGCGGCCGACAAAGTGCACAGGATTACAGCAATCGTGTTACCGGCGCAAGCGCGTCAGAACCCGCGTCAACGGCCACGACCGCCGCGCGATGTTGTACGGGTATTGCCCTTGCCGCGGGTCTGCGCACTGCTGCCCCCGGTGCCTGCGCGGCGTCGGCGACGTGCCTGCGTGGGCGCGCCGTCGCGGGCAGCTGCCGGCCCGCCGCGTGGTTTTTGCCGTCCACGGGCCGGTGCGGCGGAGCGCGCCTTTGTCGGGCGCCCCCGGGGCACCGCATGTTGAGGTTCGAAGCCTTCAATTTCCTCCCGCGGCAGGGTTTTGCAAATCAGACGTTCGATGTCGCACAGGTAATCGGCCTCGTCGGCGCTGACCAGTGAATAGGCCTGGCCGGCGGCACCCGCGCGTCCCGTGCGACCGATACGGTGGATGTAGTCTTCCGCGACATTCGGCAGATCAAAATTCACCACCTGGGGCAGCTGCTCGATATCCAGCCCGCGCGCCGCGATGTCGGTGGCGACCAGAGCCTGTATACGACCCTGCTTGAAATCAGCCAGGGCGCGGGTGCGTGCGTTCTGGCTTTTATTACCGTGAATGGCGACTGACCGGATACCGTTCTGCTCCAGCTGCTGGCTGAGTTTGTTGGCCCCGTGCTTGGTGCGGGTGAAAACCAGTACCTGGTCCCAGCCGTGCGCGGCCACCAGATGGCACAGCAGTTCCGGTTTGCGCTTCTTGTCTACCGGGTAAACCCACTGTTGCACCGTCTCGGCGGTGGCATTGGGCGGACTGACTTCTACACGCACCGGCTGCTGCATGTAGCCCTGCGCCAATTGCGTGATCGGCCCGGAGAACGTCGCCGAAAACATCAGTGTCTGGCGACGGGTTGGCAGCAGCGTGACGATGCGGCGGATATCGTGAATGAAGCCCATGTCCAGCATGCGATCGGCCTCATCCAGGACCAGCACCTCCAAATCGCGAAAATCCACAAAACCCTGCCCGTGCAGGTCGAGCAGCCGGCCGGGCGTGGCGACCAGCACATCGACGCCGCGCCGCAGCTGCGCAATCTGTGGGTTGATGTTCACACCGCCAAATACAACCGCAGAGCGAACGCCGTCATGTCGCCCGTAATCGCGAACGCTCTCCTGCACTTGCGCGGCAAGCTCTCGGGTGGGCGTGAGCACCAGCGCACGGCAACGGTGTGGCTGTACCCGCGGACCGCCCGCAAGGCGCTGCAGTAGCGGCAGCGTGAATGCGGCGGTCTTGCCGGTCCCTGTTTGAGCGGCGGCCATGACGTCCTTGCCCGCAAGAATCAGCGGTATCGCCCTGGCCTGGATGGGGGATGGGGTTTCATAACCCTGTTCGGCAATGGCGCGGAGCAGGCTGGGCGACAGCCCCAACGTGTCAAAGGTCATCAGCAGCGGCTCCGGTTTTCACTGCTCAGGACGCCTGCAACACCGCCTGCGGGCGATGAAAACGCAGCTTGGCCTGCCGGATTCGGTCATCGTGATCCACGGCGGTACGCGCAATTTCTGCGGCGACGCCCAGGCGGTGAATCAGACCCTCCTGATTGGCCACCTGAATCGCCAGGCCCGGCCGCGCATTCAGCTCCAGCAGCATGGGCCCACGCTGGCGGTCCAGCACGATATCTGCACCCAGATAGCCCAGCCCCGTCATTTCAGCACAGCTGGCGGCGAGGTCCAGAATGTCATCCCAGTCGGGGAGCCGCAGCGATTTGAAACAGGCGCCTGTATCCGGATGGTGAGTTACCAGACTGCCGCGCTGCACGGCCGCCACACTGAAGCCCTCACCGATATCAAGACCCACCCCCACAGCGCCCTGGTGCAGGTTCGCCTTGCCGTCCGAGGCGTGGGTGGCGCAGCGCATCATCGCCATCACCGGCACCCCCCGGAACACGATCACACGAATATCCGGCACACCTTCATAGCTGTACTCCGCAAGCAGCGGGTTGAAATCGATCAGCGCCTCGATCATCGCGGCATCGTTGCGCCCACCCAGGCTGTGCAGCCCGGCGAGAATGTTGGAGGTATGGCGGCGCAGATCGCGTCCATCCAGGACACCGCCGCTGGATTTGACAAAATGCTCGCCCTCGCGCGACGTGATCACCAGGATACCCTTGCCACCACTGCCCTGCACCGGTTTGATCACAAAGGCGTCACGGCCCTCCAGCATATCCAGCATGCGGTTGATCTGGAACTGGTGCTCGATCACGCCGTAGAGTTCAGGCACGACAATATTGCGCTCCAGGGCGGCCTTTTTGGTCAGCAGCTTGTTGTCGACAATCTGGTAATTGCGCCGGGGATTATTGGCGCCGATGAACGTCAGATTGCGCTTGTTCATGCCAAGAATGCCCCGCTCACGCAGGACAGAGGGCTTCACCAGCCGAATCATTGCATCTTCGCCATGTCACGGAACCGGTACAGCTCTGACAGCCGGTAGCCAGTGTACTTGCCGATCAGCAGGATCACGCCGAGGAGACTGATCAGCAGCTCGGGGAAATTGAAAGTCAGGTGCTCCACCACCGGCACGGACATGGTGAGATACGCGAGCACGGCAACCAGGAGACTGCCACCGCCCTGCATCATGACCTCACGTCCACCCTCTTCCTCCCACAGTATGGACATACGTTCGATGGTCCAGGACAGAATGATGGTGGGAAAGAAGGTGACCGTAAGTGCCTGGTCAACGCCGAGTTTGTAACTGATCAGGGACAGCGCGGCCATCAGCAGCACCACCACGATCACCACCGCAGACACGCGGGCCACGAGCAGGAGGTTGAGATGGCTGAGCCAGGACCGTATCCACAGCCCGACACTGACCAGCACGAGGAATATCGCCAACCCCACCCACAGCGTGGTTTGCAGGAAGGCAAGCGCAATCAGTACCGGCATGAAAGTGCCTGAGGTTTTTATGCCCACCAGTACCCGCATCATGACCACGACAAACGCGGCAACCGGCAACAGCAGAATTCCCTTGAATATCCCCTGCTGCTCAACGGGCAAGGCGTAGATGGAAAAGTCCAGCAGGGCGAATTCATCACTGCGCTCTTCCATACTGACTACGGTCTTGGCCGACAGGCTATTGCGCACCAGCGCGAACTCAAGCCTGGAGTCGCGGCCACCCAATACACGGAGCGCCGCGCCGTTACCCTGGCGCCAGACGAAAAAATCGTCGGGCAGGCCGGCTTGCCCGCTGTCCGGGTCAAAAACTTCCCAGTCACTGCCATCGTAGACCTGCAGCAGGGTGCTCAATGTCTGCCGCCGGCGACCGTCCTGCAGAGCAATACCGCGCACCGGATAGGCGGGAATATCGACGTAGGCCAGCACATCCAGCATGACGCGCAGCGGCGCATCGCTGTAGGTCCCCAGCAGGAACTCAGCGTCCTGGCTGGGCTCGGCCCGGCGCAGCTCCTGGATCATCAGGGCGGTGAACGTGGCCGGGCTGCTGGAGCGATCACGCAAGTCGGCCACGAAACGCTCCATCGCCGCCTGCTGGTCGGCTTCCAGGAGTGGTGGATCAGGTGTTTCAACGGGCATATCGGGCAACTCGGCACGCCGCGCGCGGTATACCTGCTGTTTGAAGTACAACGTCGTCGGGTGTTCCAGCAGTTGCCGCGACCAGCGGGCCACTCGTCCATCCGCCTCCTCGAACACGGAGAAGCCGAAACCGGAGGAGGCGAAATGCTCTTCCAGCGTTACCCAGCCGCCGAGCCCGGAGGGCAGCGCGAGGTCCACCTCAACCGGACCGCTTGCCGGCTTGAAGCTGACCTTGGTCTCGATGGTCCAGACCTCACGGGACTCCCCCGGCCACAGCGGCAGGTCAAGCCCCACCACTTTATACGCTGCCACAGCGATACCGAAAACAATCAGTGCGCCGGCGACGATGCCGACCTTTGCGCGGGATGCAATCATGGGGCCGCCGGGTGCTCCAGGGTGTGGCGCCGGCTGACATCGACAATCGCCAGGTCAGTCAGCAGGTTACGCCCCACCACAACCGGGTAGGGCATATCGGTATTCTCGGACAGATTGACTTCAACCCGAGCCCGGTTGTCACCCAGGGTAAGCCACATGCTGACGACGTAATTGCGGCTGCTGTTGCCGTAGGCATCCACCGCCGAGGTGCGCCGCAGCAAGGGCGCTTCCAGTGCGTGCTGCTCATCGCTGGCGGGATCGACCAGCACGTAGCTCACGTAACGCTTGCCATCCTTCTCCAGCAACCGCACATCGCGCGCTGCCATAATGGTGTGCTCACTTGCCGTATCGATCACCGCCTCCAGGGTCAGGCCCGAAGGTTCCACATGAACGAACTCCAGCACTCCGATAATCGGCAGCTCAAGCTCTCCCGCCGTCGACGGACGCGCGGGCACCGGCACCGGAGCTGCGGGACGCAACACAATTTTCTCCAGCACCCGAGGCTCGGGGCACTCCTGCAGTGGACAGGTCGGGCACATGACCAGGGGAGCTTCTGGACAGATGGGTGCTTGATGAGCCTGTTCGGGGAGCGTCTGGCAACCCGCCAGAAGCCCACACACCGCCAGCGCTGTGACTGTGAATCGCAAAACCATGAAATCCCCTTATCGCGGCCGCCGTCGGAGGCAACCTTTCGCGACAGTATACTGTAGCGCCGTGCAGCAAAGCACCTGCACGGAAAGCGCAGTTTTTACATACGCGCGCAGCACTACCTCCCTCTTGATCTTGCCCCGGCTTGCCCCTACTGTGCGCCAAGCGGGCTCGCCGAAGTGGGTGGCCCCACCGATCACAGAGAGGATGCCGTCATGATCACCTGGAACGAAATCTGCCGTCTCGCCAACGAGGGCAATCCGGAGCCTGACAGGACGCTGCAGCGCAGCGACGCGGAATGGGCCGCGCTGCTGACTCCTGAACAGTATCATGTGACGCGCCAGGCTGGCACTGAACGCGCTTTCAGCAATGAAATGTGCTCGCGCTTCGAGCCCGGCAATTACGCCTGCGTGTGCTGCGGCACGCTGCTGTTCGATGGTGAGCAGAAATTTGAATCCGGGAGCGGCTGGCCTTCCTTTACCCAGCCGGTAAAGTCCAACGTCATCGCCTACCACAACGACCACAGCTTCGGGCGTTCACGCATTGAGACGACCTGCAACACCTGTGGAGCACACCTCGGGCACGTATTCCCGGACGGGCCGCCGCCCAGCGGGCTGCGCTATTGCATGAACGCAGTCGCCCTGCACAAGCTTGAAGATGACGGGGATGCTCCGGCATGAAGCGACTGCTGCTGATCTTCAGCTTCGCGGGATTGACGGCCTGCGGCAGTCAGGGACAGCGCGCGCAGGAGGCCGTGACGGCGGCCCTGCCCGCCGTCGAGACCATCGAATTTCGCGCGCTCACAGAATACCCTGGCGCTGTTGTCTGTGGGGACTATCGCTCTATCCAGCGCTATGGCGACACGCCGGGGTTCAAACCGTTCATTTTCCGGGCTGGCCAGGCTGATGTCTTGCCGACGGCTCAGGACATCACTGTCTTCTGCAGCGAAGACCCTGCTGCCGCCCTGTACGCGCTGACCGGCATACAGACGCACCCCACGCCCGGCAGCGCGCTACGCAAAATCGCCGAAGACCTGGGTCGGCTGCAGGCTGCGCTGGACGATTACTACAGCGACGTGGCCACCTATCCACAAACCGACCCGGGTCTGGAAAGCCTGCTTCGGCCTATCGGCAGCCTGCGCCGTGCAGGCCGCTTCCGGGAAGGCGGCTATGTAGACGCAATACCCCTCGATCCCTGGCAGCGCCCCTACCGTTACACAGCGCCCGAGTTTGCGGGCTCGCGCCAGCCGCCCTCACTGCGCACACTTGGGGCCGACGATGTGCCCGGCGGCGCGGGCGAAAACGCGGATGTATCCCTGGATGAACTGCATTATCTGCAGCACCTGCTCAAGGTCACTGGCCCATGAACGGCAACCCGCTTACCTACGGCAGCGACATCCTTGTGCGGTTCAGCGATACCGATGCCCAGGGACACCTGTACTTTGCAAACTACCTTGTCTACGCCGATGAGGTCGCCGGCTTTTACATGGAAGAACTCGGACTGGGCGCCATGAACCCGCAAACCGCACCCTGCTTCATCTTCACCGTGAATATCAACTGCGACTATCTCGGCGAATGTCGGGCGTATGAGACTGTAGCCGTGCGAGTAGGTTACACCCGCCTGGGGCGCAGCAGTGCCGAACTGGCGTTCACCTTGCAGGAGAAGCACAGCGGTCGGCCCCTTGCCCGCGGCAGCCTCACCCAGGTGTTCACGGACAAGCAGACCCGCAAGTCCATCGCCATCCCCGCCCGGTTTCGCGACGCCATCCTTGCCCGCCAACCCGAACTCGGTGCCGGACAGCCGGCGCAAACCAGTTGACCACAGGGACGCCCTGCGCAACCATCGGGCGATGGACGCTCGCCACGCCGGCGTGCGTCAAGACGTTATAGCGGGACATCGGCTCATGCCCCAGCGGCCGGATTTCAAAACTGCCCTGAGCGTGATACGCGAGCAGGTGCAGAGCAAGGACTTTGCCCGCAGCCTGCGCGAATCAGCTATGCTCCTCGAGCAGAACAGCAATATGGCCGAGCTTTGGAACCTGCATGGGCAGTCCCTGCAGGGGTTGGGTCGAGTGGCGGAGGCGGAGGCCTGCTACCGTACCGGCCTGGAAATCTGCAATGGAGCACCGCGCCTGCTGGTCCAGCTCGGGCACCTGCTGAGCCGGCAAAACCGTGGCGAGGAAGCCTGCGACTGTTTCGCGCAGGCGATGTCTGCAGACGCCACATTGACCGATGCGTACCGCGGGCTGCTCAACTTCCGCGCCATTCCACTGGACAGCCCGGAAGTCGCCACCCTGCTGAAACTGGCACTGGACACTGAGCGCAGCCGCGCTGCCAGAGCGCGAGCCCTGTTCCTGCTGGGACAGATTTACACCGAATCCGGCCTCGACAATCCAGGCTTCGCCTTCTACGAACAGGCAAACCGGTTTGCCGCGGCCGACCTGAAAGGCACGCGTGAGTATCAGGTTTCTCCCAGCGCCGCCGGTATGGATCGGCAGTTTTTCAGCCGTCATCCCCGCAAGCAAGCGGCTCCGCACTGTCCGTTGCTCGTGGTAGCGGGTCTGCCACGCTCTGGCAAGAGTCTCGTCGAGACACTGCTCGCACAACATCCCGGGGTCGTCGCCGGCGGCGAGCTCGCACTGGTGCGCAAACTGGCTGCGTCGTTACCAGCACAGGACAACCTGCACGCCCAGGCCACAAGACTCGTGGCTCAGGCCGGGTCCCCGCTGCTGCAACTCTGCCCTCCCCTTGAGGGCCCGGAGGGGCGATACCTCACCGACACCTCTCCCGCGAACCTGAGCCGGCTGGGCTGGCTGGGCCTGCTGCACCCGGAAGTACCCATTGTCCTGTGCAGGCGGGCCCCCCTGGATCTGGGTCTGGCCCTGTTCTTCAAGAATTTCCGTAGCGGCCACCGCTACAGTTACCAGCTCGCGACTATCGGCCGCGCCGTGGCGTTGGCAGAGAAACTCATCGACCACTGGCAGGCGGCCCTGCCCAATCCGCTGCTGCAGGTACAGTACGAAACCCTGGTGCGTGAGCCCGACGTTGTGCGCCGAGAGCTGACAACCCTGCTGGCGCTCGACGATACCGGCAGACCGGAGCAGCAGCCCCGGGGCACCCCCCAGACCTGGCGCATATTCCCGAGCCGTTCGCTGGACTCCGTCGGGGAGATCAGCCCCGCGCTGGTCGGATTTGCAAACCGCTTCCGGCATCAACTGGCGCCAATGATGCAGGCCTACGCAGACGAACTCGCCCGACCCCGCCTGAGCAGCCCACCGGAGCCCCGCAGCTACCGGGAGCGCAGGCGCAAGCGCAGCAGGGCGTGACGGGCACGCGTTGCACCCGGGGCAATAGTCGACTAAAATACTCAGGTATTCACCGGCATCCTGGTTGAGCGTGTCGCCATCGGGGTGCAGCGCGTGCGAAAATACACGGAACCACGAGCCACCACTGTCACGCGCGCCAGCACAGGTCATTGATTATGTCGCAGGAACACATCGAACACGCCATACGCAAGGAATATGCTGCGGGCTTCACCACCGACATCGAGTCGGACACGCTGCCGCCGGGGCTGAACGAAGACACCATCCGCTTCATTTCCGGTCGCAAGAACGAGCCTGAGTGGTTGCTTGAATGGAGACTTCAAGCCTATCGCGACTGGCTGCAGATGGCGGAGCCGGCCTGGGCCCACGTCAACTATCCGCCGGTCAAGTTCAACGAAATCTCCTATTTTTCTTCGCCCAAGGCGATGAAAGACCGGCCCCAGAGTCTGGACGAGGTCGATCCCCAGCTCATCGAGACCTACAACAAGCTGGGAATCCCATTGCACGAGCAAGCTGCCCTCGCAGGTGTCGCCGTAGATGCGGTATTCGACTCGGTATCCGTCACGACAACCTTCCGCGAAAAACTCTGGGAGGCGGGCGTCATATTTTGTTCGATATCGGAGGCTGTTCACGACTACCCCGAGCTCATCAAAAAGTATCTGGGCAGTGTTGTGCCGCGCAAGGACAACTTCTATGCGGCGCTCAACAGCGCAGTGTTCAGTGATGGTTCCTTCGTCTACATCCCCAAGGGTGTGCGCTGCCCAATGGAACTGTCTACCTATTTCCGCATCAACGAAGCCAACACCGGCCAGTTTGAGCGCACGCTGATCGTTGCCGACGAAGGCAGTCACGTCAGCTACCTCGAGGGTTGCACCGCTCCCATGCGTGACGAGAACCAGCTACACGCTGCCGTGGTTGAGCTGGTGGCGCTGGACGGCGCGGAGATCAAATACTCCACTGTGCAGAACTGGTACCCGGGGGACGCTGAAGGCAAAGGCGGCATCTACAACTTCGTGACCAAACGCGGCGTGGCGCACCGCGACTCGAAGATATCCTGGACGCAGGTAGAAACCGGTTCGGCGATCACCTGGAAGTACCCCAGTTGCATACTGCGCGGTGACAACAGCGTCGGGGAGTTTTACTCAGTGGCCCTGACCAACAATGCTCAACAGGCCGACACGGGCACAAAGATGATTCACCTGGGCAAGAATACGCGCTCAACCATCATCTCCAAGGGCATATCAGCGGGCAAGAGTTCCAACGCCTATCGAGGGCTGGTACGCATGAGCCCGCGAGCGGAGGGTGCGCGCAATTACACCCAGTGCGACTCGCTGCTGATTGGTGATCGTTGTGCGGCGCATACCTTTCCCTACATCGAAAGCCGCAACCCCTCGGCCGTCATTGAACACGAGGCAACGACGTCCAAGGTGAGCGATGACCAGCTATACCTGTGCCAGCAGCGAGGCCTCGACGCAGAAAAGGCGGTCTCCATGATCGTCAATGGCTTCTGCAAGGAAGTCTTCAGGGAGCTGCCCATGGAGTTCGCCATGGAAGCAGGCAAGCTGCTGGAAGTGAGCCTCGAAGGTTCTGTCGGTTAAACCCATGACTAGCGTGCGGCGCCGGTGCCGCACTTCGGAGCAAGAAAACCATGTTGAAGATCGACAACCTGCACGCCAGTGTAGAGAACAAAGCCATTCTGAAAGGGCTCGACCTCGCCGTTGGCGCGGGTGAAGTCCATGCAATCATGGGGCCCAATGGATCGGGCAAGAGCACTCTGGGCCACGTGCTGGCGGGTCGACCCGGCTACACGGTGACCGCGGGCAGCGCACAACTGCTGGGGCAGGATCTGTTAACACTCGACACAGAGGAGCGCGCGCACCTCGGCCTGTTCCTCGCCTATCAGTACCCGGTGGAGATTCCAGGCGTCAGCAACATGGAATTCCTCAAGGCCTCTGTGGATGCCGTGCGTGAACACCGCAATGAGCCGGCGCTGGACAGTGTGTCCTTCATGAAGCAGGCCCGCGAGGCCTGCAAGGCAGTGAACCTGGACCAGGCATTCCTGAAGCGAGGTGTCAATGAAGGCTTCTCCGGCGGCGAAAAGAAACGCAACGAGCTGATGCAGATGATGCTACTGGCGCCGAAGCTCTGCATCATGGACGAAACCGACAGCGGGCTGGATATCGACGCGCTGCAGGTGGTCGCCGATGGCATCAATGCCATGCGCAGCCCCGACCGCAGTTTCATTCTGGTGACGCACTACCAGCGCCTGCTCAATTTCATCAAACCAGATCGGGTGCACGTGCTCTCCGGCGGTCGTATCGTCAAATCCGGCGATCATTCGCTGGCACTGGAACTCGAGGAACGCGGCTACGCCTGGCTGGAGGATGTCGCCTGATGAATGACTTCATGCAGCAGGCACTGGCGGCTGCCTCGCGCTCGGCTCCACCCTGGCTGGAGCCACTACAGGCGCGCGGTCGTGAAGCGTGGAGCAACACGTCAATGCCGACGCGCAAGACGGAGGCCTGGAAATACACCAGCCTGCAGGCGCTGCAAAAAACCTTCAGCGCAGCGCCCACACAGGCGGCGGGTTCACCGCTTGGGGACGTGCCATTGCCAAAACTGTCGGGGCCCACGCTGGTGTTCACTGACGGCCACTATCGGGCAGACCTGTCCACCACGGAGCTACCCGCCGGTTTGAGGCTGGTGCGCTTTGCTGACGCGACCCGCGACCAGGCCGAACGCATTGCCGCAGCCCTGGGCAGCGCGATCTTGCCGGGGCGTCACGTTTTTGCGCCGTTGAATGACGCCACGCTCACCGATGGCGTGTTCATGGATGTAGCGGCCAATACCCGCATCGAGACACCCGTGCACATCGCCTGGCTGACAACGGGGCAGAACGAGTCCATCAGTGTGACCCAGCGTCTGCTGGTCAGCCTTGGGGAAAACAGTGGCGCCACGCTTGTGGAGTCCTTCGCCAATACAGCCACGGGTGGTACCGCCTTCACCAATGGACTCACCGAGCTGCTGATCGGCCGCGGGGCGCAGCTTAATCATTACCGTTTGCACCTTGAACAGGGCGACGTGGTACATATCGGCGGTGTACACGCCCGTCAGGAGGCGGACAGCACGCTGAATGGTTTCCACCTCGCATTGGGCAGCGCGCTGAAACGCATTGACCTGGTAGTCAATCATCAAGGGGCCGGGGCACATTGTTCCCTGGACGGCCTTTACCTCCCTCGCGGCACCGAAACGGTGGATTACCACACCTGCATCGAACACGCTGTGCCCCACTGCACCAGTCGGGAGCGCTTCCGCGGCATTATCGCCGATGAGGCCAGCGCCGTGTTCAATGGGCGAATTCACATCCATCCCCAGGCGCAGAAAACGCGCGCCGAGTTGAGCAACAAAAACCTCCTCACCAGCAACAAGGCAGAGATCAACACCAAGCCAGAGCTGGAGATCTATGCCGACGACGTACAGTGCGCCCACGGCGCCACTGTGGCCCAGTTGGACCCGCTAACGCTGCACTATCTGCGCACCCGGGGCGTGCCACGCGATGAAGCCGAGGTGATGCTCAGCTACGGCTTTATCAATGAACTGGTGGAGGCAGTGGAACAGGCCGAACTGCAGGCCTTCCTGAAACCCCTGCTGGCCCGACGCTTTGCACGGGATTCACGCCTGACGAGGCATATCCTGTGAGCTCTCCTGCCACGGTCACGCCGGTCAACTTCAATCCCGAGGCACTGCGCCAGGACTTTCCGATCCTGCAGCAGTCCGTGAATGGTGCCCCACTGGTCTACCTCGACAACGCAGCGACCACGCAAAAACCCGAAGCGGTGATCCAGGCGATTAGCGACTACTACCGCCACGACAACGCCAATGTACACCGCGGTGTACATACCCTCAGCGACCGCGCCACAATGGCCTTCGAAGGCGCGCGCGAAACGGTGGCCCGCTTTATCAACAGTCCCGGCAGCCACCAGGTAGTCTGGACGCGCGGCGCGACCGAGGCGATCAACCTGGTTGCCTACAGTTGGGGGCGCAGCCAGCTGCGCGGCGGTGACCGTATCCTGGTTTCCTACCTCGAACACCACTCGAACATCGTACCCTGGCAGCTGGCAGCGGCTGCCACCGGCGCCGAAGTGGTGCCCATTCCCATCACCGAGGCGGGCGATATCGACCTGCAGGCACTTGCAGGCCTGCTGGATGAGCGCGTCAAACTGGTTGCGGTCAACCACGTCTCCAATGCACTGGGCACCGTCAACCCGGTGACGGAGATCAGCCGCATGGCCCACGCCGCCGGGGCGAAAATCCTGGTAGACGGGGCCCAGGCGGTTGCGCACATGGCGGTGGACGTGCAAGCCATCGGCTGCGATTTCTATGTCTTCTCGGCGCACAAGCTGTTTGGCCCTACGGGCATCGGCGTGCTTTGGGGTCGGGAGGCCCTGCTGGAAGATATGCCGCCCTTCCTCGGAGGCGGCGAGATGATAGAAACCGTCAGTTTCAGCGGCAACACCTGGAACACCCTGCCCTTCAAGTTCGAGGCGGGCACGCCCAATATTGCCGGCGCGATAGGTATGGCCGCCGCCATCCATTATCTCGCGGACATTGATATCGAGGCCGCTGCAGCGCACGAGGTGAGCCTGCTGACCCAATCGGTCGCACTCGCCGCGCAAGTGGACGGTCTGCGCCGCATCGGCTGCCCTGCACACGCCGTTGGCATCTTCAGCTTCGTACTCGAGGGTGTGCATCCCTCCGACCTCGGGATGCTGCTGGATGAACAGGGTATCGCCGTGCGTACCGGCCACCACTGCACGCAGCCGCTGATGGCTCATTATGAGCTGCCGGGAACGGTGCGCGCATCCTATTCACTGTACAATACCGCGGATGATGTCGAGCGACTGTTCGCCGGTATCCACAAGGCAAAACGGCTCTTTGGCTAGAAGGTTATTTATGAGCGTTGAAACGTTTGACGTGAACACCGATGCCCTGCAGGTAACGCCGGCAGCGGCTGCCTACCTGAAGAAACAGCTTGGCCAGTCGGGCAAGCGAGCGCTGCGCATCAGCGTCCGGGAGAGTGGCTGCACCGGCTTCATGTACGTCATGGACGAAGTGGACAGCGGCCAGGAGGGGGACCTCGCCCTGCATCCGGACGCGGAGCTGGCGATTTTCGTAGACCGCGCCTCGCTGCCTGTTTTACAGGGCACCCGGCTGGATTTCGAAAAGGAAGGTCTCAACCGTACCATCAAGTTCCACAACCCGAACGTCACTGCTGCCTGCGGCTGCGGCGAAAGCTTCAGCATCAGCTGATCAGTGGAGTCCGAATGAGCGCCCAGGAAAGAACACTGTTGACCACCCAGCGCGACTGCCCGGGCAGGCTGGTACCCGTTGGCGACCCGGTGACCATCCCGGCGCACACGTTCGTGACGCTGACCCAGGCACTGGGTGGCAACTACACGGTCATTCACAACGGCAATATGGTGCGTGTAGACGGCACCGATGCCGATGCGCTCGGGCTGACACCGCAGCGACTGGACTTCACACCGCCGGCAGACGGCCGCATTGACGAGGCGCAGGTGTGGGAGGCTCTGGGCACCGTGTATGATCCCGAGGTACCAGTCGACCTGGTCAACCTGGGGCTGATCTACAGCGTCGAAATCGACCAGGACAGCGGCCGTGTCGCAATCAGCATGACACTGACAGCGCCGGGCTGCGGCATGGGCCCGGTGCTGGTGGGGGACGTCAAGTATCGCGTGTCACAGGTGCCGCATGTCAAAAGCGTCGATGTAGATCTGGTCTTCGACCCGCCCTGGAGCCGCGACATGATGTCTGAGGAAGCCCAGCTCGAAACCGGCATGTTTTACTAGGGAGACTCCACCGTGCCAGACCCGGCGCCCGCCAATCCGTTTGGCCACCGCATCACCAGCGACGACATCATAGACACTCTCGCGTTTTTTGACGACTGGGAAGACCGCTACAAATACATCATCGACCTGGGCCGTGAACTCCCGGACATGCCGCCAGAGCTACGCACCGAGGATCACAAGATCCGTGGCTGCCAGAGCCAGGTGTGGATCGATGCACAGCTGGAGCAGGGTCGCCTGCAGCTGTCAGTAGACAGTGACGCATTTATCGTCAAGGGCCTGCTCGGTGTCGTGCTTGCAGCCTACAACAACAAGACACCCGAGGAAGTGCAGGCCTTCGACATCGACGCTTATTTTGAGCAGCTTGACCTGTTGCGTCACCTGTCTCCCACGCGGGGCAACGGGCTGCGGGCAATGGTCGCCAGAATACGGCAGATAGCGGCGCATGAAAAAGGGGGGGCCTCAGCAGAGTAACCCCCCCCAATACTAACGGTCGAAGGTCCTACCCTTAGTCGTCTTCCTGCTCATCATCATTAATTTCGTCATCGTCATCATCATTGATGTCATTATCGTCATCGTCATTGATGTCATCATCGTCGTCTGTAAGGTCGTCGTCCCCCGTCAGATCATCGTCGTCTGTCAGGTCGTCGTCCCCTGTCAGGTCATCGTCGTCTGTAAGGTCGTCGTCCGATGCCAGGGGGTTGTCATCGTCGAAATCATCACAACCTTCACTCGAATCATCGGTCTCATCACCGTCGTCAGAATCGTCGTCCCCGAAGCAGGCGAACTCTCGCTCACCCGCCAGCGCGACCCGATCTTCAAACTCGACTTCATCAGCAATGCCGTCCGCAATGCTGTCATCGCTGATTTTGACCAGATCACCAACCTGCACGTTCGCAAAAAACGTATCGCCGCTGATGTCAACATCGTCGCGCCCCTCAAACTCGGCTCCGGCGGTGCTGTAGGTCAGACCGAGAACCGTAATACTCTCGCCGGCGACGAATGCATCCACCGGACCCTGCAACTCCTGCTCATTGTCATCATCGTCGCGATCGATAGTCGTCGCCACCAGACGACTGCCATCGAGATAGGCTTCAACCTCAAGAAAGTCACCGGCTACAAGGTCGCCGATGCGGAGAATGCTGGAGCGATCAGTGTCGTCATCAAAGCGTGTTGCGGGATCGATGCTGACAGTCACCGTCCCGGGTATGAGTTGCAACGTGATGGTTCCGGCATCTGCATCAACCGTTCCGACCGGGGCTTCGACCTTGATACGACCGCGGCGGGACTGCACCGAGTTCGCGACCAAGCGGCCGGATTCCCAAACACCATTGATTTGCACCACCGCGCCGTTGGCAAGCACCAGATCCGAGGGCTGCAGCACCGCATTGGACGCATCCACGTCAACACCGCCCACACGGAAGCTGGTGGGGTCCAGATACCCTGTGATAGCGCCCTGCACCTGAATGGTAGCGCCTTCGGTGAAACGGCTGGCAACGCCGCCGTCCAGTTCAATACGGGTAGCAGTGATGATGCCATCAGCAAGCGTGCCGTAGACTTCAACCAGTTGTCCCTCCGTAATCACGGCACTGCCGAAGTCCTCAAGTGCCGCTGTGCTGAAGTCCACGGTGACATCGCCAAAGGCGAACTGGCTTCCCGTGACCACGCCTACGCGGCCGCGAATCTCAACTACAGACTGCCCCGGGACAAAAGGTTCCTTCCGCTCGAGACGCGTCGCACGCAAGCTGTCGCCACGGCCGCTGAAACCGGACACTTCTACGAAGTCATCAACGTCCACGCTGTCAAAGGTCACGTCTTCGAACACCGTACCAGCTCGTTCAACGATGACATTGATGCCGAGAATGGTCAGCAGCTTGGCGTCACCATCGGCGGACAGTTCGATACTGGATATTGGGCCTTTTAATTCATTGTCATATACAACACGTTCGGCCGTCCCGGTCGCGCTGCTGTCGTCCACCTGACCGGTCACGAGAACCACCATGCCGAGGCGCAAGGCATCGTCATCCAACACCTGGCCATCAATGATGACCTCCGCATCGTCAGTTTCATAGCGCACGCCATTGACAAAAATGCTGCCGAATCCGTCGATGGTCCCGCTACTCGTCGTGCTCTGCCCCGACCCCCCGATGCCACCGCCACCGGTAGGAGGCGACGGATTCACTGCAACGAGACCATCGCCTCCACCCCCGCCTCCACCGCAGGCAGAGAGCACCAGGGCCAAAGCACTGGACGTGACGAGGGGACGCGGTATGAAGGTGTGTTTCATGGCAACTGCTCCTGTTCAGGGAGGTCGATATAATAGATGCCGACGGCAACATAACGGGGTGACTCTGCACCCACAGTCGTGTCGTCTTCTTGATGCTGGTTCAGCCAGGCGTTGTACTCTTCAAGCAGTTCCTGGGACTTGCGGTTCGACAGCGCACGGAACTCCTCGGCCGCCGAGGCGCCGATGGATGCGTTGGACACCTTGCGCTGGAAATAACGGTCTGCCGGGGGGGCCTCGAGGTTGTGGCCGATGGTGTAGACCAGCTCACCCACATCCCTGCCGAGGATATTAATTTTTTCTGTCGAAGTCGCCATGGGAATGTAGGCACGCTCAACGAGAAGTGCCATGCCGTCCTGCACACGGACGTTCGCACTGGCTTCCAGGATAGCGAGCATCGCAGCCGCCGGAACATCACCGCTGTAGCGCCGTGTGAGCTCAGCGAAGCTCGCCTCGGCACCCTCCAGCGGCAACGCCGCCGGCTGGCCGGAGGCATCGTGGAAATCGGCGTCGTTGATCCAGCCGCTGATCACCCGGATCGCCCGGTTATAGCGCTGGCTCGCACCTGCACTGACGGGCACATCGGATTCACGCAGCCGGCTGATTTCCTTGCGGGTCATACCCGTGAGGGCCGACACGCTGGAGACCGTTGCGCGTTTGCCGCCGCGGGCGGCCAGCACAAACCCCTCATCCGCAAAAGCACGCCTGGCCAGTTCGGCAAATGTGCCGTAGGCCATGCCGTGTGAGAGCAGTACACGGGCGAGGGGGCGCAAGATGCGCAGTACCGCCGCCGCCAGAATGTCATGTATTGGCATATCCATATTTGGGAATTTATTCCCAAATATGGATCGCGTCAAGCCTGTTTTTGCATTTCTTCAGAAATCGCCTGCCGATACCCGGACAGACCCTGCAGAACCAGCGCTATCGCCAACGGACAAACCAGCACCGGCAACAGCGCCAGGGCATAGCGCAGGTCGAGATCGTTGCCGAACAGAAAGTCGGTGAGCATCGCGACCGCACTGGGACCAAAGGCGAGCCCAAACAGATTGGTGAAAAACAGCATCAGTGCCGATACCTGCGCTCGCATGCGGTTGGGCGTCATGAACTGGACGGCGGCCACACCCACACCGAAGTGCGCATTGAGGAAAAATACGATGGGCGCCGCCCACCAGATTGCGTGCTCTGGCGTGGCGCTCAACGGCCCCGCGATCGCCGGCACCATCCACAGTGCAGCGACCAGCAGCACAATGCGCAACGGTGCGTCTGCGTAACCCCGGCGCCGCAGCGGCTCCACGGACCATCCCCCCGCCAACGCGCCCAGGCTCCCCGCAATCAGAAACATCAGACCAAACTGGCTGCCTGCCTCCGCCCGGGGCATAGCGAAGCTGCGTATGAGGAATTCCGGATACCATGCCATGGTGCCGTAGCCGAGTATACTGAGCACCGACGCCGCCCCGATCGGCGCGAGATAGCCCCGCGCATGCGTCCGGAGGTGGCGGGCAATCGCGCCTAACCCGGGTGTAGAGGGCTCCGTCACCTCCGATTTTACAGCCACCCCGCCACCACGACGCGCCGGCTCGGAGAGAAAGCCCAGCAACACCGCGAGCAACAGGCCCGGTGCACCCACTGCGATAAAAGTCATCTGCCAGGGGCGCATCTCGCCCAGCAGCGGCAGGGTCACAGGGTTGGTCTGCGCAAACCACGCGTACACGGCGCCGCCAACGACGTAGGCGAGTCCCCCTCCCAGCGTGATCCCCAGGCTGTAAACCGCGAGGGCACGCGCCAGTTTTTCACGGGGAAAGAGATCCCCCAGCATGGAGTAGGCCGAGGGTGACAGGGTGGCTTCGCCGATGCCCACCCCAACGCGTGCCAGGAAAAGGCCACCAAAGCTGCGTGCAGCGCCGCAGAGGCAGGTCATCACGCTCCAGGCGACCAGGCCCGAAGTGATGATCCACTTGCGGCTGTGACGATCGGCAAGGCGCGCAATCGGCAGGCCCATGACGATATAAAACATGGAAAACGCAAAGCCGTGCAGCAGACTGTACTGAAAATCACTGATGGCGAAATCGGCGCGAATCGGCCCGATCAACACGGCCATGACATTGCGATCGATGAAGGACAGGATATAGGCCAGCAACAGCAGCATAAGGGCGTAATTGGCCGTGCCCGCGGCCGGGTAGTCCGCTGCGGCAACCTCGCCGGTCGGCTGCGGCCCTGTCACAGTGCGGGTGACCCGTCGCAGGGCTGCCGGCTGATGTGCCGCTTACAGCAGTCCACGCCCGGGAATCGCCTGCAGCAGCTGACGGGTGTATTCCTCCCGTGGACTATTGAACAAGGCATCACCGGTACCCTGCTCTACCACACGGCCTTTGTACAGCACGAGTATGCGGTCGGCGATATGGCGCACCACCGCAAGGTCATGCGAAACAAACAGCATGGTCAGGCCGTACTCGCGACCCAGTGCCAGCATGAGTTCAAGGATCTGCGCCTGTATGGTCACGTCCAGCGCAGAAACTGGCTCATCGGCCACCACGAACTCGGGGCGGGTTGCCAGCGCTCGACCAATCGCGATGCGCTGCCGCTGTCCACCGGAAAACTCGTGGGGGTACTTGCGCACGAAAGCACGAGCCAGGCCAACGTCATCCATCAGGCGCAGGACACCCTGCTCCACCGTCTTGCGTGACTCAATACCGTGCAGGAGCAGAGGTTCGGCCAGTGTGTCATAGACCGACATGCGCGGGTTCAGGGAGGCATACGGGTCCTGAAAAATCATCTGCATGCGCCGCCGCATCTGTTTCAGGGCAGCTCCCTGCAGACGGGTCACATCGGTGCCGTCAAACAGTACCTCACCGCGAGTCACCGGCACCAGCCGCAGCAGCGAGCGGCCGATGGTGGACTTGCCGCTGCCCGATTCCCCGACCAGACCCAGCACCTCACCGCGCTGCACGGTGAAGCTGACGTCATCGACGGCACGTAACGGCTCCGCCCCGCGCCCCTGTGAAAACCAGGTGCACAGGTTGCGCACCTGGATCAGGTCGTCCCGGGGCACCTCGACAGGTGCCTTGCTGCCCGCGGGAATCGCCGCCAGCAGCTTCTGTGTGTAGGGGTGTTCAGCGGCCTCGAAAATCGCCTGCCGGTCACCCCGCTCCACCACGTGGCCCTTTTCCATCACCACGATTTCATCGGCGATGTCGGCGACCACCGACAGGTCGTGGCTGATGAAGATAACGCCGATATCGCGCTTGCGCTGCAGCTCTGCTATCAGCCCGAGGATCTGCGCCTGTATGGTGACATCCAGTGCGGTGGTGGGCTCGTCGGCTATCAGCAGTTTGGGTTCATTGATCAGTGCCATGGCGATCATCACCCGCTGGCGCATGCCCCCGGAAAACTGGTGGGGGTACTGGTCTATCGTCGACTCGGGGTCGCGCAAGCCCACCTCAGCCAGCAGCTCCAGCGCGCGCTCGCGCGCCTGCTGCCGCGTCACCTTGCGGTGATAGAGCAACGGCTCCATCAACTGGTTGCCCACCGTCATGTAGGGGTTGAGGCAGGTCATCGGGTCCTGGAAGATCATCGCGATGTCGCGGCCACGGATCTGCCGCAATTCCCGCTCACTCAACTGCAGCAGATCGCGCCCGTCAAACAAGGCACTTCCGCTTTCGATACTGGCAGGGGGCACTGGCAGGAGACCCAGCAGGCTGTAGCAGGCCACCGACTTACCCGAACCCGATTCGCCAATAATGGCGGTGATCTTGCCGGCCTCAACATCGAATCCGATGCGGTTGACCGCCGTGACACGCCCGTTGCGTGTCGTGAAATCCACCTGCAGGTCGCGGACACTGAGCAAAGGCATAAACGATCAGTCTCCAGAGCCGCGTACGTCCAGCGCATCGCGCAGACCGTCGCCAAGGAAGTTCAATGCAAACAGGGTGAGCGTCAGCGCAGCACCCGGGAAAATCAGCAACCATGGATACTCCTCCATGGTCTCGGCGCCGTAGGATATAAGCAGGCCCCAGGAGGTTGCCGGCGGTTGTACACCGAGCCCGAGAAAGCTGAGGAAGGCCTCCAGCAGCATGACGCTGGGAATGGTCAGCGTGGTGTAGACGATAATGGGGCCCAGTGCATTAGGGACCAGATGGCGGCGCACAATAGTCGCCGGCGACAGCCCCAGCGACACCGCGGCTTCAACGAACTCCTGCTGCCGAAGCGACTGCACCTGGCCGCGCATAATACGCGCCATGGTCAACCACTCCACCGCACCGATGGCCAAAAACAGCAGCAACAGGTTGCGACCGAAGACCACCATCAACAATACAATGAAAATCATGAAGGGCAGTGCATACAGAATGTCCACCAGACGCATCATTACCGCATCCACGCGCCCGCCCACATAACCGGCAACCGCGCCCCAGGTAACCCCGATGACCAGCGCGACTGCGGTAGCGACGAAACCCACGGCCAGGGAAATGCGCCCGCCGTACATGATCTGGGTGAGCAGGTCACGGCCGAAGATATCGGTTCCCAGCCAGTGCTCCGCCGAGGGCGGGGACGCCCCGAGGTCCAGATTCTGCGCATCGTAGGCATAGGGTGCGAGCCACGGCGTTAATAGGGCGATCAGGATGAACGCCGTGAGCACGGCAAGCCCGAACAATGCCAGCCGGTTCTTGCGCAGCCTGCGCCAGGCATCCTTCCACAGGGACGTGCCCTGCTCTGCCTGTGCCACACTGGTGAGATTTACCGCCGTCATTCAGGCCTCCCCGTACTGCGCACGCAAACGGGGGTTCAGCCACGCAGCGAGAATGTCAGACAGCAGATTAAACAATACAATCAACGTCGACAGGAACACCGTGGTACCAAGAATCATGGTGTAGTCGCGGTTGAACGCGGCTTGCACGTAGAAGCGGCCCAGCCCGGGAATCTGGAATATGGTTTCCACGACAAATGATCCGGCCAGCAGGCCGGCGAAGGCGGGGCCGAGAAAGGCGACGACGGGAATAAGACCGCCGCGCAGCGCATGACGTGTCACCACTTGCCACTCGGGCAGCCCCTTGGCGCGCGCGGTGCGAATATAGTCCTGTGACATTACCTCGAGCATCCCCGCCCGGCTCAGCCGCGCAATATAGGCCGCATAGGCGGCCCCCAGCGTGAGGCTTGGCAGAATCTTGTCGCCCGGAATATCCCCCCAACCCGCCACCGGCAACCATTCCAGGTGGATGCCAAACAACAGTACCAGCAGCGGTCCGAGCAGGAACGTCGGCATGCAGATGCCGATCATGGCGACGGACATGGGTATGTAGTCCTGGGCGCTATTCGGCTTCAGCGAGGCAACCACACCCGCCAGTCCGCCCAGCACAACCGCCACCAGCAAGGCATAGGCACCAAGCTCGGCAGTCACCGGCAGGCCCGCAGCAATCAGTTCGTTGACACTGCGCCCCGGGTATTTGAAGGAAGGGCCAAGATCACCCTGCGCGAGATCTCCCAGGTAAGCCAGATACTGCTGCCCCAGGGGAAGGTCGAGCCGGTACTGCGCCTCCAGCGCCGCCTTGACTTCAGGTATGACCGCTTTTTCGCTGTCGAAGGGGCCGCCGGGCGCGACACGTACCAGAAAAAACGTGACGGTGATCACCGCTAGAATCACGGGTATTGCCTGCAACAGGCGCCCCACCACAAACCGCCACATAGGCTACTCCAGTTCGAACTCAGTCAGCGGTACATCCTCAAGATAAATGTACTTCACGTTGATGAAATCCATCAGGTTGGCGGGCAGCCCCTTCACCGACGGGTGCACCAGATGTTTGCTGGCATACGTGTAGACGGGAATGATCGGCATCTGCTCCATCAGGCGCGTCTCCGCTTCATGGAACAGCGCGAAGCGCTCTTCCTGAGAGGCCGCGCGCGGCGCGCGCTGCAGAATCAGGTCGTCGTATACCGGGTCCGAAAAGCCCGTGTTGTTATTGCCGCCATCAGTGATGTAGAGGTCGAGAAAGTTGTTGGGATCCACGTAATCACCAATCCAGCCCCGACGCGCTATCTGGAAATTCATCTCGGACACTGAATCGAGATAAACCTTCCACTCCTGGTTGGAAAGCGTGACTTTGATATTGAGCACATCTTTCCACATCTGCTGCAGCGCCACGGCGATCTTGCGGTGGCTTTCACTGGTGTTGTAGATGAGCTCCAGCCCGGGCCAGCCGTCACCGCCGGGATAACCTGCCTCGGCAAGCAGGCGGCGCGCCTCCGCCGGATCGTGGGTGAACAACTGCGGAGGCTGGTACCCAAGCGTACCCGGGGGTGTGATGGCGTACGCCGGGTTATTGCTGCCGTACAACACGTTGCGGGTGAGCGCCTCGCGGTCAACCGCCAGCGACAGAGCCTTGCGCACCCGCACGTCATCCAGCGGCGGACGCTCGGTATTCAGCAAGTAAAAATAAGTGCCCAGATAGGGCGCTTCAACAAACGGGGTGTTGGGCAGGCTGCGGTAGGCGGGAATCTTGTTCAGCGGCACGTCGCCGGTGTAATGCAGCTGATTGACGCGGAACATGCGTTCCTCGCTGACGATGTTCTCCGTCGGGTAGAACACAATGCCGTTCAGGCGCACTGTTTCACTGTCCCAGTAATGCGGATTGCGCTCCACGACGATGCGCCGGTTGAGCTCCCAGCTCTTGAGCTGGAATGGACCATTGGTCACGATGTTGCCGACACGGGTCCAACGGGTGAAACGGTCTGTCGCCTTGCCAAAGCGTTCGATGGTCTCGGGGTGCACGGCGAAACTCGAGTAATGATCCATGAGCTGAAGGAAATACGGCGTCGGCGCGTTGAGCGTCACCTCCAGGGTCATGTCATCCAGCGCGCGCACGCCAAGCTGCTCCGGGTCGTCAAGTTTGCCGGTCGCATAGGCCTCGGCATTTTTCACCGGGTACAGCATGTAGGCATACAGGTTGCCCATCGCTGGATCCAGCGCACGCCGCCAGGACCAGACAAAATCGTGCGCGGTTACCGGGTCGCCATTTGACCAGCGACCCTCAGGCTGCATATGGAAGGTGATAACCCGGCGATCCTCACTGAACTCCCAACTCGCTGCCGCGCCGGGCTCAGGCTCCAGCGTCCAGGGGTTTTTTCGGGTGAGCCCCTCGAACAGCGCATCGATAATCTTGCTCTCGGGTACGCCGGTCACCACGTGCGGATCCAGGCCCTGGGGCTCGGAACCATTGCCGAAGTGTAAGATCCCTTCGCGGTTACCCTGAGCGACGTTGGACTCGCCGGCACTGCAGGCAAGCAGAAGACCGGCCAACAAGCAGCCGGTGACGACACGGGCATATTTTTGCATAGATGCCAACATAGCCTGTTTACCCGGTTAACGCCATCAGTAACCGGCCGTACCCTGGACGATCTGCGCGTGGAACGCGGCATCCAGCGGCTCATAGCGTGATGCACCCGGCTTCAGCACGCACAACGTATCGGCGACCAGCGCCGGGTCGTAGCCCTGCTTGCGCAATTCACCCTTGAGCAGTTTGAAGGTGCCAGTCGTATCGATTTCACGCTGAATGCGCAGGAACAGCGGCCGCGCAAAGTGCGGCAGCTCCCTGTGCACATGTGTCGAGAAACTGTCCAGGTCAAGGCTCTCCACGCCCTCCTCCAGGCGCAACGACGCCATGCCGGCGCGACCGTCAGTGCCGGGGACCTGAACCCCATAAACATTGCTCAACGCGACCTGAGGGTGCAGATTGAGAATTTCCCCGACTTCGTTGGTCGAGACATTCTCCCCTTTCCAGCGGAAGGTATCCCCGATGCGGTCCACAAACTGGTAGTGCGGCAACCCGAGGGCGAAACCTACGTCAACCGTCCGCATCAGGTCCCCCGTGTTGAACCAGGCGTCCCCCGGTTGCAGCACATCGCGCAGTATCTTCTTTTCCGTGGCCTCAGAACTGGTGTAGCCCTCGAACCTGGTGTGCGGGGTGATTTTCCCCAACAACAGGCCGGGCTCGCCTGCAGCCACCCGCTGACAGCGACCTGCGGCATCACGCACCACCTCGTCGAGGTCGACGTCGTATTTGATCAGCGCCGTTGGCAACGCCGAGGTGCCAACCGTGCAATCCTTGTTCAACAGGTTGAAAAAGCCCACGTTGCCTTCACTGGAACCGTAGAACTCTGCCACTCGCCGAATCCCAAAGCGTTGCTTGAAGCTGTGCCAGATATCCGGACGCAGGCCGTTGCCCACCACCGCACGCAGCGGGTTGTCCGCATCATCGGCCTGTGCCGGCACGTGAAGCAGGTAGCGGCACAACTCACCGATGTAAACAAAGGCCGTAGTGCGATACTGACGAACCTCCGGCAGAAACTGACTGGCAGAGAACTTGCGTCGGATAAACATGCTGGCTCCGGCGAGAAACGCCGCCCCGGCGCCCACCATCAACCCGGTTCCATGAAACAGCGGCAGACACAAGTACAACCGGTCATCTTCGGTGAGTTGCAGGCCGCCCACCTGCACAACACTGGCGGTGAGGAGATAGCGCCGGTTGGACAGCACGGCAGCCTTGGGCAAGCCGGTGGTGCCGGAGGTGAAAATATAGAACGCGGTATCGTCGATCACGATATCCGCCGTCTCCGCGGGATTTTCCGCATCCGCCTCGGCAGCCGCAACCGCCATGTCCAGCGCCCAGGGTGGCGCGGCGCGCGAACCGGCGTCCGGTACGAAGAGATAGTCACCATCGGCCAGCGCAAGCGTATCGCGCACATTGCTGACGGCGTCCATGCACTCCTCGCCGAACAGGAACTTGCTGGCGTTGGTGATCTCCGCGCAATGGGTCAGTGGGCGTCCCGTCAGACTGGTGTTGATCAGCGAAGCAATCACGCCCAGCTTGTTGAGCGCGATAACCACCACCATGAAGGCGATGCGATTTTCCATGAGCACGCTCACCGCGTCGCCCCGCTTGAGGCCTTGGGCTCGAAACACCGCAGCGTAGCGATTCGCTTCGGCGTTGAACTGCTGCCAGTCCAGGGCCTGGCCTTCACAGATAAAGGCCGAGCGTCGCGGAATACGCGCCGCGTTGGCAGCAACACGGGCACCCAGGCAATCGCGCGTGTCGCCGGGGCGGGGACGCAGTAATTTCTTCACCTTGATCAAATTGGGAAGTTCGGCGAGAGTGGTCAACACGTCTTTTTTTATCACTGCAGGGCTCCACGCTGTTACGCACGCAGTATGATACCTTGAACCGGAAAAATTGAAACCAAAACCGCCTGCGACACCAACGGGACTAACGCCATGACACCCTACGACAAGCTGCACAAACACTTTGCTCGACTCAATGATCTTTACCACGTGGGCGCGATTGCGCAGTGGGATGAAGCCGCCATGATGCCGACCGGTGGCGGCGGCGCGCGCGGTCAGGCGCTGGCGACGCTGGATGGCATCACACACCAGATGCTCACCGACACGCAACTGGCCGACTGGCTGGCAGCGGCCGAGGCCGAAACACTGGCACCCTGGCAGGCTGCCAACCTGCGCGAAATGCACCGCAGCTTCCGTGACGCCACCTGTGTCCCGGAAAACCTCGTGGAACGGCGGGCACTGGCCAACAGTCGCTGTGAACAGGCCTGGCGCGTGCATCGCGCGGAAAATAACTGGCAAGCCATGGCGCCACTGTTGGAAGAGGTTGTCGCGCTGGCACGGGAGGAGGCCGCCGCACGCTCGGCCGCGAACGGCATGTCCCTCTACGACAGCCTGCTGGACAGCTACGAACCCGGTATGACCTGCGCACAGCTGGACCCACTGTTTGCCGAACTGAAAGCCTTTCTGCCCGGGCTGCTGGACGCGGTGATAGAAAAACAGGCGCAGCATCCTGCTGTACCGCCCGAAGGCCCCTTCCCGATTGAGGAACAGCGCGCGCTCGGCCTTGAAATGATGCGCACGCTGGGCTTTGACTTTGAGCACGGGCGACTCGACGTCAGCCACCACCCCTTCTGTGGCGGGGTGCCCAGTGATGTACGCATTACCACTCGGTACGAAACCGAGGGCTTTACCCAGGCCTTGATGGGCGTTATCCACGAAACGGGGCACGCCTTATACGAACAGGGGCTACCGGCGCCATGGCGGTCCCAACCCGTGGGGCAGGCCCTCAGCACGGCCATGCACGAAAGCCAGTCCCTGCTGATGGAGATGCAGGCCTGCCGCAGCCGGGAGTTCCTGCACTTCCTGACGCCGCATCTGCAGCGCTGTTTTTCAGCGGCCAGGGCAGACAGTACAGCCTGGCAGGAGGACAACCTGTACCGGCTGTTCACACGGGTAAACCGTGGCTATATCCGCGTGTACGCCGACGAAGTAAGCTACCCGCTGCACGTCATTCTGCGCTATGAAATTGAGCGCGAACTGATTGAGGGCACGCTGGATGTCGCCGGCATACCGGATGCGTGGGACACACGCATGCAGGCCTACCTGGGGCTGTCCACCGCCGGTAACTTCACGGATGGTTGTCTTCAGGATGTGCACTGGCCCGCCGGCCTGTTTGGCTATTTCCCGACCTACACGCTTGGAGCGATGAGCGCAGCACAACTGTTTGCCGCCGCGCGCAGGTCGCTGCCCGAGCTGCCCGCACAGCTGGCCGAGGGCAATTTCTGTGCCCTGCTGGGCTGGCTGCGTGAAAACGTACACAGCCAGGGCAAATTCCTCGACTACAACGCGCTTATGGAGCAGGCCACCGGGAGTCCCTTGCAGTCGTCGTGGTTCCGCGCGCATCTGGAGGCACGCTACCTGGAGGGAGGCTGAACACACCGATGAAACGATTAAGCGCCCAGGACGCGGGGTTTCTTCGCATCGAAACGCCACGCTGCCCTTTCCACGTCGCCGCTTTGATGGTGCTGCGCCCGCCGGAAGGCGCTGCCAGAAATTTCCTCCGCAAGCTGGCCCGTGACTGTGGCCGGCTCAACGAGATCCTGCCCGCGTTCAACAGGCAGTTGTCGGACCCTGAGGATATCTCCGGTGCGCACTGGGAGGAGGCCACGAACTACCGCCCCGAAAACCACGTGTTCCACTATGCCCTGCCGCAACCCGGACGTATGCAGGATCTGCTGCAGCTGGTAACCCGGGCCCATGAGAGACGCCTGGATCGTCACCGCCCACTGTGGGAACTGCACATCATTGAGGGGCTTCCAGGCGGCCGCTTTGCAATGTACTGCAAAACCCATCATGCGCTGGTCGACGGCATCGGCGCCATGCGCATGATCCAGAGCCTGTTCAGCACCGATCCGGGGGCGCGCATCGACTTTCGCCGGGTACGGAGCGAGCGGGGCCACCAGCATAGTCACCACAGCCTGTTTGAGCAGCTCGGCCGCGTCGCAAGAAGCACCCTGCAGCAATATCGCGCACTGCCACAGCTGTCGCGGCTGCTGCTTCATATGGGCGAAGATATCCTGAAGGGCAATGCGGAGGGTATGCGCCTGCCCTTCACCGCCCCTCGCACCCTGTTCAACACCGAGTTGGAGGCGCGGCGCAGCCTGACCATCTGTGATCTGCCACTGGGCACGGTGCGTCGCCTGGCGAAGCAGAGTGGCGGCACCGTTAACGATGTGTTGCTGGCGATCTGCGGTGGCGCCTTGCGCCGGTACCTCAAGGCACAGAACGCGCTCCCGAACAGCTCACTGATTGTGGGCATGCCGGTGTCGCTCAAATCTGCGCAAGGCGGAGACGGCAACCGCCTGAGCTATATCCTGAGCCCCTTCTTCACCAGCGAAAGCAACGACGCCAAACGCCTGCAGCGGGTTGTCCGCACAACCCGCGCTGCCAAACGGGAGATGGCGGCGATGTCGGTGACTGCGGCTGAGGACTTTTACGCGCTGTTGATGCTGCCCGCGGTGTTACTCACATTAAGCGGCAACGCCGAGCGGGTGCGGCCGGCAATCAACGCCATCTTTTCCAATGTCCCAGGGGCCAGGACACCGCTCTACCTGAACGGCGCGCGCCTGGAGGCCCTCTACCCACTGTCGATTATCACCCACGGCATGGGCCTGAATATCACAGTGGTGAGCCATGTCGGAAAACTCTGTTTCGGCATCGCCGGCTGCCCGGAGCGGCAGGCGGCTATCGATGAGCTTCCCGGGCATATCCGCGCCAGCTATGACGCACTGCGGCGGGAGATGGCGGGGCGCTAGGTGCCGCGAGAAAAGACTTGCGGCCGCCCGCGCCCCTCTTGCTATAATCGCGCCCGCGCCGGTGTAGCTCAGTTGGTAGAGCAGCGCATTCGTAATGCGAAGGTCGTAGGTTCGACTCCTATCTCCGGCACCACTATAGCAATAAAATCAATTACTTAGACGTTATTTGTGATTTATCCCTATATAGATCCCCACTAAGCGAAAGTGGTGCATCAACGCTCCCAGTAACCGCGTTGCCGCCCTCACCCCAAACTCCACCGACGGAATCAATAGCGCGGATCGGCTCGTCAGCTGAACTACCTGCGGCCGCCGACAGGCCCACTACACCCCCTTACCCGCTCTCAAGCCACACCACCTCCCCGACTGGCTCCAGCAATGCCGCATTCTTGTTCCGGGAATTGCCAATACTCGACGCCAGCGGGTGTAGGGCCAACGGGAATTTCAGTTCCGCTTGAAATAGCGGATCAGCGGGAAGTATCTCCTCGGCGTTGTGCAGCCAACGGACGCACTCCTCCTGCGACAGCATCACTGGCATGCGCG
>CEOG01003676.1_pt1 | contig 45297 bp, 31 predicted proteins | sample 530301 | NCBI WGS metagenome assembly CEOG01 (sample SAMEA2619903, study PRJEB7988) | marine metagenome | biome: marine biome (ENVO:00000447); feature: surface water layer (ENVO:00002042); material: "saline water (ENVO:00002010), including plankton (ENVO:xxxxxxxx)" | depth 5 m | reverse complement strand
TTCTTTACATCTTTGGCATTTTATCAACCAGAAATTCCGGATACCCACTTTTATAAAAGGTACCAGCAGCTCTTCGACGGATATTCCGCCATGAACGACCACCTGATCATCCTTGGTTACAAATGCCCTGCGGCCCTCAGCAAATAGAGGCATGAAGTTCGCAGGTAGTCCAGCTATATCGAGTCGAAAGGTATCCCCATAGGTTGCTTGAGTTTCAGCAACCATGGCTTCGTTGCGATAGGCTCGGACGCGCTCCCCACGCATTTCGGATGCGACACCCTGATTGGGTCTGCCTATCCCGACCGCCTCAACATTGCCGTGATCGGCGGTCAGATAGACATGGAAGCCGTTGTCTAGCAGCATGGAAAAAAGACGCTCGACAAAGCCCGATTCGCACCAGCTCTTGATTTGGTTCGCTACGCCTCGTTTACCCAGTACCGCGCCATGGATGATCTCATCGACGGTATCCACCACAAGCCCGGCAATCTTTACTGATGGATTGGAGAGCTCTGCCTCAAGGGCGGGGAGATCGTCATTACGCTTGATGGACTTCTGGTAGAACACTTCGCTGGCATTGGCGCCATGATCCTGCCAAAAGCGCTTCCATTGGCCTGGTTCTTTGGACGTCGACTCAATACTGTCGGCGAACTCACGGGGTCTTAGTCCGGAAAATAATGCCTGCCGGGAGACGGACGTTAACGTCGGCAGCCAGGCGAAGCAGGTGTGCTCGTCAAACATCAACCTTTGCGACTGGTTGATAACGCTTTCACGTATCTGAATCCACTGATCGACCGCCAGCCCATCAAAGACCAATAAGGCAATCTTCTGTTCTCCTTCATCCCGGCACATGGATAAGTAGCGCGGGATGTGGTGGACCATGATGGGTCCCTTGGCAGCAGGCAGAGAAGGCAGGTCAGAAAAATGTTTTTCGACCCATTCGCCCAAGTGAACATCAGCAGCGTCAAGCAAATCTTGCATCGTGCCCTTGATGCTTTCGGCATGGTACGTGTCCAGCGCATGAAACCGCGACAGGATTTCACCAAGACGGCGGGAAAAATGGGTCCAGTCACGGTGAGATGAATCAACCGTAGGCAATTCACTTATCAGGTTTTGGATGCCATCACGTACCAGGTTTTTCATCGATAACGGATCTTGCACAACGCCCAGCTTGGCCCAGTCGGGCAGCGCTGCTGGTACCCCCTGAACGACGAGCGGATGTAACGTGCCATCCAGGAACATCGAGTCGATGATCACGCGCACATCATGGTGATCGAAGGGAACGTCTATCTTGTCGGCATAATCCTCTGGTACCGGTTCGCCCATTCGGGATCCGGTGATTCCTTGTTGGGTCAGATAGCGATACCAGGCATCTTGCACAACGCGCAGCGTGACACTCTTGTAGGCGAACAACTCGGCGATGGGAATGCCCTCAAACGTGTCGTGCTCTCCAAGCACTTGCTCGACATGCTGTGCCAGCACGGCAGGGAGCGGTGTATCTCCATAATGAAGTCGAAGCAATTCACGCCATAGGTCTTCTGGACGTGTTAGCAGATGGGGGCTGATTCGGAAGATATGCGTCAGCACGAACTCTTTGGTGGCCGCTTCGCCTAACGACTGATGTGCATGCTTTGCCTGGGCCGCAAACAGCGAAGGCCACATGTCGCTACCCAACTGCTTTACTACGGCATAGCTTAGTTTCGGGAATAGCTCTGTGAGCCCCAGACTGAGCTTGCGTGCCTGGCGTAGGTAGTCCCAGGGGAGGTCGTTGGTGTTGGTGCTCCGAAGATGAAGAACAAGCGCGTTAGATGGCGCTGGCTGGTTGTGGTCCCAGGCGTCGCGATAGCGTTCCTCGTACTCCGCGCGAAAGGCGACACTATCCTCGAAGGGCAGCACTTCGAAACCACGCTCACGCAAACCGGACAGAACCTGCTCATCCAGCAAAACATCGTCTGGGTCCGAGACGACCCACAGTCGAGCCAGATCTGCCGGAAACTCCTTGAGGACGCGGTCAACCCAAAGCGTCATTGGTTTGTGCCCTCCTGGCTGCCAATACGTAGCATGATCACCGCATTGAGATCGGGAGTGCAGTTTTCAGCGTCCGCCAGGGCCGCCATTCTTGCTTGGTGTTCGGCCTCTAGTCGTTTGCGGCGATGTTCCCGCACAGCGGGGAGACCGATCCGCCCTATGGCCTGGTGGCGTGCCTCAAACGCATAACGAGCCCGCTCACGTTCGCCGGCCAACCATTCGCGGTGTTCTTCCAGTAACCCTGAGAACACAGACTCCCCTTGAGTTTTAGCTGCTGCCAGCGATGACTCGAACCACTCCAAGGCGCTCTCTGCCTCGACGGCTGGGGCGAGTGATACCGTCTCGGTCAGCAGCAGATCCCAGATTCGTTTGGCGGTGGGTATAAAAGTGCGGCCATCATTTGCCACGAACACCGGTAAGAAACGTTTACGACTAAAGCTGTCTGAGGCACTGGAGGCGCTGAGACTAATCTCCCAAAGCGACCATACCCCCTGTACCGTGCCAGGTAGGCCTGTCACTGTGGTGATTGGCAGCGGCAGGCCGGCTACACAACGTGGCAGCTCACCAATTACTGCACGTGCGCGTGAGTCTTCGAGGGTGATCCACTCTATGTCTGGGTTTTGTTCGGCGGTGCGCGCATCGAAACAAACACGGGGTGACTCGCTCCCATCTGCCCACTTTACGCGCCAGGCATCACCAGTTTTCTCAGCTGATCCGTTTCTGCTTGGCAGGCCATTAACGATTGCTCGTTCAAGCCAATACTGGGCCGGATGATCACGCCACTTGCGGGCATCGTCAGCCTCAAGCGCATGCTCTTCTGTGAGTAGGTCGGTGTCTTTTCGGCTGGCAGCGACCTTTTCGCGTACCTGGTCAATGACAGCATCGCATTCCTTGTCGATGGATTCGGGGTCTTGCAGTCCATGCACAAAGAGTTCGTCGAAGATCGGCTCTACCTCAACAGAATCCATTACGTCAGATGCCTTGTCGACTCCGAACTCCTGGGCAATAACCTCGAGTTTGTGTTCCAGCACCTCGCGTACCCTGTGCTCCACCGTGTCATCTAAAACGAAGTTGATTGCGCGCACCACATGCGGCTGGCCGATACGATCCACACGGCCGATGCGCTGTTCCAGTCGCATGGGGTTCCACGGCATATCGAAATTGACGACGACGTGGCAGAACTGCAGATTCAGACCTTCACCACCCGCATCGGTGGAAATCAGCACTCTCATATCGCGTGAGAAGGCTTGTTGAGCCTGAGTGCGCGCCTCCAGATCCATACTTCCATTGAGCAGTGCAACGGAAAATCCGCGGCTCTCAAGAAACTCTGCCAGCATCGCTTGGGTCGGTACGAATTCGGTGAAGATAAGTACCTTGAGTTGGGGGTCATTCTCTTCCTGCTGGAGTTTGTAGATCAGCTCCAGCAGCGCTTCTGCCTTGGCGTCAGTGCCTTGGCGCTCGGTTTCACGCGCCAGCTCCAGCAGCATCTCTACCTCCGCCTTCTCCCGTTCCCAGCCACTGGTTTGTACCGCAATCTCGAGTTGGGATTGGCCGTCCAGCTCTGCCCACTCATCAACATCCGGCTCATCAAACAGGTTCGTTTGTAATTGGGGTGTCTCTAGCAAAGCCAGGCGCTTTTCCAGCGTGGTGCGAATTGCGGCAGTGCTGGATGTGACCAGCCGCTGCATCAAGATCATCAAGAAGCCGATGTGTCGCTGCTTGGCTGCCAAAGCCTGGTTGTAGCCATGGCGCACATAATCCGTCACGGACTCATAGAGCCGTTGCTGCGCTGCATGCTTATCCTGCCAGGCGACCGGGAAGAGGCGCGTCGCTCTCGGTTTGAACAGGGGTTGGCCTTCGGCAGTGATGGAGACTCGCTTTTCGGTGCGGATCACAAAGGGGCGCACCCGCTCATGGTTGATGCTGGACTCATCGGGGAAGGAGTCACGGTCCAGCAACTGCATCAGTCGCATGAACTGATCCGTTTTACCCTGATGCGGTGTTGCGGACAGCAACAGCAGATATGGAGCCGCTTCGGAGAGTGCCGCGCCCAGCTTATAGCGGGCCACCTGTTCGGTACTGCCGCCAAGGCGGTGCGACTCATCGATGATCACCAGGTCCCATCCGGCTGAGATCAGATCCTCGAAGCGTTCGCGGTTGTAGGTGTTTAGCTGTTCCAGGCTCCAGCCACGCCGTTTCTCAATCGGCTTCACCGAGTCCAGGGAACAGATCACCTGGTCGTGCATCCGCCAAAGATTGTCCTCTTCATCTCGCCATTGCCGGAAGGCTGTGATCTCGGAAGGTTCGATAAACCGGAAGCTCTCACCGAAGTGCAGGCGCATCTCGGCTTGCCACTGACGCACCAGCCCTTTGGGGGCAACGACAAGTACACGCTGTACCATGCCGCGCAGTTTGAGCTCGCGCAGAATCAAGCCCGCCTCGATGGTTTTACCGAGGCCCACCTCATCGGCCAGCAGGTAGCGGATACGGTCCCGGCTCATGGCACGATTCAGGGCATAGAGTTGGTGGGGTAATGGCACCACGCTGGACTGGATCGGCGCCAGCAGCAGGTTGTCTTCCAGGGCATCGAGCAACTTGGCCGCGGCGGTAGTATGCAGAATCTGCTCAACCGTTGGCTGTACGCTGGTCAGATCGGCGAGGTCTTGCGGGCGTGCACGCACAACCGCATCCTTGTTCGGCAACCAGATCCGATAGGCCAGCTCCCCCCACAGGTTTTGACGGTCGACTACCCGGCAGGGCGATGCCTGCCGAGCATGCCAACACCAATCACCGATGCCAAACCCCGTCACACCATCGGTCACGCATCGGCCTCCGTGCGCGTCAACGCATGGTCGTACCACATCAGCAGCTGCTCATCTTCCTGCAAGGAGGCTTCGGGAATCTTCTGCGCCAGCTTGATGATGGTCTGGTAGTCCTTGTTGACCCAGGCCGCCTTAAAGCCGGCGCGCAGCACCTCGAGGCGGAACTCCTTGAGCTTGCGACCGGTAAAGGCAAGGTAGGTCTCGAACTCCTTCAGCAACGCCTTTTCGCGCTTCTTCTCAAGGTCCTGTGCCTTGTTCGGATCGGGCACGAACCAGCGGTCCTTGGCTTTGGCAACCAGGCGTGGATCGCTCTTCTCCAGGCCGCGCAGATCCTTGTGGTTGGTCGAGAGATAGCTGTGGATCTGGCTGGGTACGTCACCACTACCCTCATATTTAAGGAAGTTGTCCTCCAGCAGGGCAGCGAGCTCGGGTTTGGCCTCGTGTTTGCGCCAACCGGCGCCAAGCTGTTTGGTGAACTCCGGGTGGATCTCCTGGTAGGTCGATGGGCGCTTTTTCAGGAATTCGGTCAACCAGTCTATGGCACTGCGCTCGTCACTGACGAATAACTCCATTTGTGGTGCCTGGGACATCTGTGCGCGTTTTTTGTCGTATTCAGCAACCTGATCGGACAGAAAGACCATCCCATCCCGTTCTTCAAATCGGGTTCTGAGCTCACTTAGAAATTCATCACTCGAGAGTGGCACTGGGGCATCGTGGCGTACAAACCAGGCCACCATACGGTCGTAGATACGTCGGGGCTCACGTTCGACAACAAACTCCAATTCGCCACTTCTCGACTTGGTTACTGATAGCTGCCTTAAATGAGTTTTAACAAAGTCCCAAACAGATTCCGGCGTTGCGCCTTGTTCCGCAAAGCGCTGTTCCAGGCCTCCATTAGGCTTGTAGGCAGAGATAACTAAATCCTGCTTTACAGCAGTTGTGGATGTTACTTGCTTGAAGCTTCCTTGTTTTTTGTCAAGCGCAGATACTTCCGCAACAACGAAACCTGCTTGTTGTAGAGCTAGTTGAATTGCATTCCAAACCGATGCTCGGCTGTTAGAAAAAACAACCGTCATCCATCTGCCGGGCTTAAGAACCCGAAAGTACTCGGAAAATGCGTCTCTAATTAGACCTTGATATTCGTGTAATCCCTTCTCACGAACGCGATCGATGATTGCCTCATCCTGCACTTTTGTGAAAACACCATGCCAAGATTCGATGATTTGATTTAAGTCAGCGTAGTAAATGTTTTCTCCAAAAGGGGGGTCGGTAAAGACGTAATCAATGCTGCCATCTGGCAGGTTGAGTTTAGTAGCTGATCCGGTGGAGACGATGCAGCTTCCTGATACGGCATGGTTTTGACTGAACGCGGTAATTAACCGCTTAAGCTTGTTCTTGTACGCTTTGAAAGGATCTGCTTCTGCTATCTGTGATGGAACGTAAAAAACCCCGGTAAGTGGGTTATACGGGAAAGACACCTCTGGCCGATATCGATTCAGAATCGACATATTCACAAAGTGGCTATCCAACCAAAATTTTAAAGCATTACGGATTCTTGAATCGCTTTCTTGCTGTGCCTGATCCCATAGTGCGGACAATACATGCGCCTCTCGCAAAAAATACATCTGGTGAATGCTAGTGGTATTAGTTGTTTTCATTCGGCCGACTCGCGTCATTTGACAGTCGGGCAATGTGTCTGTTGGAAGATGTTTTGGTCGATCAAGCCCTTCAATCTTTTTTATTACCGCAAGGTCATTTGAATCAGGCTCCTTCTCGAAAGACTGTCGACCAACATAGTACTTGATCAGAACAGGAACCCGCTTTGGGCGGCGATCTGTTTTACCTTTTGGGGTGTCGAAAAATGTCTCGAAAACAAGATCCATGTTTTCTTTTGTTGCAGTTGCAGAACAATGAGGACATTCAATTTCCTTGGATATTTTTTTTGTTTTTGGATCGAATGCTTCATTGAAGAATATGATCTCCCCCGCACAGTTGTTACAGTTAAAGACTTCACTCCACACAGTAAAGTCAATTCTTCCGGTCGTTTTTCCGTCACTGTGAAGCGTCTCGAACATCCAGCCAAATTCTTTCTCGACGGACTTCAAGATCGCTTCGGCACGAATGGCAAAGTAAGACACATCGAAAGGAAAGTTTAAGCCTGCAGCGATGGAGGTCGCTGCAGGCGATAATTCATTGATGATCGCTTTCCGTGCTCCCCATTTTGGGGTGCCAAAGCCAGACTTCCTCCATTCATCATTTATTTGGTGGCGATAGCTTTCTTGAGCAGCGCCGCACCATTGTGCTGCGACACCCGTCATTCCTGAGCCACCAAACCCATCCAAGACTATTTCGCCTGGCTCTGTAAAATGAAGGATTGAAGGAACAATTGCTAGGTGTGGAACCTTCGTATGGTATGAATGCGCTTTGTACACAGCGTCTGACTTCCCTATCGATACGTCAACGGCCATTGGCTCTCTCTTGTAGTCAACGCTAGGATCATATGGAGTGCCGTACTGCTGGACAAAATCGGCCAACCATGGATTTGGGCAAGCGGTGTAGTACGGCGGATCAGACATGGCAAGGATCGCTTCGTCCGTCCCCCGCGGGAAACCTTCCTGCTTGCGGAATTCCGGATCCTTGAGCTTTTCGGCAAGTAGCTTTAAGTAGTGTTCCCTTCGCGCTTGATCGTCAGGAAATGACTGGCCAAGGCACTCAACAGGAGTGTCCTTGTTTGATTGATTCTGCAATAAGTCATCCATTATTGTGATTCCTCGGTTCTTTATGTCGGCGCACATCGTTTATTTCATTCATTCGACGATAAACCGCAGTTTGTCCGCATCCTTGCCCTTGCAGCGCTCGTTCAGGAACGACTCGAAGCGTTTACGTAGGTCCTCCGGCGTAGCGGGGGATCCACCAGTCAATAGCGCCTTCTTAATGTCCTCACTGGTGACCACAATCTTCTCCAGACCGGACAAAGCTTCTTGGATGCTGGCCACGAATTCTGGCGTGACCGGATCGGGCAGGTTCTTTGATTTCAGGAAGCCTTGGATCAGGTTGCGTTGCGCATCCTTGAGCAGCTCAAAGTTAGCCTGGATGATGGGATCCTCAAGGTTTTCCAGCAGTGTTTGTTGCCAGTCAGCCAGCATGCGATCCAGTTCATCGTCTAGACTTTTGAGTACGTTGGCTGCCGGCAGCAGCTCGCCTTGTTCATTGGCGGGGCGGAAGCTGCAGTGTGGGCAAACTGGGCTGGCCACGAGTTCGGAGTCTACCAGCGAGGCGCAGCTCTTGAGTTTATCCAGCTTGTCGTCAAAGCTCGTGAGTTGCCCGGTTGGCATCAACGAGATGCCCGCCAGTGCGCGTAGGGTGGTAATGCGCGTGTCTTTGCGTAAGGCAGATTTGGTCTTGTCTTCCGCCACCCCGAGGCGTGCCTTGCTGTGTTGGGCTACGTAAGCGGTGACATAGTCTTTCTTCAGTGTAGCCAAGCGTTGGCGATACTCTGCTGCGTGCTGTGCACTGCGGTCGGTGGCGAGCTGATCGAGTATCTCCTTGCGGGCGGTCTGGGCCTGTTGGACCCAGGGATGGTCGGTTGTTAGCACCATCTCTGCCTGGGAGAGATAGGCTGCTGTGGCGCCCAGTTCAGCGACCAGGTCGCGCAGCTTCTCGACCGTATCCAGAACCTCGAAGTTCTTCTTCTGGGTGTCGATGTCGGCCTGGGTGATGCGCAGGTTCTTGAGCTTGCCGATGGTGTTGTAGGGCGACAGCTTTTCCAAAAAGTCCTTGAGTACTTCCAGCCGTGTGCGCCAATCCTGCAGCTCTTCTTCGCGCAGCAGAGACTGGCCCCAGAAACTGAGGCGGCTTTGCAGGTCGGTACCGACGGTAAGCACCCGTTGCACCTGCTTGGCCACGGCATCCAGCAATTCCTTGACCGGCTCATCCTTACCCTGGGTTGCCATCTGAGCGAGGCCTGATGGCAGGCCCAGTAGTTCGAACAGAGAGCGCAGGACAGCGACGTTGATCTCTTTGGGTGCCTCGACGTGCTTGAGTTGTTGGAGTTCATCCAGTGAGCGCTCAGCCAGCAAGGAGATCTTGCCGGAGTCGATCTTGTCGCCAGTGATGGCCAGTACGATGTCGCCGGAATAGACCAGGCCGCCCAGTACGGCGACCAGCAGGTCGGGCTCCAGGCGGAAACGCACCGGTGCAAAATATTCGACGTCGGTGGGGCCGCTGATCAGTTCACTGCGGTTGAGTACCTGGCCGTGGCCTTTAGCCTGTAGCCGGTTTAATACCTCCTGGGCATACTTGGAGCGGGTCGGTTCAATGCGATCGCCGTCCAGCATCTCCATTGCGTCCAATATGGCGATGGCGTCTTTGGTTCGGGTTCCGCCGGCCAAGGCCTTGAGCGTATTGGCAATCAGTTGTTTGCGGTTGGCCTCGGTCACCAGTACCGAGAAGGTGGGGTACTCCGGCGCCAGATCCCCGAAGTGGGTGCCCAGTGCCAGGCCGGAGGTGACGTTGACGATGTCGCGGAAGTTGGCGCGCTCATCTGGACCCAGCCGCAGTTTGTCGCGTATCGATACGCCCTTGGCCCATTCCTGCAGGGTCTTGGTCTTGCCCTGATAGGTCACCTCGAAGGCGGACATCTGTTTGTCCTGCAGCCATTTGCTCATGTCGCGCAGGGCATCCCTGGCCTTGTCCAGGTAGATGGCCTTGGCGGCACCGCTGGCGGTCGATGCCAGCTCCTGAGCGGCGGCATAGAAGGCGAGATGGCGCTTGATGGCATCATCCAGCCCCTTGAGGCGGAAAAACACCTCATCGACCTTGCTTTCATCCCGGAAACGAGGTGGCTCGAAGGGCTGGATGAAGTAGATATAGAAGTCACGTTCGGGCTGCGCCGTGGGGCGATCGTTGGGCGCACCCAGGAACAGGTAACCATTGCGCTCTACACGGTGGTCCTGCCACTCAACCTGATGTTGCCAGATCTTGTAGCCGGTGACATAGGCATGCTCGTCGGTACATTCCATGAGCTGCATCAGGGCGCTGTAGTAGGCGCGGTCAAGGGCATCGTCAGACAATGCTTCTGCGCGTTTCTCAATCTGGGCGTCGTAGTCGACGTCCTTCTTGAGATCGAGGTAATACTGTTCGGTGTCCGGCGCCTTGGAGATAAACTGACCATTGACCGTTTTGACAATCTCGCGCAGGGTGGTCTGCACCGCAGTCAGCAGGTCATCGGACGGTTCACCACCCATGTCCTCGATGCCGGGTTGATACAGGCAAAGGGTGTCCCGCAACTCCTCGGCCGTTGGTCCTACCGGCACGTAGATATCGCCGCCCGTGGTCAGGCGGTGCACGGATAGTCCCTTGATGACCCGCGCGGCCATGGCCTTGTAGGCCGGCCGGGTAAAGGCCTTCTGCACTCGTTCAGTAAGAACTTCTGCCACCGCCAGTACGGGGCCGATGTTGGGGTCTGAACGCAGCACCGAGTTGGTGGTGACCGTTTCCCAGAACTTATCGAAACCAATCAATCCGGGGTGATCGGTTGGCACTGTGTCTTCGAGAACATCTTGAATCTGGTCGCGCAGGGTGACCAGTGCCCCGCGTTTTTCAGTGAATACCAGCTGATCGAAGGTGTTGATGTAATCGGGATGCACCGGGAACAGCCGGACGTATTCATCCATACGCTCGTTCATGTTGCTGTAGAACTTGGAAAAAGGCGTGAGGTAGTTGCGGATCTTGTCTTGCTGATCGGCTGATTTCTTGAGTAGACGCTCGGCTACGACAAAGCTCACATCCTGACGGGCAAGTAGCACTTGGGTGAAGCGCTCGCTTACGCGGCGCAGGCTGTCGGCTACGTGTTGGAAACGGCTGCTGTCGAAGATGGCCTCCTGCACGCCAGCCACAAAGCGGAAGCGCAAGTGTTTGGTAACTTCGCCGATTTCTCGCAGGAATGAGAGATCGAGAACCAGGTCGTGGTCCTTGCGAGAGCGCAGGTATTCTAGGAACTCATCGACGACGAGCAGCAGCCCCTGGTTAGGATGTACCTCGTCGAAGGCGGCCATCATCTTCTCAAAGGCAGCCTTGTTGTTGACCACCTTGTCGGCAGGCGGAAAGTTGAAGCTGACGCCCTGGCTTTCCAGGAAGAGTTCGAGTTCCTGGGTGATGATGTCACGCAGTGGCATCTGGCTGGAGATTTCGATGCGGTGCACTTTAAACTTGCCCGCGATAGTCTCTGCGGCTTTAGCGACCTTCGGGTGGCGGATCATAGGGACATAGGCGGTGTCCTCTGCGATCAACGACAACACGGACATCAAGTGCGACTTACCGGTGCCGTAGTTGCCTACGACAAGCACGCCCTTGTGATCGACCGACTCATCGAACGACAGCTGAGGGATCATCTGTTTGGCAATCCGCTCCGCCATGTCATCGGATATGACGTAGGTTGCGACGAGTTTCTTTGCCTCGTCGGGCCGGTTTGCATCGAGTAATTGAATGACCGATTCAATCGGCTCGAACTGTATGAGATCCCCGTAGCGCATGTGTTTTCCTCTCTAACCCTTTTTTTCAATTTCAAATGGGACCAGGCCATCCAGGCCGTAGTCCTGATATTCCGGATGCCCCATCTGGGCATAGGTCAATCGACCATCAACCAGCTCCCCGGGCCATATTGCGACCACCCGTCGACTGTGAGCGTGACGCTTGAGTAGATCCAACGGATCGAGCTTGAGCGTCTGATCGAATAGCAGCTCGATGTTGTCGAGCAGCAGTAAATCTCCGTTGGCGTACTCATCGGCTAGTTCGCGCAGAATGACGTTGGTCTGGAGCGCCCTTTGCCGCTGAGGTATTGCTGCGAGACGGCTTCCAAGCGTCGCCCCGACATTCATTACCTTCATATCCCGCTGATTGGCCAGTTCGGCAAGGAGGGCTGTTTTGCCGCTGCCTGGCTGGCCTATCAATAGGATCAGCTTGCTGTGCAGTGCTCCCACCTCGTCGACAAGGTGTGCAAGTTTTTCCAGCATCCGTACTATCACTCCATCTCGGCTTCGAGCCGCTGCTGATCGGGGGAGCGATAGCCGGGTGCGATAACGAGGTTCTCGACGCCATAGAGCGCTTGCCTGTTCTTCAGCCAGAGGTGGTACTCCGGTCCATTTAGACTGTGATCTTCTGAGCAGTCCACATTCCATCGACGAAGTACGTAACCCGCAACAGCGGCTCGAACATTGACATTCAACACGCCGTTTTCCATGGCATAGTCGGTTTCTATTGTTTTCGGATGTTTGAGACTGGGATGTGGCACGATTTCCAGTTCTACGATTCTATTCCACTGGATATCCGATTCCCGAGTCTCATGTTCTTTGATCATGCTGTCGATGATCATCGGGTCTGATATGCGCGTGATTACGAAATCTGAGAATCTGGATTGCCGCCGGTCGTAGCCGCGCACATGCCAGCGCAGACCATTATCTACCAGTATAAATGGCACAATTTCGCGTGTAGTTCGGCCGCTGCTCAGAGAGCGGTAGCCGATTTTTACAGCTCTTTCTTGGTGGATCGCACGCGTTAAAACAGACAGCGTCGATAGGGAGGGCCTGTTCAGCTGTGCGGGCATTTCGCACGCAATGAAGCCCTTGTGCGTGCCAACGAAGTCATCACCGAATCCGTATGCAAGGGCTGCCAGCGCTTGGCTGGGGGAGTAGTCGAAAAGCGGTTCAAAAGTGTTCGAACGGGTGTAGATCTTGGCCTTGGTGTCGTATTCCAGATTCTTTGGGGCCAGTTCCTTATATAAGGTGATGTCCCTGGTCGCGGCCGCTTCCTTGATGCCAAATCGGCTGACGATGTCGTTTCGGCCGATGGTGCCCAGGAAACAGACCTTGAAATCGATATGGGATAAACGCTCCTTCTGGGTTTGGCTGACGTCCACTAGGCTGGGTTCGGGCATACCACCGTCCATTCTTGCTGCATTTGTGTTACTCATGGCTGCTTATAATATTAAAGAAATCATATTCGAGTCAATATAATATGTTGACATAATCAAAATGATTATGATTTAATCGGGCGCTAAGTGGCTGAACCCTGTTTAGCCTGATGCTAAGCGCAGAGATCTCTGGACAGGAAACAACGGTGAGTTCTGGTAAACCAGAAAATCATCGGTGGGCAGATTGGGTCTATTGGCACACAGCAATTGGAGTTACTGCAGTTGCGATGCAAGGCGAAGACAAAGAATCGAATCAATTGTAAGAATCGAGCTTTGCAAGGCAGTTCGTTTTGTTCTGTGCACAGCGACAGATTTGATGTTGATGGTCTCGGTGATGTGTTGATTGGTGCCGCCATTGGGCATGCAATTCTTCCAGGTCTTGGGGGGATCGTAGGCGGAGCAGTTGCCGGCAGATTTAGCGGCAAAGTAATTAGAGAGAAAAGAACTGTGAAAAAACGGGTGTTTGTAAGTTTTGATTTTGACAACGATAGGCGGCTGAAGGACTTTATTATCGGTCAGTCCAAGCTACCTGACTCGCCATTCGAGGTCGTAGATCACTCGTTGAAAGAGGCTGCTCCTGAAAGAAACTGGGAGGCAAAAGCCAATACGGCGATAAGACGGTCTGACATTGTCATTGTAATGGTGGGGCCTAAGACACACCTCGCACATGGAGTTCTAAAAGAGGTCCGAATGGCACGAAATGCCAACAAGCACATTGTTCAGGTTATCGGTTATAAGAATGGAGACTATACGGCGGTACCGGGTGCTGGGAGACTTTATCGCTGGAACTGGGAAAACCTGAAGAGCCTATTGAATTGACGAGCGAAACGAAGATATGTCTGCCACTGACGCTGAGAAAGCCAGATTTGTTCGGGATTTAGCGAAAGAGCTAAGAGAAGAAAACTTGGCCATATTTGCCGGTGCTGGTCTATCCGTTCCCGCTGGTTTTGTGAACTGGGGCGAGTTGCTAAAGCCTATTGCTGAAGACCTTGACCTGGATGTTGAGCGAGAAGCGGCGGATTTGATTTCTCTGGCACAGTATCACTGCAACGTGAATGGCGGGAATCGGAGCAAGCTGAATCAGTTACTGATCGATCAATTCTGCAAGGATGCAACGTTAACCGAAAATCATAAGATATTGGCAAGGTTGCCAATCAATACGTATTGGACAACAAACTACGATAGCCTAATCGAAAATGCTCTCTCTGATTCCGGTAAGGTGCCGGATGTAAAATATACGAAAACCCAACTGGTTTATACCAAACGGAAGAGGGATGCAGTTGTCTACAAAATGCACGGTGATGCAAGTCATCCCAGTGAGGCTGTATTAACAAAGGATGACTACGAAAAGTACCATGTTGATATGCAGCCATTCTTGGGTGCGCTAACTGGCGATCTCATATCGAAGGCATGCTTATTCCTTGGATTCAGTTTTACGGATCCAAATCTTGACTACATCTTGAGTAGGGTTCGCATCTCGTTCAGTAAAGATCAAAGGCAGCACAATTGCATTCTGCGAACGGTAAAAAAAGAGGCTGAAGAAAGTGACGCAGATTTCGATTATCGAAAAAGAAAGCAAAAGCTATTTGTTCAGGATTTGATGAGGTTCGGAATAAAGACGTTACTTGTTGATGAGTATAGTGATATCACAGATATTCTTCATGAGCTCGAAAGGCTTTACCGCAGAAAAACAGTATTCATATCAGGCGCGGCACATGAATACGCGCCCTATGACAAAGATAAAGCGTGCCAGTTTGTATATGAGCTTAGCAAAGACATTGCAAAGTCGGATTTCAGGATAGTTTCTGGTTTTGGTCTTGGCATTGGGAGTTCGGTAATAACAGGGGCGCTAGATCATGCTTACATGAGTGATCGCGGTAAAGCAGAAGATTACCTGATTTTAAGGCCTTTTCCGCAAGATCATGCTCATGACGGTAATCTACCGGCCCTTTGGACAAATTATCGGAAAGATATGATTGTGCATGCCGGGATAGCCGTATTTCTATTCGGGAACAAATTGGACGGTGACCAGGTTCGCCTGTCAAATGGTATGCGAGAAGAATTTGAAATTGCGAAGGAAGAGGGGCTGTTTTTGTTGCCAATTGGAGCAACAGGCTCTATGGCGAAGGAATTGTGGGACGAGGTCAGTGGGTCATTCGATGAATATAACGGAACACACAAAGAAGAAATAAAAGAGAAAATTGAATTGTTGGGGACCGTTGGTATGGATCTAGATTCTATCCATGAGCACACAATGGCAATATTAAACCTACTTTGTGAATAGGGGAGGCTAATGGCCAGGCGAGTATTTTTTAGTTTCAAGTATCAAGACGTTTCAAGGGCCATGGTCGTGCGAAATAGCTGGGTTACACAGGGTAGGGAAGCCGCAGGATTCGTCGATGCTGCTGAGTTTGAAAAAATTAAGCGTCAGGGTGATCAAGCGATCAAAAACTGGATTAACAAACAGCTTGAGGGAACTTCTGTTACCGTTGTTCTGGTCGGTGATAAAACGTGTTCAAGCCGGTGGGTTAAGTATGAGATACAGAAAAGCATCGAGAGAGGAAACGGACTTCTTGGTGTCGATGTCAGCAAAATAAAGGATCTAAATGGAAATACCACCGAACGCTGCGGACAGATACCGAAGGGCTACAGTTTTTATTTATGGAACAATGATGAGGGATATAAAAATTTGGGAAGTTGGATTGAAAAAGCAGCCAAGGAGGCTGGCCGATAGTGTCGATGAGAGAGCTTCGACGTACATGTGGAATGTTTGATGTGATAAAGGCATATTTTTGTGAGATTCATTCACGCCGCTGATATCCATCTCGATAGTGCGCTTCACGGCCTGGAGCGCTATGAAGGTGCACCTGTCGATGAAATCCGCAGTGCCACACGCCGAGCCTTTGATAATCTGATTGAGCTGGCGATTGATGAAGAAGTGGAATTCGTATTGCTGGTCGGCGATCTGTATGACGGCGACTGGAAAGACTACAACACGGGACTGTATTTTGTTGAACGCATGGGAAGGTTGCGTGATGCCGGTATCCGTGTGTTCATCGTCGCCGGAAATCATGATGCGGCCAGCCAGATTACCAAGCACCTGCGCTTGCCGGATAACGTAACGCTGTTTTCCACGAAGAAGCCCGAGCGGGTTGTCCTGGACGATCTCAACGTGAGCATTTGTGGGCAGGGTTTCGCGACACGGGCCGTCACGGAAGATATGTCGCAAGGCTATCCGCAGGGCGATCCGCTGCTCTTCAATATCGGTTTGCTGCACACCTGCCTGGATGGAAAGCCCGGCCACGAGCCCTACGCACCATGTTCAGTGGATGGGCTACGGTCGAAAGGCTATCAGTACTGGGCATTGGGTCACGTCCATAAGCGCGAAGTCGTGAGCGAGGAACCATGGATTGTATTTCCAGGCAATATCCAGGGCAGACATATTCGCGAAGCAGGGCCCAAAGGCTGCACCTTGGTAACGGTGAAAAGCGGAGAGATTCAGGAGGTAGAGCATCGCGATCTTGATGTGATGCGCTGGGCACACTGTGAGCTGGATGTTTCCGCTGCGGAGACGGTTGATGATGTCTATGAACAAGTAAGGGAGGGACTGCAGTCGACATTGGATGGCGCTGACGGCAAGCTCGTTGCGGTACGTCTGACGTTGCATGGGGCGTCTTCTGCACACTTGAAGTTACATGCCGATCGTGAACGCTGGGTTCAGGAGTACCGTGCGTTGGCAACAGGGCTTGGCGGAGCTGGCGTCTGGTTAGAGAAGGTTTCCTTCAAGACGAAGCCTGCCACTTCGTCGGAAGATGCTCTTGAACGCGATGATGCATTAAGCGGCTTGTTACGTGAGATCCGAGACATGGAGCTGGACGCCTCGGCTCTGGACAGACTGGCTGATGAGCTCTCCATGCTGCGTCAGAAACTGCCGGCCGAGCTGCTGACGAGCGACGACCCCTTTGATCCGGCCAGTCCGGAATTTCTCAAAGCGGCGCTGGAGGACATCAAAGAGCTTCTCGTCAATCGCTTGTTGTCTACGGAGAATGCGTCATGAAGATTCGGGTATTGAATCTCACCGCATTCGGGCCGTTTACTGAGAAAGAGCTTTCGTTTGACGAAGTCGGGTTGCATATCGTTTATGGCCCCAACGAGGCGGGAAAGAGTTCTGCGCTACGTGGTTTGAAAGCTCTACTCTATGGCATTGATGAGCGAACGCTCGATAACTTCATTCATGCAAACGACAAGCTTCGTATCCAGGGAAACTTACGGACAGTCGATGATCGTGAGCTCGACTTCATCCGGCGAAAGGGGCGGAAAAACACACTACTTTCCCCTGCTGGTGATGCGCTGGATGAACAGGCGCTGGTGCCATTTCTCCAGGGTGTGACACCGGAACTTTTCGAATCCCTTTTTGGCATTGATCATCGGGCGTTGGTGCAGGGAGGGAATGAAATCCTTGAGCAGAAAGGAGAGGTTGGGCAAGCACTGTTTTCGGCTGCACTGGGTAGTCACGCATTGCACGGCGTACTTAAAGAGCTGGATGATTCAGAAAAGAATCTATTTCTCCCCGCAGGTTCAAAGCCGCTTATCAACGCAGCAATTCGAACACACACGGACCTGAAGGCTGAAATCAGGAAATGTTCGCTTTCGTCAAGAGAATGGGATGAGCATCGCCGAGTATTGGTACGTACTACGGATGAGCTGAAGAGAATTCAGTCCGAACTCGCAGACAAGCGGTTGGAAGTCAATCGTTTGCAGCGTATTCATCGGGTATTGCCGAAACTCTCCCGACGCCGTGAGCTGTTACAGGAATTGGAAGTGCTCGGGGACGTGGTCGTCCTTCCCGACGATTTTTCTGGACGTCGTCGGACGGCAATCAATGCGTTGGAGAGCGCTCAAACCATCGTGGACAAGGCGACTCCTCGCCTCGAAGGACTGCAACAGCAACTGAGGGGCTTATCCATCAACCAGGCATTGGTGGAACAGACAGAGAACATTGAAGATCTCCATACGCGTTTGGGCGGTCACCGAAAAGCACAGCAAGACCGACCGTACCTTGAAGCAGAGAATAAGCAACTATTGGCAGATGTCGAGTCGATACTCAAAGAGAATCGCCCCGACCTCGAACTCAGAGACGTTGAGCAATTACGTCCAGTATTGGCAAGGCGACAGCAAATCGGCGACCTGGGTGGTAAAGCGGCTGTCCTGAATGCCCGTATAGAGCAGGCTGAGTCCGGTCTTCGTGAGACAGAAAGACGTCTTAAGGCTGCTCGCAAGGAACGTGATGAGATGGGTGAGTCGCGCCCGACGGATGCACTGCACCGCGCAATTGGCGCTGCCAGAAAGCAAGGCGATCTGGATGCATCGATCCAGTCTGCTCAGAGCCAAATAGCAAGCCTGCAAACAGAATGCGCCGCTGATCTCTCAAGACTCACGCTATGGGCAGGCGAGCTGAATGAAGTGACTGGATTGGCATTGCCCGGCCGGGAAAGCCTCCATCAGTTTGAGGAGCGTTACGCTGATCTTTCAAAACGTATGCAGCGGTTTGAAGAGAAAAAGAGTGAGCTGACTGATGCCTTGCAGGATACATCGCAAAGACTCGAAGAAATCGAACGGGTTGGAGATGTGCCGACCGAGGCTGCTCTTATTCGTGCTCGGTCTGAACGCGATGCGGTTTGGCAATTGCTGCGAAGCCAGTGGGTGGACGGTAAGGACGTATCTGCAGAGGCAAATGAATATCAGAGTGAAGGCACATTGCCTGATACCTTTGAAAATCGCCTCTCCGGTGCTGACGAGGTATCCGATCGGCTACGTCGTGAAGCAGATAGGGTTCATACATTGGCGAGCCTTCAGTCCAGACATAGTGGAGCGCAACAGCAAGTTGAGAGTATTTCTGAGCAGCTGGAGGCAGCCAGCGCCGAAAAGTCGCAATTGGATACTGACTGGCAGGCAATATGGACACCCTGCCAAATAGAGCCACGTACTCCGCGAGAAATGCGAACCTGGCTGGATGCCTTTGAAGAACTGCGCGATCAGGTGAGGCAGCTCAATCTACTCCGCCAGAAAGTGAGCGAGCTGGAGCGGAATCGCACGACGCATATTCAACGGCTGAACGAACAGCTGGTTGAGCTGGGAAGAGCGGGCTCCACATCGGTGGAATTGGAGACTGTACTTCTTGAATGCGAAGCGTTAGCCAGCCAGTTTGATGAAGCTAAACGTAAACACGATTTGCTGAGCAAGGAGGTAAACGACAGGGAATCTGACGTCGAATCGTTGAATGATGAGCACCGGTTGGCAGCGGAAGCACTCGATGCCTGGAAGATACAGTGGGCGACTCAGATGCAAGGTGTTGGTCTGCGCGACGATACGTCGCCATCAATGGTCGACGATTTCTTTGAAAACGTCAGAACACTGTTTTCGAAACTGGGTGACGCCGAGAAACTTCGCATACGTATCAATGCCATCGATGAAGATGCGGCCGCATTCCGATCCCAGGTACAAGCTATGGTAGCCAGTATTGCTCCTGAACTGGGTGACGTGCCCGCCGATGATGTTGTCGTTCGTCTTAACGCGTTGTTATCGGAAAACCGATCAAGACACACAAAACGGCAACAGATTGAAGAGCAGATCGAACAGGCAACGCAGGAAATACAGGAATCGAATGCCGCTATCCAGACAATGACTGATCGTCTGGATGCGTTATGCGTGGAAGCAAAATGTGATGGTCATGCTCAGCTTGATGCGGCGGAACGTCGGTCCGCAGATTATCGGCGAATCAAGGGCGCCATTGAATCGATGGAACAGGAAATCCTGGATTCAGGTGAGGGCAGCACCATTGCTGAGTTAGAGGCCCAGGCAGAGGGTGTCGATCCTGATAGTTTGCCGGGCTGCATAGCGGAATTGAACAATGCAATCGAGGATGAGTTGGAGCCCAGGCGCATTGAGCTTGCGGAGGCAAAAGGGCGCGCAGAAAAAGAATTAGAACTCATGGATGGGAGCGATCATGCGGCGGAACTCGCTGATCAGGCCCAGGCCGTACTTGCCAGTATTCGCTCAGATGCCGAGCGTTATATTCAAGTGAAGTTGGCGGGCAAGATATTGCGTGATCAGATTGAGCGATATCGTCAGGAAAACCAGGGGCCGCTGGTCAAGCGCGCCAGCGAACATTTTGCGGCACTGACTCTCGGGTCGTTTGATGGCCTCATGACAGATTTCAATGATCGTGATGAACCCATCCTCGCCGGCATTCGTCCAGGTGGAGAACGCGTCACCGTCGAGGGCATGAGCTCGGGAACGCGAGATCAACTTTACCTGGCGTTGCGTCTCGCATCGTTGGAGAAGTACATGGAGTCGTCTGAACCCATGCCCTTCATTGTTGATGACATTCTTGTGGATTTTGATGATGCGCGTTCACAAGCCGCATTGAATTCACTGGCTGAACTGGCTGAAAAGACTCAAGTCATTCTGTTTACCCATCATTCGCGGGTTGTTGAGCAGGCTGAGCAGGCTGAGCAGGCTGAGCAGGCTGAGCAGGTGTCCGGTTCCGTGCATGTCCATGAGCTGTAGAGGAATCAACCAGCGGTTTCTCTGATGGCAACTGAAATACGGCATAAATGGAGCTTTCCCGCACGTTTTCGTGCAGGTACCTATGGCTGGAAATCTTCCAAATTAGCCTGCCAGCGACTGCGCGAAGCCGTTTCCGAGATTAAAAAGGTATCAAAGAAAGAGCCTGTCTTCGGCGCGGAAGGTGCTGTTCGCCTGGTGGAAAAGCTCTGGCCTGCGCTGGAGCATGTGGACAGTTCCAGTGGTGCGCTGGGTTCTGCGGTGAACAAAACACTTGATGACCTGATTCCGCTCATCGTCAAAGCCCCAGCCGATGCCAAAATTCGGAACAAATGGCTCGAACGCTTGTGGCAGGCCATGGAGGATGATGGCGTCGATTACCTAGGGCCGGTTGGAGACCGCTGGGGAGAGCTTTGTGAATCGGTGGAAACGGCCAACCAGTGGGCGGAAGAATTGATGCCGACGTTGAGGTCGTGTTGGACCGATCCGAATCCCGGTAATTATTTTCATGGCGCAACGGCCTGCCTGTCCTGTTTGCTAGTGGCGGGACGTTACCAGGATCTGCTCGATCTGTTGGGGCTGGACCGTAAACCTTTCTGGCATTATCGCCGCTACGGTGTCGAGGCCTTACTGGCGATGGGCAGGAAGTCAGAAGCCCTGAAATACGCCGAGGCCTCCAGAGGGCTCAACCAACCGGATTCGACGATTGACCAGGCCTGCGAAGAGATCCTGATTTCCTCGGGCCTCCACGACGACGCTTATCGTCGCTATGGGTTAAGGGCGGCCCAGGACAATTCGTATCTTGCGCGGTTTCGTGCCGTGGCAAAACGCTATCCCATGATCGCGCCGGAAGACATTCTGGCGGATCTGATCAAGACCACGCCGGGGGAAGAGGGTAAGTGGTTTGCGACGGCCAAGGATTTGAAACTTTATAAACTTGCATTACAGCTCGCTGACCAGAGTCCGTGTGAGCCGAAGACGTTGACCCGGGCAGCGAGAGACTTTCTTGAGACGGAACCTGAGTTTGCTCTCGGTGCGGCAATGGCGGCGCTTCGTTGGCTGAACGAAGGGTGGGGCTACGAGGTGAAGGGCATCGATGTGATCGATGCCTATGAGCTCGCTCTGGCTGCGGCCGAGAGAGCCCACATAGATGATGTGTTAGATCAGATTCGAACGCTGCTCGACCAGACGAAGGGTGTCGGGAACGCGTTCGTCAGGCAGTCCCTGGCGCGCAGATTATGATGATGCAGAAAGGCGTAGAAAGGGTAACAGAACGACGGTGTGTGAGTCGGAAACAGGCGCTGAATTTCCGATTCTGCGTTCCACTCACGTTCCACTGGCGTTCCACAGAAGGGACAATTTGAGACGATGAGAGACAATCGGTCGAGATGCCATAAACAAAAAAACCATTTAAGAATCAGCATCTTAAATGGTCTCTCGTGGTCTTTCGACGTTTTTCAAAATGGTGCCCAGGAGAGGACTTGAACCTCCACGCCCTTTCGAGCACTAGCACCTGAAGCTAGCGTGTCTACCAATTTCACCACCTGGGCATCGTGCAATCGCGGTGGATTACCCGAGGGCGCGCACTTTACTTTTCCGCAGCAGCTTTGTCAATCCTCGCGTATACTGTCGCCAATTAAAATTTCGACAACGTCAAAACACGACAGGAAGCCCCTTTACCTATGGCCAAAAAAGGCAAGATTGCCGACCCCCACGCCGAGCGCGAAGCCGCCCGCTACGACAACCCCATCCCCAGCCGCGAAGTTATACTCGACCTGCTCACTGCAGCGGATAAACCGCTCAGCCATGCGCACATCGCCCGCGAACTCGACCTGCATGAAGACGATCAGGTGGAGGCCCTGCGCAAACGGCTCCGCGCCATGGAGCGCGACGGACAGCTGATGGTCAATCGCCGCGGTGCCTACGGGCTGGTGGACAAACTGAACCTGCTGCGCTGCCGCGTGCAGGGCCACCGCGACGGCTATGGCTTTGCCGTGCCGCTGGACGAAGGCGATGATGTCTACCTCAGCTCCCGCCAGATGCAGTTTGTGTTCGATGGCGACGAGGTGCTGGTGGGCATTATCGGGCTGGATCGCCGCGGGCGCCCGGAAGGGCGGGTGGTGGAAGTGCTGCATCGTGGCACCTCGCGCATTGTCGGCCGCTACGAAGAAGAGAGCGGTATCGGCTTTGTGGTGCCGGACAACAGCCGCGTCAACCACCGCATTCTGATTCCCCCGAAGCTCAAGGGGGGTGCGAAGTCGGGCCAGATCGTGACGGCGGAGATCACTGACTACCCCACTCGCAACCTGGGTGCCAAGGGCCAGGTGGTCGAAGTGCTGGGGGACCATCTGGACCCGGGGCTGGAGATTGATGTCGCCATTCGTTCCCACGGCATTCCGCACGAATGGCCGGAGGCGGTGCTGCGCGAGGCGGGTTCGCTGGAGGATGAGCCTCGTGAAGAAGACAAAAAGTATCGCGCGGATTTGCGCGACCTGGGCTTCGTTACCATCGACGGTGAAGACGCCCGCGACTTTGACGATGCCGTGTACTGTGAGAAGCGCTTGCGCGGCTGGCGCCTCTGGGTGGCCATTGCCGATGTGTCACATTATGTGCGTCCTGGCTCCGCCCTGGACGAAGAGGCGGCCTTGCGCGGCAACTCGGTCTATTTCCCGGAGCAGGTGGTCCCCATGTTGCCGGAGGCGCTGTCCAACGGCCTGTGTTCGCTGAAGCCACAGGTCGATCGGCTCGCCATGGTGTGTGAAATGGAACTGAGCGGCGCCGGCAAACTGACCGGCTATCGCTTTTACGAGGCGGTTATCCACTCCCAGGCGCGGCTCACCTACACCCAGGTCGGCGAAGCACTGGAGGCCGGTAGTCACCCGCAGATCGACAAGGCCCGGCTCAAGGATCTGAAACGTCTGCAGTCTTTGTACAAGGTGCTGCGCAAGGCGCGGGATGTGCGCGGGGCCATTGATTTTGAAACCACGGAAACCCGCATCCTGTTCAACGAGCAGCGCAAGATCGATGCGATTGTGCCGGTCGTGCGCAACGATGCCCACAAGCTGATTGAAGAGTGCATGCTTTGTGCCAACGTGGCCGCGGCCCGGTTTTACGAGGAGCACAAGCTCCCGGTGCTGTACCGGGTGCATGAAGGCCCCACACCGGAGAAGCTGGAGAACCTGCGGGCCTTTCTCGGCGAACTGGGGCTGGAGCTGCGCGGTGGCGAGAAGCCCACGCCGGCCCACTACGGTGAGTTGCTCGACGCGGTGCAGGAGCGCGATGATGTCAATGTGATCCAGACCATGCTGCTGCGCTCCCTGCGGCAGGCGGTCTACACGCCGGAGAATGAAGGCCACTTCGGCCTGCATTACCCCGCTTATGCGCACTTCACCTCACCCATACGGCGTTATGCCGATCTGCTGGTGCATCGGGGCATTCGCCACATTATCCGCTCCAAGGTGCGCACCAAGACGGTGCAGCGCCAGCGCGGTGCGCCGGAAATTCCGCGCGAGGACATTTTCCCATACACCGAGCGCGACATGGTCGCCCAGGGCCTGCACTGTTCCACGACCGAGCGGCGCGCGGACGATGCCACCCGTGATGTGGAGTCCTGGCTCAAATGTGAGTTCCTTCAGGAGCATGTGGGCGACGAGTTCGACGGTGTGATTGCTGCAGTCACCTCGTTCGGACTGTTCGTCGAGCTGCAGCCTATCTACATAGAAGGCCTGGTGCATATCAGCGCGCTGCCCGGTGACTACTACAGCTTCGATGCTGCCAAACAGCGACTGGTGGGCGAGCGCAGTGGCCGCAGCTACCGGCTCGGCGGCCGGGTGCGGGTCCAGGTAGCGCGGGTTGACCTCGACGACAAGAAGATCGACCTGGAACTGATTGACGCGCCCTCGGCCAGCAAGAGTAAAGCCGGTAAATCGCGCAAGCGCAAGGCGGAAACCACCGCAGCGACAGCGGGCGCGTCGCGGAAAAAGGCCGGTGACGCAAAGCCCAAGGCGGCTGCCAAGTCGAAGGCTGGTGGAGGCAAGGGTGCCGCTGAGGGCAGCGCCAGGCCGGCGGGCAAATCCCGCCGCCGCAGGCGCTAATCAGCCATGCAGTATCTGTTCGGCATTCACGCTGTAGATGGTCTGCTGCGGCGCAAGCCCGAGTCGATCCGTGAGCTGGCACTGCAACAGGGGCGCTCGGACAAGCGCATCGCCGCGCTGGAAGCCCTGGCGCGCAATCAGGGGGTTGCTGTGGTGCGCGAGCCCCGTGCGGTGCTCGATCAGCGGGTCGCCGGTCGTCACCAGGGCGCTGTAGCCATGCTCGCCCCGGCGGCGGAGACGGCGGGTGACAACCTGCTGGATGAAGTGGCGCTGCTGCAGCGGGTGGATGATAGTCCCCACCCGGTGCTCTTGCTGGTGCTGGATGGGGTGACAGACCCGCACAATCTGGGTGCCTGCCTGCGCAGTGCCGACGCCGCCGGAGTGGATGCGGTGATTGTGCCGAAGGACAAGTCCGCTGACCTCGGTCCGACGGTAAGCAAGGTGGCCTGTGGCGCGGCGGAAGTGGTCCCGTTTGCCCGGGTGACCAATATTGCCCGCACACTGGAGGCTCTGAAGGCGCGCGGCGTATGGATTTACGGTACCGCCGGCGAGGCGGAGGCTACGCTCTACGAAACTGATCTGCGCGGTTCCGTGGCCCTGGTCATGGGCGCCGAAGGTGATGGCATGCGCCGCCTGACCCGGGAGCTCTGCGACTACCTGATCAAGCTGCCGATGGCGGGGACCGTGAGCAGCCTCAATGTCTCGGTAGCGACCGGTATCTGCCTGTTCGAAGTGGTGCGCCAGCGCGGCGGCGCGGCGGCTTCCTGAGCGCTTGCGGTAGTCAGACAATGTCTATACAATCCGCGGCCTGAATTTTGCCCGGCTGTTTTGGCAGCCGATTCTCCTTGCTACACCGCTGCGGCGGGTAGCATTAACCCGTAAGGAGCCACCATGCGTCATTACGAAGTTGTTTTTATGGTCCACCCGGACCAGTCCGAACAAGTGCCCGGTATGATCGAGCGCTACTCCAACACCATCCAGAAGGACGGCGGCAGCGTGCACCGTCTGGAAGACTGGGGTCGTCGCCAGTTGGCCTACCCTATCAACAAGATTCACAAGGCACACTACGTGCTGATGAATGTTGAAGCGTCCAACGAAGCGATGGAAGAACTCACTACGACATTCCGTTACAACGATGCCGTGTTGCGTAACCTGGTGATTCGCCGCGATGAAGCCATCACTGATGAGTCATTCATCATGAAGGCTGAAAAGGAAAGCCGTGAGCGCAAAACCCGTTACGAAGAGCGCCAGTCAGCCGATGCCGAGCGCAGTGCGCGCAGCAGCAGCGATGATTCGGCTGACAAGGGCGATGACGAGTCCGGCGAATAAGCTGACGGTCACGTTGTAACGACTAGCAAAGTTTACGAGGAGTAGCACCATGGCACGTTTTTTCCGTCGCCGTAAGTTCTGTCGCTTCACTGCCGAAGGCACGAAGGAAATCGACTACAAGGATCTGGAAACCCTGAAGGCGTACATTTCCGAGACCGGCAAGATTGTTCCCAGCCGTATTACGGGCACCAAGGCCCGGTATCAGCGCCAGCTGTCTACCGCCGTCAAGCGTGCGCGTTTTCTGGCGCTGTTGCCCTATTCGGATTCGCACAAGTAAGGAAGTCCCCAGGGTGATGACCGCCAGCGGTCATCCGGTCACGGGAGGTCCAGATTGAAAGGCCTGGCCAGTTTCATCATGCGCGGCCGCCTGCAGGCACTGCTGGTGGCCGTTGCCGGCTCCGGCAGCCTGCTGTTCTGCTGGATCAGTGCTGCAGCAATAGCGCTGGTGGCACTGCGTCGTGGACCGGGTCAGGGTGCCTGGCTGTTGCTGTGGGCGGTATTGCCGGCAGCCGTATTGATGGTGGTGTTTGGCGACAGTGGACCGTTCGCCCTGTTGCTGGGCACTACGGCCCTGGCGCTGGTGCTGCGGGTCACCGTGAGCCTGCCGCTGGCACTTCTGGCCAGCGTGCCAGTGGGGCTGCTGACGGGCTTGGCGATCGCGGCGTTTGGCGGTGAGTTGCTGGAGCAGATGCTGGCGTTTTTCGACCAGTTCCTGGCCGGCCTGGAACAGCAGATGGCGGCGGAGAGCGCGGCTGTCACGCTGCCGCGGCCCACGGCGACGCAGGTGGCGGGTATGCTGGGCGCGGCGAATGCCATGCTCAGCGTGTTGTGCCTGTTGCTGGCACGCTGGTGGCAGGCGGCCCTGTATAACCCGGGTGGCTTTGGCAGCGAGTTCCGTGCGCTGTACTACCCACCGGTGGTGAGCACACTGCTGGTGGTTGTGGCCGCAGCGCTGGTGGCGCTAGGTGCCGAGTTTCGGCCCTGGGCGGCGGTGTGCGCGGTACCGCTGACGGCCGCAGGCCTGGCGCTGGCGCATGCGCGGGTCGCCGAGCGGGGTCGGGGTAGCGGCCTGCTTACCGCGCTGTATGTGGGCTGGCTGTTGGTGGATCTGGTCAAGCTGATGGTGGTGCTGTTGGCGGTTGTGGACAGCTGGTGGGGATTCCGCCAGCGCTGGGCGGCAGCAGCGGCCGGAAAAGAGGTGAGTCGGCGCGACGAAGACGATCGCGACAACCGGCACTGAGCATTTACACGTAAGGGAGCCTGTCTCCCGAAAAGAGGAAGTCAAAATGGAAGTCATTCTGCTGGAAAACATCGGCAACCTGGGTGGCCTGGGCGACAAGGTGGACGTGAAGGCCGGCTATGGTCGCAACTATCTGGTGCCCCAGGGCAAGGCCGTGCCTGCGACGCGCAGCAACATCGCGGAGTTCGAAGCCCGTCGCGCGGAACTTGAAGCGGCCGCCGCTGAAGCGCTGGCCGCCGCAGAGCAGCGTGCGGAGGCGATCAATGCCCTGCAGCCGGTTACCATCGGCGCCAACGCCGGAGAGGAAGGCAAGCTGTTCGGTTCCGTGGGCACCCGTGACATCGCCGAGGCCGTCACAGCAGCCGGTTGTGAAGTCGACAAGTCCGAAGTGCGCCTGCCCCAGGGCCCGCTGCGTGAACTGGGTGAGTTCGAGGTGGATATCCAGGTGCACGGTGACGTCACCGCCACCGTTGTCATCGCGGTAGTTGCCGAGTAAGCAGCCACCTACCCCGGCTCAGGCCGGGGTGTATCCCGTTGGAACGCCGCGCGCTGGGCGATGCGTTCCGGGCTACGCGCCCCGAACCACGCGCCCCGAACGAAAGCCGGGGGTACGGTTACCTTGCGGGATAAAATCCGCTAATCTGGGCGGCCGCGTTGGCCGCAGCCCTTTGTTATGTCCAAGCCCGACTATCCCGAGATGATCGCCGAACCGCCCTTTGCCGGCGGGGGTCGCAGTTTCGATCGGGATGTCGCGCGCATCAAAATGCAGCCCCACTCGATCGAGGCCGAACAGTCCGTACTGGGCGGTCTGCTGTTGTCCGCCGATGGTTGGGACGCCGTGGCTGAAACGGTCACCGCGGAGGATTTTTACCGCCCCGACCACCGCCTCATTTTTCGCCAGATCGCCCGCCTCGCCGAGGCAACCCAGCCCATCGACGTGATTACGGTGGCGGACAGGCTCACCGCCAACGGGGAGCTGGAGGCGGCGGGGGGACTCGCCTACCTCGCCGAGCTGGCCAGCAATACGCCGAGTGCCTCCAATATTCGCGCCTACGCGGAGGTGGTCAACGAGCGCGCCAGCCTGCGTAAATTGATCGAGGCGGCGCAGACCATCGCCGAGAGCGGTTTCAGCCCCGAGGGCCGCACCTCCGATGAACTGATCGACGAGGCCGAGCGGTTGATCATGCAAATCTCGGAGCAGGGCCCGAAGGCGGGTGGCCCCCGGGATGTGAACCCCCTGTTGCAATCGGCCCTGGCGCGCATCGAGGAACTGTTCCACTCCGGCGGCGACATCACCGGCCTCGACACCGGGTTTATTGAACTCAACCGCAAAACGTCCGGCCTGCAGCCGTCGGACCTGGTGATTGTCGCGGGTCGCCCCTCCATGGGTAAGACCAGCTTTGCCATGAACCTGGTAGAGAACGCGGTCCTCGGCCAGTCGAAGCCGGTTCTGGTGTTCAGTATGGAGATGCCCGCCGAGCAGCTGATTATCCGGATGCTGTCGTCTATCGGCCGTATCGACCAGACGCGCATTCGCACCGGCAAGCTCGAGCAGGAGGACTGGCCCAAGCTCAGTGGCGCAGTATCGAAACTGAAGGATGTGCCGCTGTTCATCGATGACACGCCGGCGCTGACCCCGACCGAATTGCGCAGCCGCGCCCGGCGGATTGCCCGCGAACACGGCCAGATCGGCATGATCATGGTGGACTATATCCAGCTTATGCAGGTGGCCGGTTCCTCCGAGGGGCGTACCGCGGAAATTTCCGAGATCTCCCGCAGCCTGAAAGCCATCGCCAAGGAATTTGCCTGCCCCATGGTCGCCTTGTCACAGCTTAACCGCTCCCTCGAGCAGCGGCCGAACAAGCGCCCGGTGAACTCCGACCTGCGAGAATCGGGTGCTATCGAGCAGGACGCCGACGTCATCATGTTCATCTACCGGGATGAGGTGTACAACGAGGACTCTCCGGACAAAGGCACCGCTGAGATCATCATCGGCAAACAGCGGAACGGCCCCATCGGCACCTGCCGACTCACCTTTATCGGCCAGTTCACCCGTTTTGAGAATCTCGCGCGAGGGCACTACGACGAGGAGTAGTGCCCGTGAAACTGCTCCCCCGGGGCCAAGCTGGCTTCAGGCCCGCGGTGTCGCCCGCTCGATAATTGCTGCACAGTCCACGCCGCGGGGCAGGGCGCCGACGTTGTGCTGCCCTTCACCGTCCAGACGGGAGTTGCAGAAAGCCTCCGCTACCCCGGTCGGCGCATGTTGCAGTAACAGCGAGGCCTGCAATGCCCGGGCCATGCGGTCCACGATGTCCCGCGCGCGGTACTCAAAATCCTCGGGCGCCGTGAGGTCCTGCTGCAGGCGCTGAATATTGCGATCCAGCGCGGCGTGGGCCCCACGCGCCGTGCCCAGTTCATCGAGAAACACCTCCACCACGCGCGGTGACTTCTGCATGGCGCGCAGTACATCCAGGCACTGCACATTACCGCTGCCTTCCCAGATGGCGTTCACGGGTGCCTCCCGGTAGAGCCTGGGCATCATGCTGTCCTCCATAACGCCGCTGCCGCCGATGCATTCCATGGCTTCGTAGGCATGATTGGGGGCGCGTTTGCATACCCAGTACTTGCCCACGGCAACGCCCAGGCGCATGAACAGAGCCTCACGCTCATCCACAGCATTGTCCAGCGCCCGTGCCATGCGCATGCCGGTCACCAGGGCGGCCTCGCTTTCGATGGCAAGGTCGGCCAGCACATTCTGCATCAGTGGCTGTTCGTTCAGGACGCGGCCGAAAGCCTGGCGAATGCTGCAGTGGTGCAGTGCCTGCGATGCGGCCATACGCATGCCGGCGGCAGAGCCAATCATGCAATCAAAGCGGGTCAGGCTGACCATCTCCACAATGGTGCGCACGCCGCGGCCTTCCTCACCCAGCAGCCAGCCCAGTGCGCCGCGCAGTTCGATTTCGCTGGACGCATTGGAGGCGTTGCTGAGCTTCTTTTTCAGACGCAGCACCTGCAGGGGGTTCTTGCTGCCGTCCGGCCGCCAGCGTGGCACCAGGAAGCAGCTGGGACCTGCTTCGGTCTGCGCCAATACCAGGAAGGCATCGCACATGGGCGCCGACAGGAAAAATTTGTGTCCGACCAGTTCGTAGGCTTCCCCTGCGCCGCGGGCGCCCAACGGGTGCGCGCGGGTGTTGTTGCTGCGCACGTCCGAGCCCCCCTGTTTCTCGGTCATGCCCATGCCGATGGTGACCGCGCGTTTCTCCCTGTCAGGCACGTTGCGCGGGTCATATTCCCGGGCAGTGATTTTAGGCTCCCAGAGGGCCGCGATGGCTGGGGTGGTGCGGATTGATGGAATACAGGCGAAGGTCATGGTGATAGGGCAGCCATGACCGGCCTCCACCTGGCTGTGCAGATACGTGTGTGCGGCGCGGGCGACATGCGCACCGGCGCGCGGCTCCGTCCAGGGGGACGCGTGCAGCCCGTGGCGTATCGCGGTGTCCATCAGGGTGTGGTAGGCGGGGTGGTAGCTGACCAGGTCCACGCGGTTGCCAAAGCGGTCGTGGGTGTCGAATTCCGGGGTGTACTTGTTCGCGGCGAAGCCGAGTTGCAGGTATTCCGCCCTGCCGACATCGTGGCCGAAGGCGCTCAGGCTCTCATCGGCCCAGGCAGCGCCCTCTCGGGCCACCGCTTCCTGTAACGCCCGGTCCTCGGCGTAAAGGTTGTAGTCCTGCAGCTCGCGGGATACGTTTTCCACGGTATGGGTATCGGCGAGTGCCGAGGCGCGTTCAGCGGTATTTTGCAAGGCAGTCATGGCGGGCTCCGGTGTGCGCTTTTCCGGCCCCTGTTATATCAGTCCGCGAGGGCCTCTGCCAGTCGCGCGGCCTTCGCCTCCAGCGCCCGCCGCGCAGGTGTCTCGCGCTGTCCGGCCAGTTGCTCGCTGGCCTCGGCCAGCAGTGTGCGCGCTTCCGCCTGCCTGTCGGCCTGCAGCAGGAGGTCTGCCAAATCCAGCTTCCAGCGTGCGCTGTCGCGCAATACCGTCCGCAGCGACTCCTGACGGGCGATGGCTGCGGGTAGCCTGCCGCTGGCCAGTTCCAGCTTGAGTGCCTGACGCTGCAGCTGCGGCACCAGGCCCAGTTGCTCCAGGCCCTGGTCAAGCACGGCGAGCGCATCGTCCGGCCGGCCGGATGCCACCAGCATATTGGCGGCGGAGACGAACAGTCCGGGGCTGGGCCGGGCCTGCAGCCTGAAGTGGGTTTGCAGGTCCGCCAGGGCGCGCTCGTGATCGCCGGCATCGCGGGCGATCAGGGCCCGGTGGCGAAAGCCCTCCGGGTCATCGGGGAAGGCCGCGATGTGGCGATCCGCCAGAGCCATGGCCCGTTCCAGATCGCCCTTGCCGTAGAGCATGATGCTTTCGGGCAGGTCCGCGTACTGCGCAGGGCCCAGCTCACGAGCCCGGGCGAAGTCGGCCTCTGCTTCGTCAAAGTGGCCGATCTCGCCATATACCTTGCCTCGCTGCAGGTACAGTGCCTGGTTCCCAGGCGCTTTGGCGAGGGCCTGTTCGATGACCTTGAGTTGGTCTTCATGGCCGGGATGCGCAAGCACAGGCGCAGCGCCTGTCGGCGCCAGGCACAGTAGCAGCAGTAGCAACAGGGAGCGTGACATTATAGGAGTGCTCTCGGGTGACAGGGCCGCGGCACTGTGCCGCGGCCGCGAGGATGTCAGCGGGTTATCGTGAACTGGTCCAGTACCTGGCCGTTGACGTCGATAAATGAGTGGGTCAAAGCCGTATCGCTGGCGTCGATGACCGCAGAGCCGAGAACCGGCAGGCCGCGGCGTGGCGGCTCCTCGGTATCTGCTGGCTGCTCGATGTGGGCAGGGTGGCGCAGCCATTCGTCTGCTGCGGTCAGGCTGCCGGGGTCCTTGTCCGCCTTGCCCGAGTTGCCTACCACGCTGTAGATCACCCGATCGTCGACACCGCCGCTGGTCGGGCTGAGCTGGGCGTAGGGCTGATCGCCGCGGCCTGTCGCCGGCTCTGCCGGGTCGCCGTCCACCAGTTCGGCATGTTCCGCCGTGGAGAAGGTATCCGAGGTGCCGGTGTGGCTGGTGATGTAATAGCTGCGTTCGTAGGAATGTGAATGGCCGTTGTACACCAGGTCGACACCGTAGGCGTCAAAGATCGGCACGAACTGCTCGCGCATGTCCCGCTGGGGACGGTCAAAGCCATTCACTTTCTCCACATCGTCCGAGTCGTGGTTGGCGCCCTTGGAATAGGGCGGGTGGTGGAAGATCACCACGGTCCAGTCCAGATCGTTACTGCTCAGGTCGTCAATCAGCCACTCGCGCATGGTCGCCAGCTGCTCCGGGTCCCGAGCCGAGAGCTGTGAATCCAGGCTCACCACGTGCACGTTGCCGTGGTCAAAAGAATAGTACTGCTCGGTGCCGCTGGCGACGCCGCCCGCTTCACCCTCTGCGGGCAGGGAGAAAATGTCCAGGTACGGCATGCGCCCGGGCTCGTCATCGGCTTCTGCCTGGTAGGAGTCAGGGTCTGCGGTGGTGCCCAGCCCGGGTAGGCCCAGGGTCGGGGAGAGAAAGCCCAGCCCCATTTCGTGGTTGCCGATGGTCGGCCACAGAGAGACCGACTTCAGCAGGTCGGGGTAGGTTTCGAACACCGCCTGCTGGTAGTTGAAGTCGCTGCCCACATTGTAGGCGTTGTCACCGAGCATCAGGAACAGGTCAATCGCCTTGCCGTCAGCTTCGACAAAGGCTTCCATACCCGCCAGAACCTCGGCGGCCTCGCCCTCGTGCTCTTCGCGTTCGTCATCGCCGCCGGTGCCTGAATCGCCGATTACCCACAAGCGCGTCTTGCCACCGGCCGCCGCCTCACCCCGCGCGGGCGCAGTGGTGAACTGCTGCCCGGCGGGTGCGGTAGGTGCGCCGCCCACAGAGTAATAATACGTGGTGCCGGCTTCCAGTCCGTCGATGCGGACTTCCTTGTGCTCGCCCTCGGTTTCCTCGGCGGCAAAGCGCATCGCCAGGCCGTCGGCGCTGCTGCCGATGCAGGCGGCGCTGGCTTCCCCGCGCCACTTGATGATCACGCTGCTGCTGGTCAGCTGCTGCAGGAACAGGCGCGAGGACCCGGTTTCCGTGCCGTCGCAGGGGTTGGGCGGCGGCAGCACTTCCGCCACCTGGTCACTGCCGTCGCTGCAGCCCGCGAGCAGTGCTGCAACGGCGACTGCCAGTAATGTTTTATGGTGCTGGGTCATGTTGGGTATCCGTTATTATTATCAGAGAGACGTACACTGAAACAGGAGACAAAAATAACAGCTGCCTGCAGACTCGGCAACAAACGCTGCCGCGCCTGCCCTGTCAGAGCTGCGTTTCACGACGCAGCCTGGCGAGTGCCTCGAGCTGTTGTTCGGCCGACAGCGGCGCTGGCTCGTGCTGCTCGAGTGCGGCCTCCCGGGGGATCGTGAGTGTCTCGCCGCGCAGGGCGCGTGTGCACCAGGCCTGGTAGTGCTTGCGGAAAACCGGCCAGGTCAGGCGTTCCGGATTGTTGGCGAGAAAGAACCAGTCGCTGTCCCGGCCGGCGAGGTAGACTGCCGGGTGGGTCCAGCGCTGCGCCGAACGGGGACTTTGCGCATCACAGGCCTCGCGATAGGCCGTGTAGGCATCAGGCAGACCGAGGCTGGCGATACTTTCCCGACAGCACTCCAGCATGCGATGCAGCGTGGGCAGGTACTCACTGTTCTCAATGGCGTGGCGGGCGCCGCGCAGGATCTGCTCGACCGGATAGTCCGCGAGGGATTCCAGCCACAGCTTCTTGATCTGTTTGAGCTGTTCGGCGTCGGGGTAGGCCGCGTAATACTGGTTGTGGTAGTTCAGCCGGAACAGGGCAAAGACCTGGTTGATGGCTTCGACATGGCCATCGCTGGCCGGCCGGCGGCGGGCGTCAGTCGGCCCAGGAGGTGTCGTTGAGGTCGTCTGCGAGGCTTCGATCCCGCGTGCGACCCGTTCGAGTAGATCCTTGCTGTCCGTCATGGCTGTGTCCTGCCTGGTCAATGCGGTGCTGTTTGGCCCAATGGAACTTCACGTGTTGCAGGAACTTGCTGTTCCAGGATGTGTGAGCCTGGTTGCTGTCGCGCCAGTAGACGATGAATTCCGGCAGCAGCCCCCGGGCGAAGTCCTCATCAATGTGGGACAGGCGCAGGATATCAAAAACATCGTCATCGGGCTGCCAGTCCTCGGTGATGCGCCGTGGCTCTGTACTGTGGCGCATGCTGGAGGTGTACTTGGCCCACTGTATGCGGATGTGTTGGATGAACTTTGAGTTCAGCTCTTTCGGAGCATCGCCGCGCTCGCGCCAGTAGAGGATGAACTCCGGGGTGGCTTCACGAATGAAATCGGGGTCGATGCCACCGCGCAGCATGATCTCCAGCGCGTCCCGGCTGGGCTGCCAGTGATTGTCCAGCGGTACGTTCTGGTCGACGCGAAATGCCTCTGCACGGTGTTGTTGCTCACGCCGCCAGCAACTGATGACATGCTGGCGGAACTTGTTTTCCCAGGCGTGGTTGGGCTCGCCGCGTTCGCGCCAGTAAAAGATGAAATCCTCCAGTTGGTCCAGGGCAAACTGGCGCGGTATGTTGTGGTTCAGCGCCAGCAACTGCAGCAGATCTTCGCTGGGGCCCCAGCTGGCTGGCAGCTGCGCTGCACTGCGCCGCGCAGGTTCCGCTGGCTCGTCGGCCGGTGTCGTCATGCCCCTCGGTTGTCCGCCGGCACCGGCGGGGGCGGCAGTCGGCGCATGGCCGTGCTGCTCGTTCATGGCGAAAAGCAGTTCAGGGTGGCTGTGCAGGGGTGGGGATTCCACCAGAATGACGCCCTTGTCCACCAGGCTGCGGCAAATGCGGTAGAGGTCAGCGGGACCCCAGAACGGCATCTGCTGCAACAGGACGTCGCGTTCTACCCGCAGCCAGCGGTAGCCGCGATGCGGCTGCGCGGGGCGGTGTGCGAATAGCGTGGCCAGCTGCTGCAGGAGAATCGCCTCTTCCAGCCCGATCGTCGCCGCCAGCCCGGGCGAAAACACCAGTGGCGGTTCGGGAATCAGGGAGGAATGGGGCATGGACTGTCCGTTAATGTTGGGCAAGTGGTGCTGGTGTGCACTAGGATACCGACCTGACCCGGCGTCTGATAGCAGGGTGGCCGATTTTTTCCGATAAGACAGGAGCAGGGCAGGGCATGGCGAAGAGCAAAACGGCGTTCGTGTGCAACGAGTGTGGCTCGGACTATGCTAAGTGGCAGGGTCAGTGCAACGATTGCGGAGCCTGGAACACCCTGTCCGAGATCCGACTCGGTGGCCCGGCCGGGGGGGCGGCTGCGTCCCGGGGCGGCAAGGCGCGCGGCGGCTTCGCCGGCAGCGTGAGTGAGGCACGCCTGCTGGGTGACATCGACCTCGCCGAACTGCCGCGTTTTTCCAGCGGTGCCGAGGAGTTTGACCGCGTGCTGGGTGGCGGGCTGGTGCCCGGCTCCGCCATTCTGGTGGGCGGCAACCCGGGCGCGGGGAAAAGCACACTGCTGCTGCAGACCATGTGCCACCTCGCTGCGAGCATGGATGCCTTGTACATCACCGGTGAGGAGTCTCTGCAGCAGGTGGCGATGCGGGCACGCCGCCTGGGCCTGGCCACTGACCGTCTGCGCCTGATGGCCGAAACCAGTGTGGAAGCCATCATTGCCGCCGCCGAAACCCACCGTCCACGCGTACTGGTGGTGGACTCCATCCAGGTCGTGCACTCGGACGACCTGAGCTCTGCGCCGGGCAGTGTCTCCCAGGTGCGCGAGTGCGCCGCGTTCCTCACCCGCTTCGCCAAACGCACCGGTACCGTGCTGTTCCTGGTGGGGCATGTCACCAAGGACGGCTCTCTGGCTGGCCCCAAGGTACTGGAACACATGATCGATTGCTCCATCCTGCTGGAAGGCGGGCACGACTCCCGGTTCCGCACTCTGCGCGGGCAGAAGAACCGCTTCGGCGCGGTTAACGAACTGGGGGTATTTGCCATGACCGAGCAGGGCCTGCGGGAGGTGCGCAATCCGTCAGCCATTTTCCTTGACCGCAGCAGCGAACCGGCCTCGGGCAGCGCCGTGATGGTGGTCTGGGAGGGCACGCGCCCCCTGCTGGTGGAAATCCAGGCCCTGGTGGATGCCAGCGCCCTGGGCAATCCGCGCCGTGTTGCGGTGGGCCTGGAGCAGAACCGCCTCGCCATGCTGCTGGCGGTGCTGCATCGACACGGGGGCCTGCAGGTGGGCGACCAGGATGTGTTTGCCAACGTGGTGGGCGGTGTGAAGGTGCTGGAAACCAGTGCCGACCTCGCGCTGTTGCTGGCCATCGTTTCCAGCTTCCGCGACCGCCAGCTTCCGCGCGACATGGTGATCTTCGGGGAAGTGGGCCTGTCCGGCGAGATTCGGCCGGTACCCAGTGGCCAGGAACGCCTCTCGGAGGCGGCGAAACACGGATTCCGGCGCGCGATAGTGCCCAGGGCGAATGCGCCGCGTGGCGAGATTCGCGGCATGCAGGTGATTGCGGTGTCGCGGCTGGAAGAGGCCCTCGCTGCCGTGGAATGATCGTCGGCGGAGGAGAGGGCCTGGGGCTTTAGTCGTCCCCGTCCTCAGCCTGTTCCTCAAGCTGACGCAGTTCCGTGTCCAGCACGTCGGGGTTGCTCATGTGTGCAGACAGCAGGCGCCGCAGCGGGTCTATATTCTCACGGTCGACGTGGTCAACCTTGAACCCCAGGCGCCCGGCTTCCACGTGTTGCAGGTAGGCATACAGCTCCAGCGGTTCCGCTTCGCCAGTGTCGATCAGCAGCGTAAAGGGCTCGTTGTACTGTGCGTCCCAGACATTAGGCTGATCCGTGGCAGCGCCACCCAGGGAAATGTCGATGAGGCGCTGGTGCCAGCTGCTGCCGCCCTGCTGCACCTCGACGGGAAGGTCGATAGCAACGCGGGTGTAGGCTCGGCGTTCGATAGGGGAGTCGGTCATGCCTGGTCTCTCGCGTATCAAATTGGACAAATCATAGCCCCGCTGCGGGCCCATTGCGAGGCCGGTGCAGCGGGCGGGTAGCAGTGGCCCCCGCGGTTACTTCAGTTTGCGGTACTTCACCCGATGCGGCTGTGCCGCGGCGGCACCGAGGCGGGCCTTGCGGTCCTCCTCGTATTCGGTGAAGTTGCCCTCGTGGAACACCACGTTGCCATCATCCTCGTAGGCCAGGATGTGCGTCGCGATGCGGTCCAGGAACCAGCGGTCGTGGGAAATCACCAGGGCGCTGCCGGGGAAGGTCAACAGCGCTTCCTCCAGTGCGCGCAGGGTCTCCACGTCGAGATCGTTGGTCGGTTCGTCGAGCAGCAGTACGTTGGCACCCTGCTTCAGCAGGTTGGCCAGGTGCAGCCGGTTGCGTTCGCCGCCAGACAGGTCCTTGACGAACTTCTGCTGATCCGAGCCCTTGAAGTTGAAGCGCCCGAGGTAAGAGCGGGAATTCACCTCGTAATTGCCGATGCGGATCACGTCCTGCCCGCCCGACACCTGCTCCCAGACCGTCTTGTTGCCGTCCAGGTCATCGCGGGACTGATCGACATAGCCCAGCTTGACCGTTTCCCCGACTTTGACTGTGCCGCCGTCCGGTTGCTCCTCGCCCATGAGAATGCGGAAGAGTGTGGACTTACCCATGCCGTTGGCACCGATGATGCCGACAATGCTGCCCTTGGGCACCGTAAAGCTGATGTGGTCGAACAACAGGCGCTCGCCATAGATCTTCTTCAGGTCGGTGACCTCGACGACGTTGTCACCGAGGCGCGGGCCCGGCGGGATGTAGATCTCATTGGTCTCGTTGCGGGCCTGGAACTCCTGTGATTGCAGCTCCTCGTAACGCTGCAGACGCGCCTTGCTCTTGGCCTGGCGTCCCTTCGGGTTACTGCGTACCCACTCCAGTTCGGCCTTGATGGCTTTCTGGTGCGAGGCCTCCTGCCGCTTCTCCTGCTCCAGACGGGCTTCCTTGGCGGCCAGCCAATCCGAGTAGTTCCCCTCGTAGGGGATGCCGCGACCCCGATCCAGCTCCAGAATCCAGCCGGCGGCGTTGTCGAGGAAATAGCGGTCGTGGGTAATGGCGACCACGGTTCCGGGGAAGTCGTGCAGGAACTTTTCCAGCCAGGCGACGCTCTCCGCGTCCAGGTGGTTGGTCGGCTCGTCGAGCAGTAGCATGTCGGGCGCGGACAGCAGCAGGCGGCAGAGTGCCACACGGCGCCGTTCACCGCCGGACAGCCTGGTCACGTCCGCATCCCAGGGTGGAAGGCGCAGCGCATCTGCCGCGACTTCCAGCTTGTGATCAAGGTTGTGGGCATCGGTGGCCTGGATAATGTCTTCCAGCCGCGCCTGCTCCTTTGCCAGCGCGTCGAAATCCGCATCCGGCTCGGCGTAAGCGGCGTACACCTTCTCCAGCCCCGCCAGCGCATCGACCGCTTCCTGCAGGCCTTCCTCGACATTGCCGCGCACATCCTTTTCCGGATTGAGCTGGGGCTCCTGCGGCAGATAGCCAATCTTGATGCCGGGCTGTGGCCGCGCTTCGCCCAGGATATCGGTGTCGATCCCGGCCATGATGCGCAGCAGGGTCGATTTGCCCGAGCCGTTCAGGCCGAGCACGCCGATCTTGGCGCCCGGGAAGAAGGACAGGGAGATATCTTCAAGAATTTTCTTTTTCGGCGGCACAACCTTGCCGACGCGATTCATGGTGTAGACGTACTGGGCCATCTGGTAGCGGTGCCTTTAGTGGTCGAAATTGTGGGCGGATTCTAGCAGGAATCGGGGCCGGGTTCAGTGCACCTGTGGCTTCCGCAAGTCTGGCCCGCCTTCAGTCCGCGATTGGCGCCGAACTCAGATCCTCAGGATCCAACTCCGAGGCATCTGGTAGGTGCGCCTCGTGAAACTCGTCCACCTCCCAAGTCGCCTTGTCACTGATCTCCGCAATATGGAACAGCGCATCACCCTCATAGGCGAGAGGCAGATTGGTGCGGCCGATGACGATTCCGTGGGTATCCGCCACCACGTCCGTTTCACTGGTACCCATGGGGTCGGCAATAAACCCAATGGTCTGTCCCTGTTGCACCTCTGCGCCCAGCGGCACCAGCACGCGGAGGATGCCGCTCTCAGGAGCGCGCAGCCAGCGCGTGTTGCGGCTGATGGTCGGCGGCCGGGTGCGCGCACGTGAGCGGCGCAACATGCCGATATGGCGCATCACGTTGAGCACCCCCTTAACCCCCGCGCGGATATAGATCTCGTCAAAACGCAGTGCCTCGCAGGACTCGTAGAGCAGCACGGGTACGCCGAGGTCGCCCGCGGCCTGGCGCAGGGAGCCATCGCGTATCTTGGCATCAATGGCGATGGGCGCGCCGAACGCCTCGGTCATGCCCAGCACCGCAGGATCCTCCAGGTTGGCGCGGATCTGCGGGAAGTTGCTGCGATGACGCGCACCGGTGTGCAGGTCGATGCCGTGGGTGCACTGCGCTACGATCTCCTGCAGAAAGGTGTGCGCAATGCGACCGGTCAGCGAACCGCGCGCCGAACCGGGGAATGAGCGGTTGAGGTCGCGGCCATCGGGCAGGTAGCGCGTGTGGTTGATAAAGCCGTAGACGTTGACGATGGGAATCGCGATCAGGGTGCCGCGCAGCCGGTCCAGATGCGGGTCCTTGAGAATGCGGCGGATGATCTCCACGCCGTTGATTTCGTCCCCGTGCACCGCAGCACAGACAAACATCACCGGCCCGGGTCGCCTGCCGCGTACCACTTGCACGCTGATGGACAGGTTGTCGCGGGTGTAGGTGGGCGCGACGGGAATGTCGATCACTTTGCGTTCGCCGGGCTGAACCCGCTGGCCGCCAATGTCCAGAGCCTTGCCGTTTGCCGGCATCTGCCGTTAATCCTGTGTGCGTGCCCGCCTGCCGAGCAGGTAGGACTGGCCTGGGTCGACCAGGCAGCGTCCGCGCATGGCGGTGCGGCCCAGCAGCATGCGAAAGCGCATGTTCTCCCGGTCGGTGAGTGTGATTTCGGCCTCAATGCGTTCGGCACCGAGTTCGATCAGGGTCTGGATGACGTAGCGGTTTTCCCGGTGACCTCCCGAGTCGGTGACCTGGCGCTGGTCCACAACCCGCGCTTCGCAGTCCACGACCTGTGCAGTGTCGCCCTGGCGCGGGTGAATGCCGAAGCGCACCCAGCGCTCACCGTCACGCTCAAAAGGTTCAACGTAGAAGGCATGCAGGGCGCTGGTGCGTGCACCGGTGTCGATTTTGGCCTTGATGTGGGCAATACCGAGCTCCGGCAGCCCCAGCCACTCCCGCCATCCCAGAGTGACCTGCCCGTTCACGCCGGCCTGGCCAGTGAGCGGCCGCGGCCGATGCCGTAGTATTCGATGTCCAGCTCTTCCATTTGAGCCGGGTTATACAGGTTGCGACCGTCAAAAATCAGTGGCGTGCTGAGCTCGTGTTTGATCAGCTCGAAATCGGGTGACCAGAAGGCCTTCCACTCGGTGCAGATTACCAGTGCGTCTGCGCCTTTGAGAGCATCTTCCTTGTGCGCACACAGCACCAGTTCATCGCGCTCGCCGTAGATGTCTCGGCAGGCCTGCATGGCTTGAGGGTCAAAGGCCTGTACGCGACCACCACAGGACCAGATACCCTCGATCAGGTAACGGCTGGGGGCTTCGCGCATGTCGTCGGTGTTGGGTTTGAACGACAGCCCCCAGACCGCGATGGTCTTGCCGCTGAGGTCGGCACCGAGCCGCTCCATCACCCGTTCTGCCAGCTTGTTTTTCTGCCGCTGGTTGGTGTCGTGTACGGCAGTGAGAATGCCCGCGCGGTGTCCGTGCTGCTCTGCGAGGTGCTTGAGTGCGCGCACGTCCTTGGGGAAGCAGGAACCGCCGTAACCGCAACCGGGGTAGATGAACTGGTAGCCAATGCGCGGGTCGGACCCCATACCGCGCCGGACCAGCTCGATGTCGGCGCCGACCGCCTCGGCGATGGCAGCCATTTCATTCATGAAACTGATCTTGGTGGCGAGCATGGCATTGGCGGCCAGTTTGGTCATCTCCGCGCTGCGCGGATCCATATGCATCACTTTTTCGTGATTGCGGTTGAATGCCTGGTACATGCGCCGCAGCTCTTCCAGCACCCGCGGGGACTCGGTGCCAATAATGATGCGGTCGGGGCTCTGGCAGTCGGCGACCGCGGAGCCCTCCTTGAGGAACTCCGGGTTGGAGGCAGCCTCGATTGCAATCGACCGGCCCTGCTTGTGCAGCGTGTCCAGAATATGGCGATGAATCCTGTCGGTCGTGCCTACCGGCACCGTTGATTTGGTGATCACCACCTTGCGGCTGGTCATGTAGCGGGCGATGGAGTCCGCTACCTGCATCACGTACGTGAGGTCGGCGGAGCCATCATTGCCGGCAGGCGTGCCCACGCAAACGAACAGGTAGTCGCTGGCCTGCACGGCCTCTTTCGCATCTGTGGTGAATGACAGCAGTCCGCTGCTGATGCCGTTGCGGATAAGCTGCGACAGGCCCGGCTCGTAGAACGGCACATCGCCCTCGCGCAAGCGGTCCACGCGGCCCGCGTCGATATCCATGCAGATCACCCTGTGGCCCACATCCGCAAAAATCGCTGCCTGTACAAGGCCCACGTAGCCGCTGCCAAATATGCTGATATTCATCGATTACCGGGGGTTCCTGTATGGCCGTTTCCTGATGGCTGCCCACTGTATGTCATAACAGTGACAGAAATAATACAGGAATCCCTTCCGGGTGACTCGCCACTTATATGCCGGGCCGAATTTGGGTAAAATGCTGCGCTCTTTTCACGGGCCACCGCGGCCCCGCCTGCCAGGGGACACCGATGTTTGACCAGCGCATGACCATCGAGGGGTTTGACGACGAGATTTTCGCCGCCATCAAGGAGGAGGAGCGTCGCCAGGAAGAGCATATCGAGCTCATTGCCTCGGAAAACTACACCAGCCCGCGCGTTATGCAAGCCCAGGGTACCGTGCTCACCAACAAGTACGCCGAGGGTTATCCCGGCAAGCGCTACTACGGTGGTTGCGAGTACGTCGACAAGGCCGAGCAGCTGGCGATTGACCGCGCCAAGGCCCTGTTTGGGGCGGACTATGCCAACGTGCAGCCGCACTCCGGCTCCCAGGCCAACTCCGCGGTCTACCAGGCCCTGTGCCAGGCTGGCGACACGGTACTGGGCATGAGCCTGGCTGATGGCGGGCACCTGACACACGGCGCCAAGCCCAATTTTTCCGGCAAGATGTACAACGCAGTGCAATACGGCCTCAAGGCGAGCACCGGCGAGGTGGACTATGACCAGGTTGAGGCGCTGGCGCTGGAGCACAAGCCAAAGATGATCGTGGCCGGTTTTTCCGCCTACTCCCGAGTCATGGACTGGGCGCGGTTTCGGGAAATTGCCGACAAGGTGGGCGCCTACCTGCTGGTCGACATGGCACACGTTGCCGGGCTGGTGGCCGCCGGGGTTTATCCCAACCCGGTTCCCCATGCGGATGTGGTCACTTCCACGACCCACAAAACCCTGCGCGGTCCGCGCGGCGGCATCATTCTGGCGCGCGCCAATGAAGAACTGGAGAAAAAATTCCAGTCCGCCGTATTCCCCGGCGGCCAGGGCGGCCCGCTGATGCACGTGATTGCGGCGAAAGCCGTCAGCTTCAAGGAGGCTCAGAGCCCTGAATTCGTCGCTTACCAGAAGCAGGTCGTGGCCAACGCCCGGGCCATGGCGAAGACCTTCATCGATCGCGGCATCAACATCGTCTCCGGGGGCACCGACAATCACCTTATGCTGGTGGACCTGATCGGCAAGCCCTACACAGGCAAGGACGCCGACGAGGCCCTGGGTAACGCCAACATCACGGTGAACAAGAACGCTGTGCCTAACGATCCACGCTCGCCCTTCATCACGTCCGGCCTGCGTGTCGGCACGCCGGCCATCACTACCCGCGGTTTCACGGAGGCGGAAACGGTGCAACTGGCGGGATGGATGTGTGATGTGCTGGAGGCGCTGGAGCAGGGTTCAGCCGATGCCGCCATTGCCGAGGTGAAGGCCAAGGTGCTGGATATCTGCGCGCGTTTTCCCGTGTATCGATAAATCGGGTGGCTGATTGACAAGAGGGGAGCTTTGGCTCCCCTTTTTTGTAGGCTGGGCTGGGCTGGGCTGGGCTGGGCTGAGGTTGGGACTTCGTAGCACGGCCCGTGCACCGCAACGGGCCTGAAGACTGAGCCTGCGAAAGGAATTGGGGAAATAGCAGGCGGTAAGTCCAGAACGCGTCGGATCAACGCTGCAACATTTGGAATAAGCTTCACGGCTTTTCTTAATCCACCTCAACGCAGGGAGCGTGTCAACTCGGTCATCTCTGGGCAATCCGTACTGTGCGAGCCGGTCGCCTCTGAGAAATACGCACTGTACGAGGGACAACGTGGGATATCGCGGCGAGAACAATCAGGCCACAGCGTTCGTTTTCCATCATCGGAGGGGGCTTTATGGCGAGCACTGTTCGAGTCCCAATTTTTGCGTAGCAAAAATGGTCGAGTTGCGCAGCCGCCCGGAGATGATGGAAAACGAGTGGCCGTTCTCGCCGCGATATCCCACGTTGTCCCGCCGCTACGAAGCGCTATACCCGCCAGCCCGCCAGCCCGGCAGCACGGCAGAGCGGTAATACGTAAGAGCGACAGCCCGTCAGCTGCTACCACGCAATCCCGTAGTCATCCCCGTAGTCCGACGCCCCACCCTGCATAACCCCATGCTCGTGATCGAACCAGATCGCCGTGGTCGGGTTGTAGGTGCGCTCCACCACTTCTACCTTGTAACCCATGCGCGACAGCTCCGCGCGCGTGAAGGGGGAAACCAGCGGTGTGACCTGCAGACGCCCTGGCTCGGACTGGTGCGCGCCGAATGAGCTCTGCATCTGGTAGCTGAGGATATTGTGCGCCTCCGCTGCCTGTTGCACGTTCATGTCGAACTCCACCATGTTGAGGAAAAACTGCAGCAGGTTCTGGTCCTGGGTGTCACCGCCCTGCACAGAGAAGGCCATGAGAGGCTTGCCATCACGCAGCGCCAGCGACGGTGTGAGCGTCACCCGTGGGCGCTGGCCCGGTTGCACGACATTGTAGGGGTTCAGGGCCTCGTCCAGCACAAAGCTCTGCATGCGCTGGCTCAGGCCAACCCCGGTGTTGCCGGCAATGAACGCCGGAATCCAGCCGCCGGAGGGGGTCACAGAGATAACCCAGCCCTCTGCGTCCGCCGCCTGTATCGATGTGGTGCCGGCGAGGAAAGCCTCGTCCGCTGTCATGCGGCTCGCCTGCTGGAAGCTCTCGGCGCCAGCGGCATCGGCTGCGGGCGGTATAGGCGTCCATTGCTGACGCAGTGATTCAAAGGGATTCTTGCCGCGCTGGAACCGGTAGGGGTCACCCGGTTTCAGGTCCATGAGGTTATGGTCTGCAGGCATCAGCTTGCGCCGCTCCTCGGCGTAGCGCTTGGAGAGCAGCCCCTCAACCGGTTCTTCCGGGGGCATGTAGGGATCGCCGTAATAGAAGTCGCGATCGGCGAACGCCAGGTTCATGGCCTGGTACAGCGTGTGGATGTAGCGTGTGCTGTTATAGCCCATGGCCTTGAGGTCGAAGCCCTCAAGCAGGTTCAGGGCCTGCAGCATGGCGGGGCCCTGGGTCCAGGTGGTGAGCTTGTAGACATCGATGCCGCGGTAATTGACGCTCACGGGTTCCTCGAGAATCACTTCCCAGGTGGCGAGGTCATCGGCGGTGATCAGCCCCCCCGCGGCGCGGTTGCTGCGCACAATTTCGGCCGCGATGTCGCCGCGGTAAAAACGTTCGTACGCGGCCATGATGGCTGCCTTTCGGTCTGCGCCAGCCGCCAGTGCAGCGGCCTCCGTGTCGACCAGTTTCTGCAGCGTGGCGAGCAGATCGGCCTGCTGGAAGACCTCGCCTGGTGCCGGTGCTGCGCGCTGTTCCGGGCTGTCGCTGTTGTAGTGGGGCAGGAATACCCGCTGCGAGTCGGGCCACTGCTGCAGGATGTCGCGACGGCTCTCTATGAAGCGCGCCTGGGTGGCTTCAATCGGGTAGCCCCGGGCCATCTCCATGGCGGGGGCCAGCACCTCCGCCAGGCTCAGCCGGCCGAACTCCGCCAGCATCACCATCAGGCCCC